>Ga0208128_1000628_pt1 | contig 14098 bp, 13 predicted proteins | sample ETNtaG_35_FD_185758 | JGI IMG/M metagenome (GOLD analysis project Ga0208128, IMG submission 185758) | Marine microbial and viral communities from oxygen minimum zone, Eastern Pacific Ocean - ETNP201306PF51B (SPAdes) (version 2) | ecosystem: Environmental > Aquatic > Marine > Oceanic ... | reverse complement strand
GTCAAGTCGACCATTAAGCACCGCCCGCTGGCTGAACTCTCCAGGCAATGCCCGACGCACATCCGGCTGAGAGAGCACGCGCTCAAGCACACGCTGAACAGCTATCAATCCACCATGGCAGTGGATCTCAACCACATCCTCACCCGTGAAGCTTCGCGGCGCCTTCATGACCAACAAAAGGACCTCATCGATGCGTTCCTTGCCGCTCTCATCCATCACATGCCCATAAAGCACACGATGGCTATCCCAAAGCTGCTGCCCCGGCACAGACACCACACTCCGCCCCACCGCCTCTGCAACTGGGCCCGAAAGCCGAATCACAGCGATACCACCTTGACCCGCTGCTACCGCCGTAGCCACCGCGGCAATAGTTTCTTGACTAGAAGAAGATACGGACATCGTCGCTGGATCCATCAGCCCTTCCTACGATCAACGCCACCCTGCAGCGCTATTGCTTAGCTCTGGCCATGATCCAGCAAACACTACAGGGCTTCCTTAGGCGGTTGCGCCGCTGGCTCGCCTGGCTCTGGCAGCAGGAAGGTACTCCAAGTGAACGCGCTCGTGGTCTAGCTGCAGGGGTCTTCAGTGGCTGCTTCCCTTTCTTCGGCGTACAAACACTGCTGGGTATCGCCTTGGCAAGTGTGGTGCGTGGCAACCATTTACTAGCAGCAGCAGGAACCTGGATCAGCAACCCAATCACCTATTTACCTCTCTATTGGTTCAACTATCAAGTGGGCTGCCACTTACTTGGCAAAGGGCAAATTGAGTTTGACTTGAGCCAACTCAACGGCCAAGACCTCTGGACTCATGGCTGGGCCTTCAGCAGTCGTCTATTAATCGGATCAACCATTGTTGGCGCGACCGCAGCAACAATGACAAGTGCAGTTGCCTATGGGCTGCTCAAAGGACTTCCAACAGCAAGAAAACGACATCCGACTTATCACAGATCAAATCAACGTAGGCATTAACAAACATCAAGACCTCTGCGCACAATGAGCCAAACAAATAAAACACCTAGGTCACAAGCGTATTACCCAAAAAAACCTTCGTTATTCCACACTGATGCCTTTCAACCAAGCCTGCAACGGCTGCCAATCATCACGCTGATCGATCGCTTGCCAAAACTCCTCAATCACCGCTCGAATCGGGGTGGTAGCAAGATTCCAGCGCTGCAGTCGCGCAGGGAGAGTTTGTGCTTCCGTCGACTCAGCTGAGATAGCTTCTCGCTGCTGGTTCCACCAACCATCTCTCCAAGCAACCCAAGCATCCCGTGGAGGTTGAGGCCCAGCTAAGACCACTGGTAACAAAGCCTCTGGCTCTTCCGGCAAACCGTTAAGCATTATCTGCTCGACAAGACCAGCAAAGAAGGCGCCGTAACCAACAGGCCAAGCCGCCAGCAGCACAAGGGTCTTAAGCACAACATCGTCATCATCGCGATCACAATCGCTCGGAAGACCGAGGCGACGCAGCATACAAGCTCTGTAATGCGATTGATAAATGGCAGCAAACGTCTCTAAAGACTGCTCCATTGGCTGCCGCGGCAACAGCATTGCCAATGGCTCTTGAAGCAGTTTTAGGTTGTTGTGGCAAATCTCAGGTTGACGACCATAGGCATAGAGGCCTGTGTGATCGAAATAAGCAGCCGTAAATCCAGGCTCCCATTGATCTAAAAAAGCGAAAGGACCGTAATCAAAACTCTCTCCCAGCAGCGACATGTTGTCGGTATTGAGTACACCATGGGTAAAGCCAGCTGCCATCCACTCCGCCACCAACCTGGCCACCCGCTCAACGAGTTCTGCGTAGAAAGCCAACAACTGAGCTTCGATAGCGCCAGCTGCATTAGCTTCCCGAACGGGGTGAGTAGCTGCAATCACTGGGTAGTAGACATCAACCACATGGCGTAACAAACGCTCGAGGCCCTGAGCATCACGCAGATGAAGCAGCCGCTCGCAAGTACCAAAACGCAAATGCGTGCGCGCCATACGCACCATCACTGAACTGCGAGTAGGCGAAGGCTCATCACCACGCCATAGATCCTCACCAGTCTCCACCAGGGAAAGAGTTCGGCTCGTGGTTACGCCTAAACGATGCAACGCCTCACTGGCGATGATCTCTCGTACACCACCCTTGAGAGTAAGTCGACCATCCCCTCCACGGCTCCAGGGAGTAGTGCCTGATCCTTTAGTACCAAGATCCTGTAGCAGTCCATAGCGATCTCGCACTTGACCGTAAAGGAAGCCACGACCATCACCGAGAGCAGGGTTATATGTACCGAATTGATAACCGTGATATCGCAGAGCCAATAGTGGAGTTCGAGCCTCAAAACAACCGTAAGCCTGCTCCAAATGATGATCGCTCACTGCATCAGGCTCCACCCCAAGCTGCCTGAGCAAAGCATCATTACGAAAACGTAATTGAGTGCGCGGGAAGCACGCGGCTTCTACTACATCCCAATAACCAGGGCCCAGATTCTCGATCTGAGATTCAAAGGGCAATGTGAGAAGTGGATTAATCAAGCTAACATGATGATGTCATCAAAAGTCATCCTCAAATACATAAATAACCCACATTCTTTGAATGCAAATTCTATTCCATTAGCCAACCACACGACAGCGATTTAGGCTTACTCCCATGGTCGTATCACCTACTAAACCTGCCACCGTAATGTACTGCCCCTTACGCACTGCTGAAGCTGAATTTACACCTTCATCGGTAAGATTGCAGCGAATCATCGCGAAATCCCAATCGCCTGTAATACTGATATATGGATCACCAAGAATATCTTTATCCACAGAGCTAACAGGACCTTTTATGTAGATAAGCTGACCTTCGTATTTCGATTCAGCCGCCAAAGAGTTGGCTTCAAATTCATCGGCCAAGGCCTTGTAATTAACAACGTATTTAGGGTTGCTATAATCAATAGGTGCTGAACTTGTCTGCTGTTCATCCTCAACAGAACCAGCCGCTAAAACTGCTAATAAAGACAGACCTGCGGCTAATCTAAGAGCGCTACGCATTAAGTCAAAAGCCCATCAAGCCAAAACAGCTTAACACTGATTATCAGAAACTAAAAACCCTGCAAAAAGGCTCAACAAAAATGATAATGAGAAGACTTAGAATAAGATCGATCTGATCAAAAGTGCCTACAAGGATTCCACAGCTCTGAAGTACCTCAGGCATGACTGCAATAACTGCATAAATAAAAACACGTTGACTTGTACTAACTCGCTGCATGTAAATGAGCTCATGCTTAAGAAAACAGCAAGTAGAAAACACCCATAAAGCATTAGGCAAGGAATAAATCAACCAATTCGCTAGTGGTCCTGAAGAGAGCAGGGCATGGCAACGGCTATTCAAAAACTGCTTAGAGCTAGACCAATGAAGAAATGGCACTGCGCGAAATAGACGCTCATACAACAGAGGCGCATCACGGCAGTTGGCATAGATAGCGAAACCAACCAAGAGAGGAAGGATCACTAAAAGCCATCCCCATCGCCCTGGCCCATTCATATTGCTAAGCCCTAGCCCAAGCTAGTGCGCGCAATATCTAGAACATCGGCCATTGATCGGATCTGAGCCATAGTTGAGGCCAGCTGATCGGCAGAGTTGAGTTCAACACGCAAATCAATGCAAGCGGGTTTGCCGTGGGCTGTCTTCACCCGAGCATCACTCACATTGATACTGCTATCAGAAAGGCGCATCAGGATGTCTTTAAGAATGCCAACCCGATCAATTACTTCAATGCGCAACTGCACTTGGAATCGCTCACTCTCTATATGAGCACCTTGATTCCAGCGCACCGGTAATCGCCGTTCACTGGGAATCGACGCAATGCTTGCGCACTCCTGTCGATGAATCGTGATGCCATGATTACCAAGAGCCACGGTACCGAGAATCAATTCTCCCGGTAGTGGACTACAACAACCCCCAAGGCGGTAATCAAGACCCTCCACACCAAGGATAGGCACTCCTTCAGAAGGAGGTACCTTCACTGGGCTCAAGCCCACTTGAGCCACAAGCTGTTTCGCAACATCAACATTGCTCAGTGGTTTCTCAGGCACGACAGCCTGAAGACGAATCTCTTCGCGCAAACGATTGAGCACTTGCTGCAGAGTCAAGGCGCCAAAACCAAGCGCCGCCAGCAAATCCTCTGTGAGCTGCAGGTTGCAGCGCTCTGCCACTCGCGTCATCGCTTCGCTACTAAGTAGCGCATCAAAACCATCGCGGCCTAGTTCCCGCTCCAATAGGTCTTTACCGCGTTGAATCGTTTCATCACGATGGCTTCTCTTGTACCACTGACGAATGCGATTACGAGCTGTGGGAGTAGCAACAAAGTTGAGCCAATCAAGACTTGGATGAGCTGTCTTACTGGTTAGAACCTGAACAAAATCGCCGTTTTGCAAAGATGTTGACAATGGACAAAGGCGATCATTAATACGCGCACCATGGCAATGGTTGCCAACCTCCGAGTGAATTCGATAGGCAAAATCAACAACTGTGGAATCTTTGCGCAAGCCAACCACATCGCCCTTCGGAGTAAACACAAAGACCTCCTCATCAAAGAGGTCTTCCTTAATCGAGGCGAGGTAGTCATTATGGTCATCATTGCCTCCTTCTTGTTGCCATTCGACCAGTTGACGTAGCCAGTTGAACCGCTCCTTATTTGCTGCTGCAGGAGAGCCACCCTCTTTGTACTCCCAATGAGCCGCAATGCCAAATTCAGCAATCCGATGCATTTCTGGAGTACGAATCTGCACCTCAATCGGCCGATGCCTGCCGATCACAGCCGTATGCAGTGACTGATAACCATTGGGCTTAGCTAAACCGATGTAATCCTTGAAGCGTCCGGGGATAGGCCGGAAGGTGTCATGCACTACAGCCAGAGCGCGATAACAATTCTCCACACTGGGCGTAACAATCCGCAGAGCAGCTACATCGAAGATCTCGTAGAAAGCCTTTTGCTGGCGCTGCATCTTGCTCCAGATCCCATAGAGATGCTTAGGCCGACCACTGACCTCACAATTCTCAAGACCCGCAGAAACAAGGCGGTCACTTAATAACTGAACCGTGGTCTCCAGGCGATCCTCCCGCTCACTTCGCTTGGTAGCCACTTCTTGTTGAATCTCACGGAAAGCCTCAGGCTCAAGGAGCTTGAAGGCCAAATCCTCGAGTTCCCACTTGAAGCGTCCGATGCCAAGGCGATTCGCCAGGGGTGCATAAATCTCACGAGTTTCACGAGCAATGCGCTGCTGCTTATCCGCCTGCAATGAGCCAAGCGTGCGCATGTTGTGAAGCCTATCGGCTAATTTCACCAGCACGACACGGATATCGCTGGCCATAGCCAGAAACATCTTGCGCAGGTTCTCAGCTTGAGCCTCAGTGTGATTGGTGAAATGAATCCCACCCAGCTTGGTGACGCCTTCCACCAGTTCCCGCACCTCAGCACCAAAAAAATCTTCCAGCTGCTCGGGAGTTATATCGGTATCTTCCACTACATCGTGAAGGAAGCCTGCAGCGATCACACTGGCGCTGGCGCCGATATCGCGCAGCAGATCAGCCACGGCCACAGGGTGAACGATATAAGGGTCACCGCTAACTCGAAACTGCCCCTCATGCAGCTGAAAGGCCAAGTCAAAAGCTGCTGCTAGAAGAGCTTCAGGATCGGTTGGGCAGCTCTGCCCAAGACCAGGAGGAATGTGCTCAACGCACTCTTGCAACCATTGCGGCAGAGGAATGCCGTAGTCATCAACACTGCGGATCGGATGTGATCTGAGCTCAGGTAAACCACGCAGCGCTGAACCACAGCCATCATTGGTCTGTGTTGAATTCGGAGCAGTGGTGACGTTGGGCATCCGACCCAGCGGATCAATCCATGGTATTCAGACCCAAGACCCCGTGCTACTGCCGATGCCTAGCTCTTCAGGGCAGATACTCGAGCTCAACCAGTTATGCATGCGCTACCCACGCAGTACTGATTGGACACTGGATGGACTGAACCTAAGCATCAAAGCAGGCGAACGCCTTGCCCTGGTTGGCCCTTCAGGTTGCGGCAAAAGCACCTTGGCAAGGGTCGTTTTGCAGCTGCTACCACCCGGCAGCATTTGCAACGGAACATTGCAACTGGCTGGCCAAGATCCCAGGCCATTGGAGCAGAAGCAGTTAAGACAACTGCGCGGTGAAAGCGTAGGGCTGGTGTTCCAAGATCCAATGACCCGCCTCAACCCACTAATGACAGTGGGGCAGCATCTTCTTGACACTCTCAAAGCTCACCGACGAGAAAGCAGCACCAGCTGGCGAAGACAACGGGCAGAAGAACTATTGGAGCAAGTAGGAATCGGCGTTAACCGCTTCCGCGCCTACCCCCATGAATTCAGCGGTGGCATGCGTCAGCGCTTAGCAATTGCTCTGGCTATCGCTCTCAATCCCCCTCTGGTCATCGCCGATGAGCCCACTACCAGTCTTGATGTAGCAGTAGCTGGCCAGATAATGGCAGAGCTCAGCAACCTCTGCGAAGAGCTCGGCAGTGCCCTGCTGCTGATCAGTCATGATCTCGCCATGGCAGCTCGCTGGTGCGAGCGCATGGCCATTCTCGATAACGGCCGCATGGTGGAAGAAGGCCTAAGCCATGAGCTGCTCACCAATCCCCAGTCAGCTATAGGAAATCGACTCGTAAACGCTGCTAGAGCGCGCGAAGGAGGAAACACTCCTGCTCGACCTGATGCAACAGCTGTAGCAATGGAAATCAATAACCTGCGCTGCTGGCATGCCATGGGGGGTTGGCCTTGGGCACCGACCTGGCTCAAAGCTGTTGATGGAGTTAGCTTCCAGCTTCGTGCTGGCGAAAGCCTTGGCGTGGTGGGAGCGTCTGGCTGTGGCAAAAGCACCCTCTGCAGAGCCCTGATGGGCCTGACTCCGATCCGAGGTGGCCAAGTGCATCTACAAGGCCAAAACCTCCTCAGCCTGCAGGGACAGCGATTAAGGCAAGCGCGTCAAGCCTTACAGATGGTCTTCCAAGACCCCCTCGCCTGCCTCAACCCACAAATGACGATCGGAGAAGCGATTGCCGATCCACTACTCATCCATGGACTCGCTAGCCGAGCAGAGGCAAAACAAATTGGGCGCAGACTGCTCGAACAGGTGGGGCTTAACCCAGCAGAGGTCTATCAAAATCGACTACCCCGCGAGCTCTCTGGCGGCCAGCAGCAACGCGTAGCCATTGCTCGAGCCCTGGCCTTAAAACCCAAAGTACTGATCTGCGATGAGAGCGTCAGCATGCTGGATGCTGAAATCCAAGCCGAGGTGTTGGCCCTATTGCGTCAACTACAAAAACAACTTGGATTGGCAATGGTATTTATCACCCACGACCTCTCTGTTGCCAGCGGTTTCTGCCACAGAGTGATCGTGCTCGACAAAGGCCACATCGTCGAGGAAGGCCCCGGCGAACAGCTACTCGACAAGCCACAAGCATCTATCACCCGCACACTTGTGGAAGCCTGCCCGAGGCTGCCAATAAAAACTTCGTAAGCATGCGTAAAACCAATATCTAATTTTTCAAAAGAGGCCCTATCAAGACCGCATGCTCCCTTCTAAATCAAGCGGTTTTCATACCATCAAAGTATTCATCTAGCTTTCCCTATTGGCCATCAAGAGCAATAGCAAAAGCGCTGAGAAAAATAGCCAAACAAACGTCATCAAAGATCCACTTTGAAAACAAGATGGCAACAACTCCCTAAGCACATTTATTGCTTTTAATTATCACAACAAATCAACAAAAACCAGAAGCAATCCTAAGCCAATAAAAGCAACAAAGGAGAAAACCTAAGCATCAAGCAAACATATATATATGGTGATCAAATAAATCAACAAACAGCTGGCAAACATAAGCAGCCAGCAGAAAGCCTTTAAGTCACACCAGAGCAGTCAATGCTGCCCTTAAAGCCCTCTCCAATAGCAAACCCTACGTTAATCTAGGTGGAGATTTACCCAACGATGAACTTGCCACTCGTCGCTGAAATATCTACACCGAAGTGCAAAAACCCTTCATCTGAAGGATTGAATTATAGAGGCCATCACTCTTAAACATGACCTAGTAAATGGATCAGGTCATGACATCTCCATTGAATATCTCAGTTGGTGGAAAGCTGTGGTGGGAAGGACTCACCGCCGAATTCACGATCACCAATACTTCAAATGAAACCCTTGAAGCTTGGAGCTATAGCTTCACCACACCCCACAAAATCACAGGAGTGCCATGGGGTGTAAGCACATCAGCTGAGTCACTCACCAACGGACAAACGAAATACACACTGACAGGAATCGACTGGGCACAGTCAATTTCCGCTGGAGGGTCCGTCACAGTCGGATTCAATGCACAGCAAGGCCGGGCACTGGGTAGCGAAGGAACGCTGACTACCGAGCTGTTAATGACAACCACCTCAAGGACGGCTACCACCGTCGAATCATCTATCCCGATTGTTGATTCCACAGCAGTCGAAGCGCAAGGGAATGAACAAAGCGAAAACAACTCTGCAGAAGCTAACCACATGACGATGGACCATAGCGATCAAGAACATATGGAGATGGCGCAGACCAGCGGGGACTACATCGATATCACTAGCTGGGGCAGCTTCCACGGATCGAACAATAATTCCGAGCACCATGAGTTAGTGGGTAGCCGCACGGCGATCACCACCGAAGCGCTAGAGGCTTACAACGGTCTGCGGATGTTCACCGGCCGTGAGGCTGTGGATATTGATGCGGTAGGGAATGGGCATTTGCGAATGGTCTGACGAATAACACTCAGGCCTGGGGCAATGACGTGCAAGGTGTAGGCCTCTGGTACGCGATGCAAGGAGCGAAGGTGGGCTGGATCGCTGATGAGGCCTACGACCCTCAGATCATGGCTGACATTCAGCGAACAGCTCGTCTAGGTGATCCGGCTGATGTGATGGCGATGGCAGAGGAGTTTGGTGATCAGGGGTTTGCTGAGTATTTGCAGAGCAATCAGTTGGTAGAGACCTTCATCAACACACTGAAGATGGAGCCGCATTACGGCGGCTGGATGCATGGGCGCACCCATGGATTTCTAGACATCGAAGGTGTGGCGATTGCCCACGACATCAACCATCTGACCGTACTGGGTTGGGATCAAAGTGAACCGTTCATGAATGACACCTTTGACTGGCCGCAATGGCCTGCCCTGGATGTATCAGCTGAAACGGTGATTAATTACTACCAGGGAATTGTGAGCCTGGGGAATCCACTGGGATCAAACCTAGAGAACCTGGCTGCGCCGTTGAGCCTGCGGGATGAGGAGGCTGAGCAGGAGCAAATCGTGCTGGTTGAGCAGGACCAAGATCCACAGGTTGACCCCATCACCGGCAGCGCGGTGGATGTAGAGGTCTCTGGTGATCTCTGGTGGGGTGGCTTAACAGCAGAGATCACCGTCTCCAATAACAGCAATCAACATCTAGAAGACTGGTCGGTGGGCTTTATCAGTGCCCACCGCTTCTATGGCGAAGCCTGGGGAATTGATGTAGTGACCGAAAAGGTCACTGATGATCTCTACCGCTATGAGCTCTACGGAGCAGAGTGGGGCCGTTCAATCGGCGCCGGTCAGTCGATGACGGTGGGCTTCAACGCCATGACGGGGACGGAGCTGGGGCGCAGCGGGTCACTCAACGCCGAGACTCTATTCGCCGAAGGCAGCGAGCCAGTACTGCTCTAGCGACTGCGTAAACGCAGCACGCTCAACAGCTTCTCCATCACCGCTGGCAATGGGGCCTCAAACACCATCCGTTCCCGCGTGATTGGATGGTCGAGCCCCAGCTGAAAGGCATGCAAGGCCTGGCCAGGGAGATCTACCGGCAACTTGCGACAGCGGCTGTAGATGGGATCACCAACTATCGGATGACCAATATGCGCGCAATGAACACGAATCTGATGAGTGCGTCCCGTATCTAACTTGAAATGCAGCAAAGAATAATCAGCCAAACGTTCAACCAACATCCAATGGGTGCAGGCATGTCGCCCTTGATCTTCACTGACTACGGCATATTTCTTGCGATCCACTGGATGACGACCGATCGCACCCACGATCGTTCCCTGATCACCCGGCGGAACTCCATGGACGAGGGCGAAATAATTGCGCGATGCGATGCGTTTCTGAATCTGCCCCTGCAACGCCACCAATGCCTGCTGAGTCTTAGCGATCACAATGCAACCGGTTGTGTCTTTATCGAGACGATGCACGATGCCTGGGCGCAACTTGCCGCTAATGCCAGGCAAATCAGGGCAATGATGTAAAAGACCATTTACTAACGTTCCGTCCCGATTGCCGGGAGCCGGATGCACAGTGAGTCCAGCCTGCTTGTTGATCACGATCAGATGATCGTCCTCAAACAACACATCCAATTGCATAGCTTCTGGCTGCAGGTAGGGCAGCGGCTCAGGCGGTGGCATCCACAACTGCACCTCATCACCTTGACGCAAAGGGGTTTTAGCTTGCCCTGTGATGCCGTTTACGCGAACAAAACCAGCCTCGATAAACTTCTGGATGCGTGCGCGGCTCTGCTCTGATCGCTGACTTGTAAGCCAACGATCCAGACGCATCGGCAACGGCTTGGGGTAGTGCAATGTCAACAATTCACCCTCACCTTCGCCGAACACCGGTGTCCGTTCGTCGAAGGTCATGACAACGGCAACTCCAGTGAGATATGCCCCAACAGTTCTCGACGAAAGTCATCCAGAAGCCGCTGAGCCATCCGCTCCGTATCACCAGAGGTGTGGCGTTCGGCAACAGCCATCAACCAAGCATGAGCCTCAGCTGTATCACCTGCCAAATTGATGCCATAGCGCTGCCCAAGGATCCCTGAAACAACGCCAGCTGCTGCCTGCTTCTCTAACGAACTAAGCAACTTCAAGAAAGCCAAAGCCACTAACTCAACGTCATAGGCAGCCTGACCTATGTCATCGCAAAGGGCTAAGTGCAAAGCAGCTTGCTGGTCATCGAGTCGAGGTGGCAAAACGCCCGGTGCATCAAGCAAGTCAAGATCCTGACCTAAACGCACCCAGCGCAGGGTACGGGTAACTCCAGCGCGGCGGGCACTGTCCACCACCTTCTGACGTACCAAACGATTGATCAGCGCTGACTTACCCACATTTGGGAAGCCCAAGGTGAGTGCCCTTACAGGGCGAGGGCGCATACCACGTGAGAGGCGGCGTTGATTGAGCTGATCCCCAGCTCGAATCGCTGCATGCTGAACCTGCTTTACACCAGTACCAGCCTTGGCATCACACCACCAGGGAGTCTGGGCCTGATCACGGAACCAACGATCCCAACAAAGACGAGCCTCTGAAGAAATCATGTCGCGACGGTTGATCACCAGCAGATGCTGTTTGCCCTTAATCCAACGATGTAAATGCGGATGGGCAGTGGCTAAGGGGATACGAGCATCACGCACCTCAATTACAAGATCGACTTTGTCGAGATTCCTGCTCAGCTGCTTTTCTGCCTTGGCGATGTGGCCTGGGTACCACTGAATGGTTGGAGTGCTCACGGCACCACCAACACCGGGCAAGGAGCTAGCTGGATCACCCGAGCTGCAGTGCTCTCACTATCGCCTTCCAGATTCACACCGCGAGTGCCCATCACAATCAAATCCACGTTTAATTCATCAGCGACATCACAGATCACAAAAGCTGGTTTCCCCTGTCGCTCCAACACTTCACAAGGAAGACCAGCCTGCTCAACTTGCTCTCGAGCTCGATTCAGCAAGACCGCCACAGCCTCAGGATCATGCATCTCAGGCCGCTCAGCCTGCACCACAGACAAGATAATCAAACGGCTGCCATGGCTTCTGGCTAGTTCCAAGGCCTTACTGGCCGTTTCCATCGCTTCCCGGCTCTGATCGATAGGGAAGAGAACGGTTTCGAACATGCGGCTCCGCTCCAAAAGATTGATTCAATCTTGTCCTAGCGCCAACCCAATAGCTTTGCCGGCCTCCAAACCTCACCAGGCAAGCAAAACACGGGTTAATCTCACCGGGTTTTTCTTACCGTACGGCAAAACCCCCATGGCGAAGCGATCACTATCCAGCCTTAGCGCAGCAGACCTACGCGGCAAGCGTGTGCTGGTTCGGGTCGACTTCAACGTGCCTCTCAACGAAAATGGGGCAATCACAGATGACACACGCATCCGCGCTGCCCTGCCCACAATCAATGACCTAATCAACAAAGGCGCTCGGATAATCCTCTCAGCTCACTTTGGCCGACCTAAAGGTCAGATCAACGACGGTATGCGACTCACACCAGTAGCCGCACGTCTAAGTGAACTGCTGGGTAAATCCGTTCCAAAAACCGAAAGTTGCGTCGGCGCAGACGCCGAAGCCAAGGTGAATGCCATGGCCGATGGTGACGTGGTCTTGCTTGAAAATGTGCGCTTCTTCTCAGAAGAAGAAAAAAACGAAGCCAACTTCGCTCAAAAGCTAGCCAACCTCGCTGAAGCCTATGTAAACGATGCTTTCGGTGCCGCTCACCGTGCTCACGCCTCAACCGAAGGCGTCACAAAATTCCTCAGCCCCAGCGTGGCTGGCCACCTAATGGAAAAGGAACTTCAGTATCTACAGGGTGCCATCGACGACCCCAAGCGCCCCCTAGCTGCAATCGTGGGTGGCTCCAAGGTCAGCAGCAAAATCAGCGTGCTGGAAGCCTTAATCGACAAGTGCGACAAGGTCCTAATCGGTGGCGGCATGATCTTCACCTTCTACAAAGCTCGCGGCCTATCAGTAGGCAAAAGCCTGGTAGAAGATGACAAGTTGGAGCTAGCCAAAGAGTTGGAAGCTAAGGCCAAAGCCAAAGGCGTACAGCTATTGCTGCCCACCGACGTTGTTCTGGCCGACAACTTCGCCCCTGATGCCAACAGCCAGACGACAGCTATCGATGCCATTCCAGATGGCTGGATGGGACTAGACATCGGCCCCGAGTCAATAAAAGTTTTCCAAGATGCACTGGGTGACTGTCAAACCGTGATCTGGAACGGACCCATGGGCGTATTCGAATTCGACAAGTTCGCTACTGGCACCAATGCCATCGCCACAACTCTGGCCGAGCTCAGCGCCAAAGGCTGCTGCACAATCATCGGTGGTGGTGACTCTGTGGCTGCAGTCGAAAAGGCCGGCCTGGCTGAAAAGATGTCCCACATTTCAACCGGTGGTGGTGCAAGCCTTGAGCTACTGGAAGGCAAGGTATTGCCAGGTGTCGCCGCTCTAGACGACGCCTGATTGTTGAATGCTGGATCAAGCCGATCTGCTTCTAGCGACCGGCTTGATCGTTCCAGCTCAGCTCTGGGCAAACCATTACAACGTCAATAATCCAGCTGCTGCAATCCAGCTACCGCAAACTCTTAGGGCAATCCTGATCGAATAGGCCCTGAGAGCACTCACCTGAGCACTAACAAGCACTCACACCAGAAACACAACGCAAGCGATACCGAGCAGGGTCAGCTGGCCGCCACCTTTGTTGATGGTGGCACCATTGACTAAGCCATGAAGTACGCCCTTTATCAAAGCAAAGGCAGCCAGCACCCGTGGGCGATTCGTCCTAAGCCAAGGTCAGCTGGATCAGTTCATTACTTTGACGGTCAAGGTATCGATGAGTTAAACGAATACAGCCGACTAATCGATCGCCAATCTCTCCAACCAAATCACCTTGAAGAGCTGCAGTGATCTAGTTGAAATTCTTTATACCCCTGAAAAGCAATCACGGTGAATCAATCGATAACCCATCCAATCTGTTGTGATTCAGCCTGAAGGTCTGACCGGATTTCTGCATCAAACATGACCCAATCTGAACTGGAGCCACCGGCACGAATCGGCGTGATAGGCCTTGGTGCACTCGGACTACCGATGGCCATCAACCTGCGTAAGGCCGGCTATAGCCTGCAGGTGCACACTCGCAGTCGCCGAGCAGAGGCAGATCCAAGCCTTCATGGCGCGAGACGCTGCGACTCTCCAGCTAGCACAGCCATTGACGTAGAAGCGTTATTGATCTGCGTCAGCGACGGTGCTGCTGTGGAGGATGTGATCTTCGGTGCCAAGGG
>Ga0208128_1000626_pt1 | contig 14104 bp, 9 predicted proteins | sample ETNtaG_35_FD_185758 | JGI IMG/M metagenome (GOLD analysis project Ga0208128, IMG submission 185758) | Marine microbial and viral communities from oxygen minimum zone, Eastern Pacific Ocean - ETNP201306PF51B (SPAdes) (version 2) | ecosystem: Environmental > Aquatic > Marine > Oceanic ... | reverse complement strand
TGCAAATCGCTAATTGAATCTAATGATCGACCCTTTCTTCAAAGAACGGTTCAGCACGGAGTTGCATCAGGTCAGATTTCTCGCGATCTAGCAGATCAAATCCAAGATCAGGCCGTTCAGATCTCACACAAACTGATTACCATGCAAGCGACAGACTTTGGTGCTGTTGGTATGCAAAAGGAGATCGAACGAGGGGTTCGATCCCTGAGTATCGGTCTGGAATACGCGGCCAATCAAGATCTGCATAAGGCCACTCGATTACTCATCAAAAACCCGCTGGTAAAGTTTTTCCAAATCGGTAATACCTTAATCGGTCAGTTACAAGACTTAGCGACAAAAACAGTTAAATCATGCCGGTTAACACCTCCGGCCAAGGCGGTGGAAACAGAGCCAATCTGCGTCTACAACGCCTATGAAAGTGAATTTCTGGAAGTTTTAGCAACTGGTGAAATGACAATTGGGAGGGCTGACGCTGCGCTGACTACGCTTTCTCCTCACCCCTGGGTTATCTCTTGTTTAGCAGATATTGAGATTGCCAACCATCAGATCGACAATCTCAACCTACGATTCGACTATTTACGCGCACTTCCTCAATCACAGATCTTCTCTATTAAACAAGAACTGGATGCTAAAATCGATCCGGCCAAGCAAATCACCTCTGCCTTAATTGCGAATTTGATTTTGTTTCAGGTGGTTGATTTTGACAATACTGCTTTGGAGGAGTTATGTGTGATGGAGCAAAATACCGAGGCATCTCTCCTAGAAGAAGACGAAGACATAGCTGACGAAATCCGGGCACAACTATCGGAGTGGATTAAAACGCTTTTTGACAACCAATCTGAAGCAGTAAGGGATTATACTAGGCAATATTGGCAGTTTTGTTGGAAACAGATCTGCTTGGAATAGATTTACTGGCCTTGATAGGCTATCATCACTGACCCACCCGCTAAAAAATCAGAACTCGATTTTTGCGACAAATTCCCTCGAATTCCCGTCATCACTGAACCTTATCGTCAGAATGCCCGGCAGAACGGATTTTTTCTTTACCAAATAACTTTCGGATTCCTCTCGGTGTCTTAGGTGGTGTCTTTTGACATTGATCTAAATGATATTCAAGTTACTTGTCATAGTCTTATGGTACAATGGAATAGTCTACTTTGGCAGCAAGCGACAGTCCCATAATTTAACGGATAAAAAAAGGCCTAAAATAAAAAATAATAGGGAGCGAAAATGAGCAAACCTATAGGCATCGGTTTTCTGACTCAGGTTACTCCAGAACGCATGCGGTATATGGCCCAGATGGGAGCCGAGCATGTGGTTACCTCTTTACCGTCCGACCCATCTCGCAATCGTAGAGGAGCGGTGTGGACATATGAAGGCATGCAAGCCCAGCGTGAAGAGGTGGAAAACTACGGACTTAAGTTATCTGTGTACGAGGGTATTCCTATACCTGATCGGGTAAAATTGGGTTTAGACGGTCGCGATCAGGACATCGAAGATTATTGCGAGGGTATTCGAAATATGGGTAGAGCCGGAATCCCTATCCTGTGTTATAACTGGATGGCCGGTTTTGGATGGTTGCGCACTGAATTCGCCACTCCTGGACGCGGAGGGGCCGTGGTTACAACCTATGTACACGAAGACTACGAGAAGGCTGGTTTGACCGAATACGGCGTAGTACCAGAGCAAGCGCTGTGGGATAGTCTGGAATACTTCCTGAAGGCTGTGGTACCTGTAGCGGAGGAAGCCGGAGTTAAACTGGCGATGCATCCCGACGATCCGCCACGTTCGCCCATTCGCAGCATGGGCCGTATCATGACCAACCCAAAAAACTTTCAACGTATGATCGATCTGGTTCCCAGTCCCAATAATGGTCTTACTTTCTGTCAGGGATGTTTCACAGAGATGAACATCGACGTACCCAAGTGGATTCTCCATTTTGGCAAACAAGGAAAAATACATTTTGCCCATTTTCGCAATATCAATAGAGGGGGCACCGCAGATAACTTTTCAGAGGTTTTTCACGATGAAGAAGGTGAAGCCGATATGTACGAGACGATGAAAGCCTACATCGAATTCGGATTTGAAGGCCCCATGCGGCCTGACCATGCCCCGACTATGGAAGGAGAGAACAACGATCACCCGGGGTATGCCTTACAGGGGCGGCTGATGGGCGTAGGATATATGAAAGGTTTGATGGAAGCAATAGTAAAATCGTCTAAAGCTTAGAAGCTGTTTTCAAAATACCATAACCCCCTCGCTCATACTTTTAGCTACAAGTCGAATTTTGAGACGGCTTCTTAAGATATGCTAAAAGACCCAGCTAAAGTAGGAATAATGGTGCTTTCATGTGAGTAATCGAAACCCTTTGCTAGTCAATTCGCTATAATGAAATGAATCCTGCTCGTCTTCTTGAGTTGTATTTAGGGCGGTTCATGGAGATTTCCTTGATCGTTTTGGGACATCCTACCAAGGAAAATCAAGGCAAAGGCAAGCATCATCATACAATTATAGCGCTACCCACCTTCGTTCCCTTTCTGATCCGTTTCCGGAATCTCTGTAACTAAGTAGATCTGATCACAGATGAACAGGTTTCCTCAGCTAAGAAGATGAATTTTGGCGACACGACCGCAGCATTCGCCCTATCTTCATCTTCCGCATTCTGAGCATCGTGATGTTGTGCTATCTGATACGGAGACTGGGCTTTGTCTGCTATTTCTGTTCGTCCCTTACCTTGCTTTTGCCCTTGCCTTCAGCTAGTATTTTTGTTAATGTATTCAATACCTGAGTGGGATTTACATACAGGGAACTGGTACGCCACAAGTTCACCCCCCTGCGGGTGTACACAAATCATTGCAGTGGACCGGCTAATCCATTCGAGACATTGGAACTCTGTTAGTATACGAGAGCAACACGCATTTCGACCCCAGCAGCAAGTCGCCGCCGGCCGCTGCACACCGGTCCATTATATAACTATTATCAGGAGTAAAAGAGATGAAATTTGGAAACCAATGTTGGGTAGATGTTGAAGCCGCTAACAAAGATAAAGTAGTGGTATTACCGTTAGGGTCGTTTGAGCAGCACGGACATCATTCTCCCCTACTGACCGATACCTACTTGGTAACAGCGGTGGCTGAACAGGTGGAAACTGAACTCTCGGACCAGATCTACCTTTTACCAACGCTGTGGTTAGGGGCCTCGGACCATCATCTGGACCTACCGGGCACGGTTAGTGTTCCCAATAGCCTGTATACCCAGATGATTAAAAATATGGTTAGATCTGTTGCCAGGGCAGGTTTTCAACGTGTACTTCTGCTGAACGGGCACGGTGGAAATGTGACGCCAGGCACACAGGCCATTACTGAGCTGACCAACGAATCCGACCACTACAACGAAATGTGGTTAGCTTTATCCTCCTACTGGACACTGGCTTCACCGGCGATGACGTCTGAGCAACACGGCATGGAGAGCCAACAGTTATCACATGCCTGTGAGTATGAAACTTCAATGATGCTCTATTTACAGGGCGAATTGGTGCGGATGGATCGGGTAACTGCCAGCCCACCGTTAGTCGATTCCGAGTACTATCACAGCGAGCATCTGGGGCGGGTTAATGTGGCCAAGCGGATAGCAACATCGACGCCAACTGGTGCAATGGGTAACCCTGAAGCGGCAACCGCTATCAAAGGTGAATCGTTGTTGAAAGCCATCACCCAAGAGGTGGTTGCTTTCTTGCAAGAGTTTGCTACCTGGTAACTTGAATACGTTGGTTATTACCTGTTGGCCAGTCCCTATCTGCTTGATGAGTTGCATGTATGGAAATAGGTGACATTAGATCGACTTTCCGATCACCCGAGATTGGTGATTATCTTGAGTTGAATGGATAGTACGCGAGAAGAGATCTATCAAGACAAGATAAGGCCTGGCGGACTTTTTCTTGCGGCCGAAATGTCCAGGGAGGTTAACTTGGGTCCTTGCTGTCGCATCATGGACCTCGCCTCCGGCATAGGCACGACATCAGCCTTTTTCGCGAAACATTTTGACGCGCAGGTGTCCACTGTCGATTTGTGGGTAAAGCCCGATGTCTTAGGCTCGGAAGTTCGAGAAACTGGGTGTCGCTGATAAGGTTTGCCCGTTCAATGTAGATGTGACGGAGTCGATGCCCTTTCCTCAAGGCCACTTCGATGCGATTTTCTGTATAGGTGGAATTCACTACTTCGAAGGAACGGTCGATTTTGCTGAATGGCTTGCGGCGCTCCTGCGGTCATCAGGAGTTTTGTGTGTTGGAAGCCCGTGTTTCACAGGGAGTTTACGGCGGAAGAACTCGGCGACTTGCCGTATATGATGATGGCTCAGACATGTAGCAGAACGAGTTCTTGACTATGTTGCCTACGGTCGAGATCATGAGCTGTATTTGACACACTTCATCAAGGTTGTGCCAGAAAGGGCAACAAGGCGTTACACCGGACGCCGACAAGCGGCGCCGGTGAGCTTTGACATTGGGCAGCAAAAAAGCAATAAGAAAAGCAGACAAAATATGAATACGAAATTGGCAGCGAGATGGGCAGGAGCCTTCTATTTTCTCATTATTGCAGGGGCTATACTAACTTTGATTTTTATCGATTCTGCATTGATCGTAGCCGGAGATACAGAAGCGACCGTTAACAACATTCGCGCAAAGGAGTTCTTGTACCGAGTAGGGGTTGCTGCCGATACGATTATGTTTTGCCAAGTGGTCTTATTGACAGTGTTCCTATATCGTACTGAGGACAGTCAATAAGGACTTAGCTTTTCTAGCCTCGCCGAAGGGATCCTTGGCGCTGCCGCAACCTTAGTCGGTGGTATAGCTCCTTTATTGCTTTTGCGCTACGAATCGAGTTTTGATCCGGGTCAATTGAATGCCTTAATTCAGTTTTTTCTCGACCTAGAGGCCACCGGAATAAACTTTGTCCTCATCTTTATGGGTTTGGGGGCGATTATCTACTTCCATCTGTTTTTGGAGTCCAAGCTAATTCCCTCAGGCTTGGCGATTTGGGGATTGATTACCTATTTCACTATGTTTTTCCTGGGGTTTGTTAATCTCCTTTTTCCCAATATTCCTGAAACCGTGTCAATGTTTCTGTTCGCTCCTGGGACGATCTTTGAGTTAGTCATTGGTCTTTGGTTACTGATCAAGGGAGTTAAAACAGAAGAATAAGGAAAACCACTACGATAAAGAGCCCGTTCCAAGGGGCGGTGTGTATTGTGCGTCGGCACGCCAATAAGCGAGTACTCACGCTCCTTTCGCCGCCCAACCCACACTGCAGGCGGCGTCGCTTCGCGGCCTTGAATCGTGGCGTGATTGGGTTATGGATGGTGGTTATTCAAGTGAGGTTCAACGGTTAAGCCGCGGTGTGCCTGAGCTATTCCGTTATGTCACTCCACAAAACATGACGACGTGTTGATCCTCTATAATGAAAAGAACGCTTAGAAATTGAAAGATTTCCTCCTGAGCCTCTATTTGGTCGAAGGATTGGTGGAAGAATCTAAGATTGTGGGGAGGGTTATCAACTGGCGATATGTTCGAAACCGCGCCGAACTTACCCAAGAATTTTGTTGACCTTCTGATTCTAGATTAGATCCACCATACAACCTCTCTAAAAACTACAATGGGTATCCTTTCAAGGAGAAAGAAAAGGATACATATCAAAAGTTGGCTCCGAACTGCCATTGAAGTTTTACACCCAACTTTAGAGTCGCCATTCACTACAAAAATGACCTTATATTCTGTAGTCGAAAAACCTGCGAATCGTTGTACAAGAGTTGGTTTGTCGTTTAGTTTTTCGACGCTTACTCACATTAACCTGCTCACCCTGTAAATTGTATAAAATGATAATCGAGAAGAATGGCGACGTTTCACCAAAGGAAATCGCCGATATAAGAGAATCCGTTGGGTGGGGTCGAAATGAAGAGGCCTATCCCGAGGTGTTGAAGCGACATTCTGCTTATTTCACTTCCAGGAATAGTGCAGGCAAATTGATTGGTTATGTGTCGGTCTTGAGCGATGAGGTGCCGATGCGTTTGTTCTGGATTTGATGGTTGATCCGGAATGCCAAAGAGAAGGAATTGGGCTTAGCTTAGTAGAAAGTGTATTGGACTACGTTGAATCTCTTGGGATTCAATGCCTCCATGTGACCTTTCAAGACCATCTGGAAGAATTCTAAAGGAAGTGCGGTTTTCATATTTTCAAAGCAGGAATATTCGACTTTAAACACATGAGGCGAAACATCAATAAGTCCAGTATACTCAACGTCACTAATGCACCGTGATTGACTACGATGCTATTCTCAAATAGATCAACTAGACTACCACTGAAAAATCAGACAACAATTTGGGGCAAAATAACACAGCCTTTAGGGGAAGAGATGATGAATAGAAAGCAACGGCTCCAGTGCTAGTTCAAGATCGAAGTTCATCAGGAAGAGGTCAGGAAGGTTGCTTAGACTCCATTGCGGAGATGGGAGTATAATTTCTCAGAAAACTGTTATGAAACTACTGGTAGTATAGCCCCGACTTAGTCAAAGATTAGATCCGTCAATCCAATTAGGAGTTACGAAATGGGACAACTTTAGGCAGGGGCAGCTAGAATAGACATCACCCCCCATCTTGGGTGTGAAATGGCTGACTCTGCTGGGCAAACAGAAGGTAGCCGATCGGTAGCAGATCCGCTGTATGCCGAAGCGATCGCGCTAACTGAGGGTCTGCAAAAATCGCGTTGGTTACTACAGACCTGATAGGAGTCAAGTTAGATCTGGTTGAACGGTTAGATCTAAAGTGGCCTCCGAAACAGATCTATCCGTCGACAACATTATGATCTCCTGTTCGCACATCCACTTCGGCCCCGTAACCTACAACTCTAGGACTAATCTAACCTACATTGATCACCTAGCTCTCAGGTCAGAAACGGTCATTCGGTTAGCCAACCAAAACCTTCAACCTGTCAGGATTGGTGATAGCAGTATTAGTCTTTTGATAGGCACAGATCGGAGGTGAATAGTATAGCACTCGGTACCTTCCCATCTAACGCGCACATGCGGCAGATAATCGTCGAAGTCTGTTCCGGACAGAATGGTTGCCGCTTCGGTTACGTGCAGATTGACGTTGTTGTCTAAGTGTCTGGGGACCGTCAGTCAAAAAAATACCTTCTGGTACCACCACCCGACCGCCACCCGCTTTGGTGCAGTCGATGACATCATCCCCAACGGCACCATAGTCGGTGACGACGAAATCTCGGTCTGGAAAGGTCGGTGGGTTGATACGATTCAGGATGTCGGGCAACAAATCCCAGCCTTTCTTGCTTTCAGCCCAAGTTGTCGTGTGGATGGTATCAAGAACAGACAAATACAGGATGAAACCCAGGAACTTCAGGAGAACGTGTATCGGAATTGTTCTTCCATGTCTACTGGTAGCCATATTTCTCCTTGCGGTTGATGTTTCAGATTATAAAGGGATCCGGCTGTGGATGGCGATCACGGCTTAGTCGTCTATTAAGTACGCCGTCTACAAGTATCACTTGAGCGTCGATCGTACGATTTTCTACCGATACCGTTTGCTGCTGTATCGATGGGCCAGTAGCGACAGAATGATGATCAATCCTTTGAAGAACTGGACGTAAAATCCGGTCAATCCGGCCGCAACCACTCCTGTTTCCATAAAGGAGACGATGGTGGCCCCAAGCGCGCCACCGACGACAGTTCCAACCCCGCCCCAAGTCGGTGTCCCACCCACAAAAACAGAGGCCAGAGCAGTGAGTAAATATCCGTCGCCAGTTGTCGGCCACCAGGAGAAATTTATCAAAACGGAAAAGACGCCTGCCAGCGAAGCCCCCAGCCCCACAAAAATGAAAAAAGAGATCCTGACGCGATTGACATTGATGCCCATCTGTTCCGCACTTTGGGGGTTATCACCTACACAACGCACGCGGACGCCGTAACAGTGACGGTTAAAGACCAATACGCAAATCAGAGTAAATAGTAGCGCCCAACCCATCTGGGCCGGTAGGCCTAAAAAGGTGCCAGCTAAAACATTGTGGAATAGACCATCCTGCACCTCCAATACAGTGATCGACCGACCTTCGGTCAATATCATAATGAATCCACGCAGGAAGAAGTTGAATCCCAGCGTGCAGACCAGTGAGGACAGATGTCCATAGACTACAATCAGCCCGATAATCACACCGATACCCATTCCCACTCCAATGGCTACGATTAAGCCTAAAACCGGTGGCATACCTTTTTGGATCAACAGTGAAAACACCCAAGAAGCCATGGCCATATTGGAGGGGAAGGATAGATCTATTTCGCCGCCGGTGACGGTGAAAACCAGGGGGACGACCAGGAAAATAGCCACAGGTAGGGTAATGAACACCGCGTTGTAGATGGCCGCGTTAGTGAATACCTTCGGGTTGGCGATCAGAAAGCAGGTCATCATCACAACTAGGAAAAAAAGCGTGCTTAAGCTGGCCTTATTCCGACGAATAAACAGGGAAGTTGACGTTATGCTTGTCATCGTTTTGGCCATCATCTATTCCTCAGACGAACCAGACGGCGTTCCACCCTCAGATTGTGCTACCTGTTGCATGAAGCCGATTAGCTCTTCGGGGGTTTGATAATCCTCTTTGGTGCATTCCAGCACGACCTTTCCCCGGTCCAGAACCACAAACCTGTCGGCAATCCCAAAGACGTGGTAGATATTGTGACCGATAAACACCACTGAACGACCGGAGGCCTTTACGTTTCTGACAAAACTGAAAACCTTCTCTGTTTCAGTCAAGGACAAGGCAGTCGTCGGCTCGTCGAGGATAATCAATTCAGCATCGAAATAGAGTGCTCTGGCGATTGCTACCCCCTGACGCTCTCCACCAGATAGTGTGCCAACAATGGAATCGGGGGTAAAAACCTCTGAGGTAAAACCGATATCCCTCATCAATCGTTCGGCTTCGGCGTACTGACTCTTGTGATCGATAAAACCGAGACGGGATAGTAGGGAGGCACTGCTACCCGCTGTTTCACGTCCCATGAAAATGTTGCGCACGATTGTCTGCTGGACAACCAAAGCCCGATCTTGAAACACCGTTTCAATCCCCGACTGACGGGATCGACTAGCGTTCCAGTCGGTTACGGGTTGATCCTTTAACCGTATTGCCCCTGAATCCGGCGTATAGACGCCAGCCAGGATTTTGATTAAGGTCGACTTACCCGCGCCGTTATCGCCAATTAGCCCCACGACTTCACCGGCCTTAACCTGTAAAGAGACCCCATCCAGAGCGTAGACATTACCGAAAGACTTCGAGATATCTTGCAGGGTGATAATAGGAGACTTCATCGCTGTATTGTAGAGAGCATTTCTAATCTATCGATATCCCTTACGGGCTAGGTCAGCCACCAGTTTATAATTCTCCGGCGTCACAAATCCGGCCCCGGTATCCATACTTAACGGTTCGAGCCCATAGACCTTTTGCAGACAGAGGCTAAGGACCGGCAGATAGCCCTGCAAAAACGGTTGTTGATCCGATGTTAGGTGAACCCACTGATCGTCAAAGGCATCCATGATCTGCGGACTAGTATCAAAACCGATAATAAAAATATCACCCGGCTTTTTTCGGGCTGTTTTCATGTAGACGGGGGCATTACCCAGAATCTGTCCACCCGGATAGGCGACCACACGGGTGTCTGGATTATTGAGTAAGGCGGAGGTGTGGATAGGTATCAGCAGGTTTGGATCCTTGGCCGAATCAGGCCCGGCAAATATCTTCACCACCTCCATCCCGATGTCCTCAAATGCCTTAACGGTTCCCAGTTCACGTAAAGCTCTATTTCTCTCGTTCCAGGGGCCAAAAACGATGGCTTTATCGCCGGAGTTCAGACCGAACCGCTTAATGGCTTCCGCCCCTAGGGCATAGCCTTGCGGGCTAAGATCGGCGCCGACATATCCGCCTCCATGATTGGCGCGAACAGTCGGTACATCCACATTGAGATAGGTCATCAGGATACCCGCTTTTTTGGCCTGCATGGCCAGCGGCATGATAGCATCGTCAGCCGGATGCCCCATCATGGCGATCCCATCCGGTTTGGTGGCAATCGACTCCCGTAGTTGTTGGATCATCGTTTCCATGGACCAATTTGAGAACAGGTACTCGACATTAGCACCGGTATCTTCTGCCGCTTGCAAGGCTCCGGCGTAAACAATGGAACCGAAGCCATCCCCCTCAGACCCACCCGTAAAGAAACGGATGCGGACGTCGGAGGCCCATTTTTTCTTTACTCCCTGTCCCCAACTAGTAGGCAAAACGAGGAGGGGAAGTACGACCATTGCCAACCAGACAACAAGGTACCTGATTTGAATTTTCATTTTCTCTCCCTGATATTCAGTATATTTATAAATAGTGTTGGGCCAATTTTAACGGATAAGATTAAAAGACGCAAATTCTGAAGTTCCGAGAGAGACTAGATCTGAGTCGAACTTCCCAACCCAGCCAGATGAGACAGTATGTATCTAGATATAGTCCCTTGCCATATGTCTTGTTAATATAGATGGGTGAAAATCTCCGACCTAAAGTATTAAGCAATAGTATGAAGCGTTCAACTGTTCGCAACTATTGACAAACAACCGGTTTCAGATATACTAGAATGCCGAGTCTGAACCGATATCAGTCTACTCCGATCAGGCCAAAAATAGGGAGGCTAAATCTCGACAGGGAGCAAATTACATGACAGAGCGAAAAGACCTATCAGAAACAGCATATCAGCACCGAACCGATGGTATCGAGGAGAAACTTCAACTGCTTTCAGAGGCACATCGGCTGGGAAAGATTGACTTAGCCATGTCTTTATCAGAATCCATTAAGGATACGTTGGCTTTTGAGCGACAGGTACGGGAACCGGAAATCGATTACGCACCAGGACTAGAGAGAACCGGCCAGGTCAGCCATCTGCCCCAGTCGTGGTTGAGTACACCTGTGAGCCCGAAAAATCACCGCCTGGGCGAATGGTCGTTTTACAAGGTTATCGCAGTGCGAGAGCACTGCGGTCTGGATCGCCGGCAGGAGCCGGTAGATGTTGCCATTCGTTTTGAGCACATACAAGACCCTCGACGTGAGGTGCGCGTGGCCCGACTGGACGCCAATACCGGTCAACTGGTGGAGACAATCAGCCAGGTCTACGACCAGCGGGATTATCACCCTGCCGCCTCTTCTACCAGTTATGCGTTGGCTAAACCGCAATCCTGTCGCCTGATGTTTCTAGCCGATATTGAGGCTAACGCCAGTACCGTATACCTGATTTTTTATGGTAATTCGGACGCGGAACTGCCCAACTATCTGTCGGATCTGCAGACCAGCGGAGAAGGCTACGGTCTTCGCATCGAAAATTACCACTATGCGGCCGATCTATCCGCTCAGATGGGTCAGTTGGAACGTCTGACCTATAAGCAAGCGCACGGGCTGGAACTGTTCGCTGGTGGCGAGGGCCACGGTGAGCCACCCAACATCGATTGGGCCCACGACTATCTGTCCTCAAATCAGTTCCAGAAGTTCCGTGTCACCAACTGGGCTACCTGTCCCAACTACGAGGTAGTTAAAGGCCCGGTCTGTGTTCAGGTTCAAAGATGGGGGTTCCCGCACAGCCCAGTCCACCCGCTATTCACACCCAGCCGGATGCACATTGATGTCACCTACAGGTTCTATGCCGGATTGCCCTACTTCATTAAAGAGGGCAAAATGGAGATGAGCAAGGATTTTGAGCTCAACTATCTGCGCGACGACGAGTGGGTCTTCTCTGGCTACGCCTTCACCGAGACGGTTTGGATCGACCGTCAGGGTAAACTCCATGAAGGTCAGGTACCGGGAAATGAACAGGACGATTTGTGGGGCGTCGGTTTCTATAATCAACACAGCCGCGACGCCTTTATAGCCATCTGGCTGGAACATCAGGCCGACAACTTTGATGCCCTATATCACAGTGGTGCTCCGGTGCTCAACTATAGTGGGCATGGCCAACTGTGGAGCCGGTGGGCTGCCCGCGACAATCCCCAGTTTCACGCCGGTGCCTGCTTAAAGCAGAAAAACGCTTACCGGGTGGCGCCTTATTCGTCGGAATCCGGCCGGGAAGAGGTCGAGCGCCTTCGACTTCAGTTATTGAACCCGCTAGAAATAGATGCCGAGGTCAATCTACAAAATGAGGTGGTTCCAAAAATTAAGGTGAAGGCTGAAAACCGACCTAACCCGGATAAAGGAACCGACAATACGGCCAGGGTGGCTACTGCCGAGATGAAGGAGCAGATTTGGCAAGCCTTGCGCCAGGTGAAAGACGAGATGTTTTACACCGTCGACGCCAACGTGGTCGATATGGGATACATCTACGATCTCAACCTAAGAGGTGATGTAGTCTATATTCTGATGACCATGCCGCATCGTGGCCGACCTAAATACGGTTTTATGGCTACGCCGATCCGCCATCGATTGCTCAAACTGGACGGTATACGAGAGGTAATCGTCGATTTCACCTGGGAACCTGAATGGACAGTCGCTCGCTTAACTCCTGCCGGCCGCCTGGCCATGGGACTGAATGATGGTTTACCCTCAAATCCAGACGACTAAAACCGATCAGGCAAATTTATGACACGGAGGAATGATCTCGTCTCTACGCTAATTTACATAATCTGATACTATGATTTACGTGCCGAATGGATGATCAATACCACGTGTCTGACCCTGCCGCTAGCTGAGCGACTATGGGCTTATATCAGATAATTTTTCTGACGATTGACCATGCAAGACTACCCTGACCTGTCATACTAACCATCAACTACTTGAAGTGAGATTAAGACAAGTTTAGCCTATACATACACTATTGGACTTTTACCGGAGAACCAAATGAGAAAAGTGGCATATTTATCTGTATTGTTACTGTTGCTAACGATGAGTTTGTGGACGCAGGGGGAGAACCAGGAGCCGGTAGTTTCTGACCCAATAGCAAAGCAGTTGGATTATGAGCATGTGTTGATCAGCTATCAGGTGGAAGATGGGGATGGAGATCTGATGACAGTTAGCGTCAAGGTATCGGATAATGGTGGAAAGACATTCGGTTTTACAGTACCGAGAGAGCAACTGTCGGGTGATGTAGGGGAAGAGGTTAATAGTGGGAGAGGGAAAGAGATAGTATGGACCATAGCAACAGATGAGTTTCTGCATGTATATGGAGAGAACTTTGCAATCAGAGTGTTAGCAGATGACGGGGTAAAACCGGTATCGAGGGAGAAAATTACTTGGGAGAAAGATAACTCCCAGATGGCACTGATCCCGGTTGGGTCGTTTGAGATGGGGGATCATCTGGACGGTCTGAGTAATGCCTTGCCAGTACATACAGTAGAACTGGATGAATTCTATATGGACACTCGTGAAGTGACAGTAGGTCAATTCAGAGAGTTTGTCAATCAGAGTGGCTATAACTATGGAGGCAATTGGAATGATGTAGCCAAGTATTCGCCAGGTGACGAGTATCCAATGGTGCTGGTGAATTGGAATGATGCCACCGCTTATGCCGGGTGGGCGGGCAAACGGCTACCGACAGAAGCGGAATGGGAATATGCGGTTCGTGGGGGCTTGGTAGGCAAACGGTATCCATGGGGAGATGAGATTAGCCATGATGATGCCAACTATGACGGTACCGGTGGAAAGGCCAAGTGGAGTAAATGTTCACCAGTAGGAAGTTTTGCGGCTAATGGATACGGACTGTATGATATGGCCGGCAACGTTTATGAATGGTGTCAGGATTGGTCTGGCTCTGATTACTACAGTAACACCCCGGCTAAGAACCCGTCTGGACCGGTCATAGGCAAATACCGGGGGTTGCAGGGTGGAGGTTGGGACAGCTCTACTCTCGATCTCCGGGTAGCTTACCGCATCCGCAACGCTCCGCTTTATCGGCGCTACTCTTGCGGGTTTCGATGTGTGTCAGGATCGAATTAGTTAACCTCAGTTCGGCCTTTTTTACCTCTCACCAAGCAGTGAGAGCATTATGAGGCATTCTAATGCAAGGTTTCTTCTCCTTCCAAGTGTCAGAAATCA
>Ga0208128_1000625_pt1 | contig 14107 bp, 17 predicted proteins | sample ETNtaG_35_FD_185758 | JGI IMG/M metagenome (GOLD analysis project Ga0208128, IMG submission 185758) | Marine microbial and viral communities from oxygen minimum zone, Eastern Pacific Ocean - ETNP201306PF51B (SPAdes) (version 2) | ecosystem: Environmental > Aquatic > Marine > Oceanic ... | reverse complement strand
GAAAACCCCGGTCAACTGGTCGGCGCCGTGCTCGACCCAACTCTGTACCTCCTCCTGGGTGAACCATTGGCCGCTCTCCATCTCGGCCAGATCGGGCTCTAGCGGCTGGTCAGTAACGACGCGGTAGACCCAGCAGAACTCCATACCGGTGACTCGGGATGCTTCGAGCTTGAACAGGCGCTCGGGAATATCTGAAAGTTGCAGCCCTACCTCCTCGCGAACTTCACGCAGACAACAGGCATCGTAGGTTTCACCGGCATCGACGTGCCCGGCTACCGAGGAATCCCACAACCCGGGGTGCTCGAACTTATGTAGACCACGCTGTTGTAGAAAAAGCCGCCCCAGGAAGTCGAATACCAGCACATGCACCGCCCGGTGGCACAACCCCAGTCGATGCACATCGTCACGGCGACGTTCACCCACTACCCGATCTCGCGCATCCACCACAGACAGAATCTCAGCATCCTCGGCGAGCCGACTGGACACTTTTCTAGACGCCAGTCTCGTCGACTCGGCCCGTTGCGTCCATCAGCGGTCGCTTGGCAACTCCCGGCCGTTGGCGCTGCTGCCAACTCGGGTCGATCCAGACAGGCGCGTGGACCGGTGCCAGCAACGGTCGTCCCCGAATCATGTCGGCTACTCTTTCCGCCAACATGATGGTCGGGGCATTAATGTTGCCGTTGGTAATCGAAGGAAAAACTGACGAGTCGACTACCCTCAGCGCCTCTATTCCGCGCACCTTGCAAACAGCATCCAACACTGCCCCGGAGTCGTCGTCGGCGCCCATTTTGCAGGTGCACGATGGATGGTAGGCGCTCTCGACATTTTGTCGTACCCAGGCATCGATGGCATCATCCCCAACGACACCGATACCGGGCTGAATCTCCTCACCACGGTAGTAATCCATGGCCGGCTGATTAAGGATCTCACGGGTCAAACGTATACACAAACGCCAATCGCGCTGGTCCAACTCGTGCGCGAGGTAATTAAACAGCACTGACGGGTGTGCTCCGGGATCACTGGAACGAATCTGTACCCGCCCCCGGCTGCGGGGCTTATTCGGCCCGACATGGACCTGGAAACCATGGCCAGCAAAAGCTGCCCGACCATCGTAACGCATGGCCCCGGGCAAAAAATGGTACTGGATGTCAGGCCATTCGACCCCACTGCGCGAACGGATGAAAGCACAAGACTCGAAGTGGTTGGTAGCACCGAGACCATTTTTAAACAACAGCCAGCGGGCGCCGATCAGTGCCTTGTGCCAGGGATTGAGCTTGCCGTTCAGGGTAATGGGCTGCTTACAACGGTACTGGAAATACACTTCCAGGTGGTCCTGTAAGTTCTGCCCCACTCCGGGCAGGTCGTGAACAACCTCAATGCCGGCCTTCGCGAGCACCTCGCCAGGACCAATGCCCGAACGCTGTAACAGCGCTGGGGAGCCGATACAGCCAGCCGAGACAAGTACTTCGCGCTGCGCGTAGACCTCGAAGCGGTGACCATCTTTCCAGTACTCAACCCCATGGGCCCGGTGCCCATCCAGCAAGACTCGACTGATCAGAGTGCCGCTCGCCACCCGCAGATTGCCGCGTGCCAATGCTGGCCGCAGGTAAGCATGCGCAGTCGAGGCGCGCCGGCCCTGGTCCACGGTCATGTGCATCTGCCCGAAACCTTCTTGCTGAGCGCCGTTGTAATCCTCTGTCACCGGATAGCCGGCCTCGTTACCGGCATCGATAAAGGCCTGGTATAAGGGGTTCAGCCGCATCTCGTTGCCGGCACAAACGCCGAGTGGCCCGCTACCGCCGCGGTAACTATTCTCTCCGCCTGTCCAGGTTTCGGTCTTGCGGAAATACGGCAGGCAGGCCGCGTAGTTCCAGCCGTCAGCCCCCGCCGCCTGCCACTGGTCGATATCGCGCGCATGGCCACGCACGTAGACCATGCCGTTGATTGCAGAAGAGCCGCCCAGCGCTAGGCCTCGCGGGCAATCCAGCACCCGCCCATCAAGGAAAGGCTCCGGCTCAGACTGGAAGCCCCAATTGAAGCGGCGGCTATTCATCGGCATCGACAACGCCGAGGGCATCTGCACGATAAGGCTGCGGTCACTGCCACCGGCCTCCAGCAGCACTACGCGTGTATCGGAATCCTCACTAAGGCGAGCTGCTAAAACACAGCCGGCGGAACCAGCGCCGACGATGACGTAGTCGGCATCACGCATGAGCAGGGACGACCCGTGCGGCGGCGTGTAAACTGTTATTGCTGACTCTATCCAAGGGCGGGGCTTCTTGTCGAAGTTCCCGCTAATCCTAACCGATAAGCCGAAGCGACACGAACATGCCTCTGTTGCACATAGCCGGTACCACAGCTCAGGTAGACCTTGTTGTCTTTGATAAGGATGGCACGCTCATCGATTTTCACCGAGTTTGGGGTCCGAGAATGATGCGCGCCGCGGTTGCGCTCGCCGCCGCCACGGGCGGCGGCTCCGAGCTCATCGGCCACCTCTGCTGGAGCGTGGGCTACGACCATGAACAGGCACTGGTTCTGGATCAGGGGCCACTTGCTACCGCACCCCATGATCAACTTGAAAGTGTGGTAGTGACGGCACTATTCCAGTCCGGTCAGCCCTGGGACCGGGCCCGGGCGTTGGCGCGCGAATATCTTACCCCGCTGATGACGGCCGAACTCAGCGCGGCCGAGATCGCGCCCCGAGTAGACCTGCACCAGATCCTGGCGGCGCTCACCCACAGCGGAACCCGGCTGGCAATCGCTACCACTGACTGTCGCCGTGCCACTGAAAAACTGCTCGACCAACTGGAGATCGCCGGTTACTTTAATACGGTGTTGTGTGGTGACGACCCTGGCCCAGTCAAACCCGACCCGGCGGTGCTGACAACACTCGCCCGGCACCAGGATGTGAATCTGCGTCAGGTTATCATGGTGGGTGACAGCATCAGTGATCTTGCCATGGCTCACAGTGCCGGTGTCACCTCGATCGGGGTGCGCGGCGGAGTCGGCTCCGAGTGCGAGTTATCTGCCCACGCTGATATCCTGATCGACGACATCGGCGCGATCCGGCCGGCTGGTTAACTTTCGGTTCCAGCCATCCCCGAAGGATTCAGTCAGGGATTGGCCCCTCATCTAAGGTATACAGGTAGTCTTCTTGAGTAACACTTTCCACGGTACCGGGCCTGGCTCGGCGTACTCGGGCTATAGCGCTAGCCGCCGACTCGCCCGACAACACCAGCAATGCTGCCGCCACGGTACCAGTTCGCCCCAATCCAGCCGCGCAGTGCAACAAGATCCGCTGGCCCTGCTGCAGGCGCACCAGCAAGTCACCTTGCAGCCACTGCCTTGTCAGTGCCTGGTTTGCCGGGGCTGCCAGGTCCGGCACCGGCCAATGCTGCCAACAGAACTGCTCGCGCAACCGATCCGGTAGCGCCGGTACGCCCAGCAACGAGAACTCATAGGCTTCGACCAACGAAACCACGAGGTCGGGTTGCCAGCCGGAAATGGTGGCTAAATCCTCACTGAGAGCGCGGCTACGCACCCCACCGAGGCCATGTGCCACAGCGCGCCCGGGGCAACAACACATGCCAATCAGGCCACCACCGGAAACCGCTACTGCGTCTATGCCCAACGGTTCACCGAAGAGCTGCACCGGCACAGCCCCTACCACTGGCCCATATTAGCCATGGATAACCAGGGTTCACACGGTGCCAGTGGGTCGCCGCGCTGCAGCAACTCGACCGAAATGCCGTCGGGCGAGCGCACAAAGGCCATATGACCATCCCGGGGTGGGCGGAGGATATCGACCCCGCCGTCCGACAGTCGTTGGCACAGTGCGTAAATATCTGCCACTTCGTAAGCAAGGTGGCCGAAGTTACGACCCCCGGCATACGCCTCTGGTTCCCAGTTCCAGGTAAGCTCTAGTTGGGCCTTAAGATCTCCCGGTGCTGACAGAAACACTAGGGTAAAGCGCCCCTGCTCGTGGTCCTTGCGCCGAACTTCGACCAAGCCCAGTTTGTTGCAGTAAAAATCGAGCGATGCATCTAGGTCGTTGACCCTGACCATGGTATGCAGGTATTTCATCGTCGTTACCTCAGTCTTAGATCTCTGATGCGGACAGCCCCAAGGATGACCTCTTTCTTGCAGCACTTGCGGCCCCCGCAAGTGGGCTTGCCCGATGCACGCTGCCGCAGCCCGGACTAGCGGGTGACCACCAGGTCTTGCCGGTCGGTATGGCGTTCAAGTGCCAGTTGAATGAGCCGGTCGATAAGATCCGGGTAAACCAAACCGCTCGCCTGCCACAACTTGGGATACATGCTGATCGGGGTGAAGCCGGGCATGGTATTGATCTCGTTCAACAATACCTCGCCGCTAGCACGCACGAAAAAGTCCACCCGAGCAAGCCCGCTGCAATCGATTGCCCGAAACGCCCGTACTGACATCTCCCGTACCGTTTCCACGACCCCGGCAGAAAGATCAGCGGGGATAACGAGCCGCGAACGGTCATCGAGGTACTTGGTAGTGTAATCGTAGAATTCGGCGCCAGGTACGATCTCTCCCACTCCAGAAGCCTGCGGGTCCTCGTTGCCAAGCACCGCGCACTCGATCTCGTGGGCACTGTCCACCGACGCCTCCACCATCATTTTGACATCATAGGCAGAAGCCGTGGTTAACCCCTGACGCAACTGTTCCCGGTCATGGACCTTGGAGATGCCGATACTGGAACCGAGATTGACCGGCTTTACAAAGAGCGGATAGTCAAGTGCATCTTCAACAGCTGCCAACACCTTCATGGGATCGTCGCGCCAATCTACCCGGCGGATCACGGTGTAGGCTGTTTGCGGTAGACGGGCATTTGCGAAAACCGCCCGCGCAAGTTCTTTATCCATGCCAACCGCGGAGGCCGCCACGCCGGCGCCGACGTAGGCGACACCAGCCAACTCCAGCAGCCCCTGCATCGTGCCGTCTTCACCGTATGGCCCGTGCAGCAGTGGGAAGACCACGTCGAAACCGGTACCTGGAAGCGATTCACCGCTCTCGCCAACCAGTTCCCTGCCGCTTCGGGCAAGGCACACCCCCGGCAACTCCTCGCCAGTTACCGCTCCAGCAGCGAGCAGCCCCTGGTCAGGACCGTCGAGCAACCAACGGCCATCTCGAGTGATCCCGGCCAGAATCAGATCGTAACGGTCACGATCGATCGCCTCACAGACCGAACGGGCCGAGATCACCGAAACCTCGTGCTCAGCGGATTGTCCGCCAAACAGCAGCAACACCCGGGTCTTGTTCACATCAACACTCCTGCAGCAACAGCTGGCCCCCGGCGTACCCGCTCAGACCAGCGCCTCATCAGCGTGCTGCTCGATATAGTCTTTGACATACGCCGAAAAAACCGCCTGTGCGGCACGGGTGACCTCGCCGCCGCCCGGCGGGAATTCCAGACGCTCGCCACCGAGCAGGGTGAGGCTGGCGCAAGGCATAACTTCTCGCGTTGCACTGGTCACAAAACACTCACTGACATCCAGTAACTCGTTGGCGTGGACATCGGCCTCCTCGCTCTGGATACCGGCCCCTTTGAGCGCTCGGTGCACATGTTTCTTGGTGAGGCCCTTGAGATTGCCCGTGCCTGGCGTAACCAACCGGCCTTTAATGACGAACCATACATTGCTATTGGCCGCTTCGGTAACGAAGCCCTCGCGGTTCAGTATCACACAATCGTCAGCCCCACTCTGTCGGGCTTCAGTCAGTGCCATGATGTTATTGAGATAGTTTCCACCCTTGATGTTCGGATCAAGCGCGTTGACGGGATTTCGTCTCACCTGCGGTATAGCCATATCCATGCCGCGCTCGTAGAACGACGCTTTCCAACCAGGCAGTGCTTTTGCAATAATGACATAGCGGGTACGCAAGCCCGGATCTGGATACAGATCAACAGCACCTTCGCCACGGGTAACCTGGTATCGCACATAGGCATCGCTCTGCGCAGTGACGTTCGCTGCTACCGCCGTGCGGCGGATCTCTTCAAGCAATTCGACACGGTCCTGGCTGATCTCCATGTGGATAAGGCGGGCCGAATTCTCCAGGCGCTCGAAATGATCCTCAAGAAAAAGTGGAACGCCCTGGTACGTGCGGAACACTTCATACACCGAATCACCATACAGGAAGCCGCGATCCAGCACCGGTATCGCGGCTTCTGCAAGCGGGCAAATCACGCCATCGACATTTGCAGTTGGGGTAATCATGATTGATGGTATCGACGCTCTTTACTGGACGGGCATAAAACAGGGTAAATTTACTTTATCGGTTCGGAATCAAGTTGGTTAGCCATTCGCCGGTATCATACCCTCCCGACGAGCATTGCCAACCCTTTTTACTGTCCAGCGAGTAACCGGCGAAAACATTTTATTTTCAATGAGGCTACTGTACTGAATTTCCAATTGCGATCCATCGACCCGTCCTCGTCCAACTTCGATCAATCGATATGTCAACACTGCAATTGTTAAGGGACGGTCACCAGGGTCTCGCGCGGGCCGCCTGCCTGCTGGGTGGAGTAGTCTGGGGCGTTTACTGGATTCCACTCCGGGCAATCGATGCGGTCGGTATCTCCGGTGCCTGGGCGACTGCCGTCTTTCATATCGTCCCGGCGATGCTCCTGCTGCCGTTGGTCTGGCATCGGCGGGCCCAGTTGCAGACCGGTGGCGCCTCCCTACAGGCCGTCGGCGCCAGCCTGGGGCTCGCCATGATGCTCTATTCCACCGCGTTCCTTTATACCGATGTGGTCCATGCGGTACTCCTTTATTACCTGACGCCGATCTGGAGCACGCTGCTCGCACGCGCCTGGCTGAAGGAGCAAATCACCCGTGACCGGGTGGTCGGTATCGTGCTGGGCCTTTCGGGCATGCTGGTGATCTTGAATATTGAGCAAGGCTTTCCGTGGCCACGCAACATCGGCGACTGGATGGCGCTGGGCTCCGGGATCGTCTGGGCCATCGCCGCCAACCTGATGCGGCGTTATCCTGAACACAGTGTGCCAGAGGTAGCATCGATGTGGTTTCTCTGGTGCAGCGCCCTAGCCGTTATCGCCGCCTTATCCCTGCAGGGCACCACCGCATTGCCACCGCCGGGGATACTGGTTTCGATATTGCCCTGGTTACTGCCAATCGTCCTGCTGCTTGTGCTGCCGGGATACCTCGCTATTACTTGGGGCACACCACAACTCAACCCTGGAACCGTCGGTCTGCTATTCATGACCGAAATCAGCGTGGGCGCCGTCTCTGCAGCGCTGTTGACTGAGGAAGCTTTCGGCATTCGGGAAATAACGGGGATCGTGCTGATCAGCCTGGCAGGCCTGGCAGAGGTCTTACTGCCGGCGGCCCGACGCCTCGGCCGATCTTTTTCGAGTGACAATTAGCGTGTGGGATAAAGTCCAGGCTATACCCGAGTGCAGGAGTCCTGCTATTTTTCTGCCTGGAGGTTCGGTTGGGTGAGCCATAATCGGGCTACTAAAAAAGCTGGCCATGGAACCGGGTGCTCCACTAGAGGAAGGCCTCGCTTTGCGAACTCCGAAGTCTGGAATCGTGTGACTTCGGTAAAGACACCTTTGCGCTCGATACGCCGTTGACGAGAACTGAACCAGTGTCTGTGACTTCAGATAAAACCCCCGAGGCGTTTGTGCCTCGGGGGTTTCGTTAATATGCCTGGCAGTGTCCTACTTTCACATGGGGAGACCCCACACTATCATCGGCGCTATGCGTTTTCACTTCTGAGTTCGAGATGGATTCAGGTGGTTCCCACACGCTATTGCCGCCAGGCAAACTGGCTGCCGGGACGTAATCCGTCCCGGCAAATTCGGCAGTGACATGGCAAATTCTGGGTATACCGCTTTTCAGTCTTCTTAGGGTTATATGATCAAGCGTAATACAGCGGACATAGGGCCAGCTCATGGTTGAGCCCGGTCTTGCCAGCATTCAAGCTGGGCAGCAAGATCCAAAAAGTCCTTCGCCACTACATCGTAATCACCCTGCGCCACGAGATCAGACTCCTGATTTGGGCCATGCTCAAAGGGGCGTTCGACAAACGCCGTTCGAAAGCCGCAATTGGCAGCCGCATACAGATCGTCATTATGGGCCGCAACCAACATGCACTGTTCGGGCATTAAGGACAATGCCTCAGCAGAGCCTAGATAAGCCCGTGGCTGAGGCTTATATGCCCGCGCAATTTCGGCGCCGAGGATCACATCCCAGGGAAGTCCAGCGCGTTTCGCCATGTTGGCAATCAGCGCAATGTTGCCATTCGATAACGTACCGATCAGGTAACGCTGCTTAAGCCGCTCGAGCCCTGAAACCACATCAGGCCAGGGATCGAGCCGATGCCACGCCCGGTTAAGCGCTGTCTTTTCGTCCTCGCTGAAGCAATCCAGCGACAAATCATCAAGGACCTGATCGAGATTCTGCCGATGCAGTTTATCCAGAGTGACGAAAGGCATCTCTCCGGAGCGCACCCGCGCCATGGCAGGCTGATACAGAGCCCGCCATTGATCCGCAAACGCCCGGGCATCAACGCTGATGCCATGACACCTAACGGCCTGATTGACCTCCCGGGTGATTGAAGAGCGCCAGTCAACCACGGTACCGAAAACATCGAAAAGCACAGCATGCAATGGTGCAATTGTCGATATCGGCATCGTCGTTGTTTCTACTGTGTGCTTGGTGTACCGTTACTGCGTTTGCTTCCAGCGACAGGATAGTTGCCTGATACTGTGTGTGGGCTGCGTACCGACACCACCAGCCTAGCCAAACAGAATTGTAATGTCCACAGATAAACCCGTAGGTGCGAATGCGTACAACGCGGCGATTGAGAAGATCAGGCCTGTGGTCGATGGGTTGTCGATCTTCTTAATCCGACCAGACGAGCCTATTACAGGACGCCTGCCTGGTTACTTTGTCAGTATTGGTCTTGTCGGCGACGCTAGCGATCAACTGATCCGTCGACCCTACTCTCTCATCGCAATCATTGCATCCCCCCCCACCGATCCTGAGTTACTCGAATTGTTGATCATTCGGGTGCCGGAAGGGGGTCTGACGCCACCCCTGTTCGAACAGAGTGCCGGTGATCGATTGTATGTTCGGCCAAAGATGCTTGGCACCTACCGAGTATAGGAAGGATAAACGCCCTTTTCACCCAAGTTCAACAGCCAATGACTGCTGTTGCATCGCCCGGCAACTGTGTAATACCTCCCCGAATCCGGCCGCTATGGAGGTAGGGGCGCTGAAATCCCGCCCCCTTCTTGCAACCATCGGCCCCCTCCCGCCATTCGGCACGCAGAATCCCTACCGCAGTGGTGTGAGCGCAGCATCCTGGATAAAGCGCCTGTGCTGGCGCATCAGTGTCCCCTTTGCTCTCAGCCCTTCAATCATCAGCGGGATTCCAGGCAACCGGGCCTTTTCCGAGGTGGTCACAGAGCTTCGAAATAACTGATTCGGTGTCGATGCTTGTGTTTGTCGCATCCTGAAGATGTAGCTTCGGATCAATTTGTTCGACGCCATCAAAGACCCAGCGACCCGCTCCTTTCTCTTGCCCGTTCAACTGGTCACACAAACCTGTAAGATCCACACGCCCTGAAATCGGGCGACTCACAAATTGAAGCCATGATTCATAACGGTACTGCATTTCCAGACACTGGCCCTGCACTAGTACGAGCCGATTACAGGTGGTGCGATTACAGATCGCAAACGGATGGCAGGCTGCGCTGACCGGATTGGTGAATCGATGTGCCCGTTCACTCGGAAGGTCATCGGGGATTCGTACGATGGCAAGATCAACATCTGCCCTTTCCTCCATTTCGATTGTTCCATTCTCCAGATACGCCTCACTCCGTGACAGGTGGGCATCCTCTGCCTCCCAGTATTTTCGATATTCATTTAGACGCTCCAAAATATCCGGTAAAGCGGGCAAAAGTTCCTGATACAGTTGCGCCGTCATGCCAGCGTAAGAGTCTTGAAATATTCCGGCTGCCAGAGGCGATACGGTAGGATCAGCAAAAGCAGAAAGTACGAAAACCACTCGGGCCGCTGCACGGTTAGTGTAAGTGCAAAAATCCCCTGCCGTTCCCACTTCGATCAGAAGCTCTCGATTCTTTTGGGCCAACTGTGGGTCAAGAAGGGTGAAAAGCCCCACCAATCCATCTTCATCGAAGTGATTGTTAGAGATGACGTCGACATTGCGGTGGAACGTCGGTGTATCGAGATAAGCGAATGCTATTTCTGCAGAGGTATCTCGCTTGAGCTCGATGGGAGTTCCCGATTTGGGCCAATGGGACAACGTCAATACGGTGAAATCATTCGGAGCACCGTCTACGATGATATTCGGACTCTCCCCCAGAGCCTCGTAGGGCACAAATTCAAATGGAGATTGACTAGAAGTGGTCATTCCTCAAATTCCTCAAATTGCCGGACAGAAGAGTATAGGAAGGATAAACGCCCTTTTCACCCAGATCCAACAGCCGCTGACTGCTGTTGCATCGCCCGGCAACTGTGTAATACCTCCCCGAATCCGGCCGCTATGGAGGTAGCGGCGCTGAAACCCCGCCCCCTTCTTGCAACCATCGGCCCCCTCCCGCCATTAGGCACAACGAATTCCTGCCGCGGTGGCGTGAGCGCAGCATCCTGGATGCAACCGATCGCCCCAATAGAGTGTTTGGTGGGCCTACACTTTCTGACAAACGGGTCGTTGCCACCTGGATACACGACAAACCTGAGCCATTTAACCTATAAACGGTCGGCCACTTGCGCATGGAGGGCAAGCAGGCTAGGGATCGACTCTGGATGCCGACGGCCCAATCCACATTCTGTTGCTACACCAAAGTCCGTAAGAAAGTTTTGCGCAGCTTCAATACGCCTGGCTGCGCCGGATGCACCATCGGTTGCATGTATGAGGCCCAGAAATATCTCCGTATCCGGAGACAGTTGCAGATCCTTGAGTGGCTGGTAGTACGCCGCATCGTCTCTTTCTCGTGGCACCGGCATGTGTATCCAGTTTATCTCGCGCGACAGATCATCTGCGACGCGATTAGCTACGGCCACAAGCATGCCCATGTCGGCAGGCTCAACAAAGTGCTTGTGCCCAGAATCCCCGTAGCAGAGGTGATAACCAAGCTCAACACTCGACGGGACGCTCTCACCCAGCCTAACAAGTCGTCGAACGATATCCTCGAACGGATTGTCCAGATAGCTTGGGAATACCCCTTCCAGCACACCGAATTCAACCGCTGTATCCCATTGCACGCAAAGCTCCGCAGCAGGGATTTCGGCGACAATGGCGGCAAGTTCCTTTAACAATGCGGCCTCATAAACAGGTTCAACTAGCCTGCGGTCTTTGCTTTCGACATACAGCTGTATCGGTGCAAGCGGCGTCGGGAGACACACCTGGAAACGACAGGTCGAACCGACCGTTCCTACCGCTTTCGCCCGCGCAAAGGCAGCATAGGAGGCGATTGCGGCATCGCGATAACCCAGGTCGACAATTTGCAATCGATCTTCATCCCCTTCGACTATACGCACGAGGTTTGGTGAGCCGGACTCCTTGTCTGCATCTTCATACAGTTCGAGTCCCTCGCACGCGCTGAGCTTAGGTAGCTGCCAGGCAATCCAATTTTTGCGTTCTCCCGTTTCCCCATCGGGAAACCGAAGTAGTCGATCTGCAAGTAGGCCGGCAGATAGCTTGAGTACATCATCAGCCGAATCCAATGGCACGCTTCCGACTAAATGAACAGATTGTTTTCGGCCCATTGCCTGCGAGTCACCCACTCAACAACTGATGCGCCCTTTCAATCAAGGGCGTCATCGACGTGCCGAGGTCTTTCCACAAGGGATCTTCTCGTTTTCCGCGTCGATGCAGGCTGAGATTGAGGCCCGTAATAATCGAGAACTTATAAGCAGCGAGTGCGCGAAACCATTTCATATTCCCAAGGGCCGTGCCATAAGCTTCGTTGTAGAGCTCGATCAGTGTGAGTACAGGAAGGATAAACGCCCTTTTCACCTAAGTCCAACAGCCGCTGACTGCTGTTGCATTGCCCGGCAAACGGGTAATGCCTCTCCGATTTTCTAATTTATCGTGAACGGCAACACCCGATCTGTAACGCCGTCAAAACGAAACTCCACCCGATACCGCCCTACAGGCCAGCCATTATCAGGAATCGACAAGACAGTCATGCCAGGTTCAATCTGAAACAGAGACGATGATGGCGGTAAAGCTGCTGACCATGTATCAATGACATAATCAGGCGGTGCCGCGGCGCCAACATCTTCTGCGATCCAGACGGCTTCTATTGTTTTCCCTCGCGCACCTTCTGTCAGCGTGAAGGCACAAAAAATTTGAGGGGTATTAGTGCTAAAACTATTGGACGGATTAATCGCCCGGTTATCGTCGTCGATCTCCATTGCAAGTTGCGCCTCAGCGACAAAAACGCCGGATTCCTGTGCTACCGCAAATGTTGCAGCACAAAATATCAGGTAACCCAGAAAACAAGCGGTCGTTCGATCGGTGGCAAAACTCATCACTGGCTAAGAGTATAAAACATTCAATTCCCACCTCCAGGATAGTAGGCGCAGGAATAGGTCAAGCCCACAGGTCCAACAGCCGATGACTGCTGTTGCATTGCCCGGCAACCCAACGGTAATCAAAATGGATGTTGAAGGCGCCGAAGCCGAGATAATCTTGGGCAGTGAGTACATCAGGGAAACAAAACCACGATTATTCGTCGAGGTCCACCCCCCGGAGATAGATAATATAGATCAGAAGGCTCTAGAAAGGATGTTTGACCGAATTTTTTCAGTTTACACAGTCGAATTCATACAAAATCATTGGGGTATCACTAAGTCCAAGGGAGTACTTTCGGTTGTGGATGATCCTAGAAGTTACGAGTGGGTTCTAGCCGATCACGACGAGTTAATGAATATTTCAAAAGATATAATTCATAATAATATTCGACCGGCAGGATTTGCTATTCATTGTTTCTGTCGATTAGAGGATCATCCACGGAGATACTTGAGGTACAAGCGAACACCTGGGAGAGTGAATTGACTCGCGGATTCCTCGAATGATTTTGGCCTGAGTCCCTGAAAGTGATCCATCCGGAGAGTGACGATCCGGCTTAAATTTGACCCTCAGCGGAGGACAATATGAGCCGGAAGACTTACAAACTTGAACAGATCATTGGCATGTTACACGAAGCCGAGGTTCGCCTCAGCCAGGGTGCGACGGTCGGTGAAGTTTGCCGCGGCTTTGGTGTGTCAGGGAAGAGTTACTATCGATGGTGTCGGGGAGTGAAATCTGAACCCTCTTTCAATAGATTGCTTCGTTTCTTATCAAACCAATCAAAAACTATATTCGCGGCTTTTTTCATTATATTTCAACATAACGGTATAAACTCAATGGAGTCAACATTCCTGGATTCATATTGAGCGGTTTGTTAGTAATTTCTATTTAGCAATACTTCAAAGTCTTTTGCAAACGCAATTACATTACGCCATTCGAGGACTTTAAGCATATCAGCAACAGATTGGCAGCCCAGAGCATCAATTCTATCGGCTGCAATACAAACCATTCCGTAAAGCTCTGCAATGCCAAGGAGTTCATCATGTAAGAATGCGTCGATAAATTCTGGATCTTTGGGAAAGAAGGGAAAGTCACACACAAGCTCTTCGGGTACATTGACAATAGGTACATTGGCCTCATACTCCTGCTGCATTGATGGCCGAGCGAATATTTCGACGGTCTCTAAAACCTGTTTGCGATAATTTACAGTTTGGTCATTCATTTTGGTCCAGATAACTACTTATTGCATTGAACTCATTCTTCAGAGTATAGGTAGGGTAAACGCCCTTTTCACCCAAGCCAAACAGCCGCTGCTTGCGTTCAATGAATTCGCTGAAGAATTGACTCAGATCAACTAGTACCTAAGCCATCGATGCTAATACCTCAAACCCATATAACAATAGCTGTTATCGAAAGGAGGTACTTCATGCGTAAGCACATCATATGTAAGTTAAGAATATTGGCAACATTGACCGCTGTTGCTATGGCTTTTCTAGTCAATCCAGCGGTAGCCTTG
>Ga0208128_1000622_pt1 | contig 14129 bp, 9 predicted proteins | sample ETNtaG_35_FD_185758 | JGI IMG/M metagenome (GOLD analysis project Ga0208128, IMG submission 185758) | Marine microbial and viral communities from oxygen minimum zone, Eastern Pacific Ocean - ETNP201306PF51B (SPAdes) (version 2) | ecosystem: Environmental > Aquatic > Marine > Oceanic ... | reverse complement strand
TGATCACCCATTTCAAAGCTACCCGCAAGAATTAATATCATCTTGGCTCCGTCTTGTTCCCAGATAACGTGCTTAAAGGTCAAACCTGCAACGCATCGTTGACAAACAAGGCCGTCAAAATGATTCATAACGCTAAATTGAGCTGAAGTTCTTGCTCCACAATGGGGTTGATCGCCTTGCTTGAAGGCTTCAATAAGATTGATTGACTTGACTCTTCACCGTTTCTATTGTGGCACCCACGATTTTCCGCCTTTCCTCTCAGAGATCAGTCGTCTGAAATGCTATCTGCGTGAGGTTAAACCTTGTATCTCTCTATCTTCGCTTCATCCACCTCAACGCCCAAGCCCGGATTCGATGGCACACCGATCTTCCCGTTTTCAAACTTTAGTGGTTCAACAAGAATGTCATCCGTCAATCCGTGGTAACAGGTATCGTTAGGCCCAGAAAAGTTGGGGCTTGAGGCTGCGATGTGCGTGATGGCAGCCGTCTTGAGCCCCAGGTCATGCGAGCAGTGCATCAGGCATGGTACGTTGTACGCTTCAGCGACGGCCGCCACCTTTTTTACGCCTATCATCCCACCGGCTGCCGGGGTGTCTGGCATGATGATATCCGCCCCTTCATTGGCCAGCAATGTAAGAACCGTCTCCGCTGTTCCTACACCCATATTTACCAGGATGCCCATACCAATTTCCAGCCGAAAGCGAACCAGTGCGCCGAGATGTTCAGATGAACACGGATCTTCAAAGTAGCGAATCCCGAGGTCTTTCATCTGCCGCAGCACATATTCGGCTTCTTCGGGGGAGTAACCGTTGTTTGCATCTGGACGAAGTACGGCTTGGTCGCCAACCTCACCTTGAATAGCTTCCGCAATTCGGAGATCGTCATCGGGGTTATCACCAGCCTTTGTTTTTAGAAAACGGAACCCCCACCGATCCATGTACTCACGCGCCGTGGCGGCCGATTCCGCTGGCTCTTTAAGCCCCATGCAGGCACAGAAATCCACTTCATCTCGTACCTGTCCGCCGAAGAGTTGGCACACAGGTAGATCGGCATGTTTTCCGAGCGCATCCCAAAGCGCCATTTCGGCCCCTGACATTGGACCTCTGCTAATGTCCGCCTGCTCCATCGCTGCAAGCGCACCTTCGATGTTAGCAACGCGGTGTGTGGCGAGAATGGTATTTGGATCGGTTTCAAATTGGCCGGTACCTTCGCCCCAACCGATGATTCCGTTATCGGCTTCGATTTTGACGATAAGTCCTACTGCGCCTAAAGTGCCGTGCCCACCGACGCTGCGCCGTCCGATATACGGGCCGACGGGAGCAGCATAAGGAATTCTAACGCTGGTTGCGGTAATTTGTTTGATTCGCATTTTTGCCTCCTGTGTTGCGTTGGAATAGTGTGTGTCTCTGTAATAGGTTGAGATTCAAAACCTGACTGGCGTAAAGATCCGATCGCAAGTCAGGAAACATTTTCATCTAATCTTTACCAGTGTCTGTAAATTATAACTTACAAACACGTCACCATCGAGACCTGCTAAATATGACGGATCTGACCAATCCTCTGTAAATCCTTTCCGGATCTCACTTAAAACGTTGTGAGTGAGCATAACAATAAAAGGAACGCATTACCTAATGTCACATTCCACTATACTCCCACATCAGCAAGTCAGCTTAGTCAAATGGAGATATGGTTTGGGATTATGGCTAGAAAAGTATTGAGAGGGGCAAACTTGACCGTTGTGTCTGACACTCAAGATGTAATTGAAAAATATATCGCTGTATACAATAAAGCCGTCAAACCATTTGTTTGGAAAAAGCGTAAAGTTGTTGGAAGCCAGATCCAAGATACTCTCGCTAACTTATGCAGTTAAACACTAGATCAAACAGAGAGGCCAGCAATCGAAGATCGTATCCGGTATTATAAAAACAATCCGAATCAAATCCGTTATAAATATTTCCGGGTATTGGGCTTAGGCATAGGGAGTGGAACCATCGAAAGTACCCACCGTATGATTGTGTAATGCCGAATGAAACAAGCGGGAATGTCTTTGGGGTAAAGATAATGTTCCGTCAATTGTATCTCTAAAGGCTAAATGTTTATCTGGGGATTAGGATGAAATTGTTACCAACTTACTTTACTGGCGGCTTGAACATACCCGTGAAAACTTTATATGCCTGGGGTTTTGCACTACCAAAGGTTGATAGGAATTCTAACAAAATTCGTAATTTGTCCAAAGGGTGAGATTTCTCACAATGAGGCCAACAGCAACGCCGCTATCAAGCTAGACAAAAATAATCGTCTGAGACGGGTTATGCTTTTACCACCTCATCCCGGCTGACGACATCACCTACAACTTTTGTCGTTGCAACCTCTCTTGGTGCATCTGCCCACTTCTGCTATGATGACCCCTTCTAAATTGTAACAATGCAGGTAACAGTGTTTTATTTCTTTACCCTCGCCATCTGCTTTTTCTAATCTCAAAACCGCCCCAGTACTGAGATGAAACATTAGTGGTATGCCTGACACTACCCTCACCATACAATTTGTATAGTACATTGGTAAACAGTGCAGTGAGATTACTCTCGCCCCTCTAGCAAACTCGATAATATCCTATAACTGGGCTTGTCGGGTATGATTGATCGCATAGGAAATGATTATGGATAAGGGACTACTTCTTGTTACAGCTATTTTTTCATTGCCTCTCTAATTTATGGCGTTATTGATTTGAATGATGGTGTCCTGAGATTATCCCAGGGCAAGCAATGGTATAAGTTGTAACGTTGAATGCGGCTGAGGTGCGATTCCAGTCGCCACCAAGGGAGTCCTTTGATGAGAACGCCCTCCTCATTTTCATCATTGAGACTACAGTTCTTAAAATGAAGAAAGTTCTTCAGGCAATCCCGTAATCGGGTAACTTGTAATTCGGACTAGCAAACTAAAATAACAAAAATAAAGGACACTGTTCATTGATCATTCCTTCTATGCTGCTAGGGACACTTCTTCGCTGTCAGTATCGTGGAGTTCACCCGTTCGCCCATGTTTTTTCAACAAATGGATGCTTTAGTATCCTGGCATAAAGATTGAGCTCTAGCCCCTGTTGTAAACAGGGCTCCGATTTGTTCTAAATAATTACAGCGATTATTTCGTTGATTTATAGAAAACGATGTGTTAGAACTCGGGGGAGTAGCACTTTGAAAATGGTGACTAAGTTGTCACCAATTGAATTTTGCCATTGGTACTTTGAAAGAAACCAACCAAAAAAGGAGTATGCTATCTGATATGAATAATTGTCGCCTCGGTAACATCAGTAAGGAATTAGTGGGTACGATGCTCTCAATGCTAATATTTACTACAACAATCGCATTGGCTGCTATCGATCCGGAGACCGCAGTAGGAGTTTGGGCTTTTGATGAAGGAGCAGGCAAAGAGACCAAAGACATTTCCGGCCTAAATCACCATGGCCAGCTCAATGGGGCAAAGTGGAAAAACGGTAAATTTGGTACGGGGCTTGAATTCAACGGGGGACAATGGGTTGAAGTCAAATCGACACCAGAACTCCAAGTCGGCAAGCAATTAACCATGATGGCTTGGTTTTACGCCACCAAGATTGACGACTGGCGGCAGTTAATCGCCAAGAGCAATGAGTATCTATTGCGTATTGATCCACCCGGAGAGGGCAACAAAATGTCGTCTTTTGTTAAACCTGAAGGTAGTTGGGAACCAAGAGCCAGCGCCAGGGTGCCGGAGAGAAAAACCTGGATCCATTTTGCGGCCACTTACGATAGCAAAGCTAAAAACGAACATCTGATTGTCTATGTCAATGGTAAACGTGCCGGGGCCAGTACCAGGCCGGGTAAGGTGACACCAACAGATAACCCGGTTGAGGTTGGGCGATGGGGTGGGGGATCTTTCTTCGTCGGTATCATCGATGAAGTGGCTATTTTCAATGCCATCCTGAGTGAGGAGGATCTGCAATCCATCATGGAAAAAGGATTAGCCAAAATCCTGGGAGGGGAAGCCGTTTCACCTGCAGATCGACTGACCACCCGCTGGGCTAGCCTTAAAAGAAACCCGTTCTGATTTTACTCTGATTACCGCACCCATTAGGTGTCGCAGGTGCTGAATTATTACGACGTCCATGGTCAAGAAATTCGACACTGGGGAAGTCACCGATTGGGAGTTTAATTTTCTCCGACTCAGCACCGTATACATGCAATTGCGGTCAGGAAGGCAGTTCATGTGTGCAGTGTCGCCAGCGATATAGGAGTCGGGGCTATATCAATAGAGAGTCTGAGAACGCTTTGCAGAAATTTTTAAGCATGCGGGACAAACAACAACCCTCATCAATCCAGGTAGCTAATGGTGATGAAAGGAATGAAAGATCTCCTATCTGTGTCCCTGATAATCAGGCTGTTGATAGGTCTTTGTTGGAGGCTTCAGAGAAAGAAAACCTGAAGAAAGTAGAACGACTTTTGGATTCAGGTGCGGATGTAGATATTGAAGATTATGTCAAACATACGCCGCTATATTATGCGGATTATGCGGCTGAAAAAGGGGACCTTAAAATTGCTGAGTTACTCATTGTACATGGTGCTACTGTGGATCGACCAGGAGGGGATTCACCTCTCCTCCGGGCATGTTACTACGGGCATATCGATATGGTTAAGCTACTAATTGAAAACGGTGCAAATGTGAATGCTAAGTGGCTGACCGACAATAGTACGTCACTCCGCTCTACCGCCATCTGGGGAGGAAAGAAGGCGATCGTCGAGTTGCGTCTAGCAAAAGGAGCTGAGGTGAACGTTGTACACAAGGATGGAGACACTGCTTTGGACCGGGCGAAACCTGAAATCGACGAGATTCTCCGCAAGTACGGTGGCAAAACCGGGGAGGACTTGGAGGCGAAACCGTGGAACTGGACGGAGATGGAGGCCGTTGCAAAGGAACTTCTTAAGCGAATCCTCCTGAAGGTCGGCCACATAGTTGATAATGACCGAAAGGGCCTTGTTCGCCAAACCTTCCGAAAACTCAAATAGCTGATTTGCAGGTTGATTGATAAGAAGCAGTTTCTGGTAGCATTAGTGACAGTCAATTTTTGGTGAGGTGTTTTATAGCCGATAAACATCTTGGCTCGGAACAAAGTAGTTCGGGCTCAATCTTGTCAACGGTCCCATCAACAAGCTCGAAAACTGTGTGGTAATCATTGATGAGGAATCTCAAGTGCCCCTTTCGCACATGACTTACTACCACGGTTTTGTAAAGGGAGGTGCTTCCTATGGTAAAGATAACCTGCCCGTAAACCACAAGGAACGGTTTGTATTTTCCCATGATATCAGTGGGAATGGGACCTTTACAGACTCATTGGATCACCGCTGAGCAGAAGGTTCCCCATCTAAAAAGATAGCTGTACAATGCGATCAAGGTTCTGGTGTTTAGTCGCTTTCTCCTTTGAATTCCCGAGTGTAAGATAAGTGAAGAGTTGAAAGCCGAAGCCACCCCCCAATGATCTTAAGAAACTCAAGGATAGCCTGTACGAGGTGGTATTGGACCAAATGGACACGGCGTTCCTTCATCTGCGCCTTGTTTTACCTGGGGCTGTTTCAAATGAAATGGAACAAAAACAAAACGATGCGTATATTTGAATCTATGCTTTGTACGGTCATCCTCCTGACCAGCTGCATGTCTGATCCAAGCATTGACACCGTCGAGGTTCTTAGTGAAAAGCCATCACCCAATGGCAAGTTTATCGCTACGAGTTTCTATTGTGAAGGAGGAGGCGCCGCAGGTTACTGCTACAACAATGCAAACCTCCGACGAACAGGCAATGAATTAGATCCGCGTGGTGGCCTCTTGGGTAAGTACAAGACGTGGAGTAGTTTCTCAGATGTCGAGGTTCGTTGGATTAACGACAGTAATCTTGAGATATCCTACAAGCAGAATACGTTGCCGGCTTATCGGGGCCACAATTCGATACGAGTTGAATCGAAGCATAACATCAAGATTCACTATATTATTACTAATTGAGATTTTTGAAGCACAGAAATAAAAGAATGCGATATATACTGTCAGCCTTGAGCGGTATTGAAGAAATCAGGTTTTCTAAAATGGCGGCAATCCAATCCTTCAATGCCTCTATACAAAATGCAGAATCCATGGAGTTTGGAATTCGACAGCTGACAATAAGTCTTGAAAACCAGTTCATAATCGCAGTTAGATAGACGAATTCTATCTTTGCAGGAATATGTAAGTTATTTCACTACTCCAAACCGGATTGACATGATCAACTTCTATACCTTCGTCAGTTTCTTCAATTTGTCGGCTTTCTTGGCAGATGTGCCTCTGGGTAATTGTGTTGCTTGCCTGCCGGGAAGCCATAAATTCAACGTTGAATGTTCGGACCATGTTATGATGGTCGCCGATCCACCAACGGTTTTGCGCGTTCCTATTCGAGCTGGAGATATCATTGTTCTTAAAGTAGGTTTGCGCCAAATAATTTCACCATGCTAACTTCTGCCAACTGTTTCTCATTCGGCGAACACAAAGAGCGGATTCCGGAGGCATTGCATCAACTGGAAGGTAGCGGTCAAGGGCAAACGCCAGTCACTCAAAGAGCAAGTCAACCCCTTTAAGATTGAGGCACCGGAATAATTGCTTTACAAAGATGAACCATTCGTGTAGAATAGGCCAGACTAAGATGGGACGGTGCGCCAGACTCTCGATCGGCGTTAAGAAAGGAAAAAACAGTGTTAAATGCAGATTTTACAATTGGGTTTGTTGGTGTTGGGCGAATGGGGAGCAACATCGCTCGGCACCTTAACGATGAAGGCTTTTCCGTCACCGCTGTCTACGATTCAACCGAAGATCGAGCGCAATCGCTAGCCGAGGAAATTGGAACCACAGCGTCTTCTACCCTGGCCGGTGTTACGGCTCTGGCCGATTACGTGATCACAGTGGTGACCGATGATGAGGCCATGTGCCAGATTTTCTCTGAAACAGCGGACGACAGTCTCCTGCAGGACGCAGAAGGTACGGTTTTTATCAACTGCGCTACCCTAACTCCGGGGGTCCACGTAGAGATAGAACAACTGGCTAACAGGAGCGGTGCCGACAGCCTCGAAGGCTGCATGGCTAGTAGTATTACGCAAGCGCGTGAAGGAACCCTTTACCTAATGTGCGGAGGCAAAGAAGAGGTTTTTGAACAAGCAAAACCCATCCTGGAATCAATGAGTGTGTCTCTTCGCTACATCGGCGAAGCCGGTCGGGCAGCACAGGTCAAAGCGTTAGTCAATATGGTGATGAACATCAATACGGCCGGACTAGCTGAAGGCTTGGGGCTAGGTGACGCTCTGGGACTAGATCTCGAAATATTACAGGAGGTTTTCTCCCAAACAGGTGCTAATTCCCGGGTACTGGAGACCGATGGAGAAGACATGCAATTACGGGATCACGAATGCTATTTTTCGTCAGCGCACGCAGCCAAAGATTCCGGCATTGCCCTCGACTTGGCCGACGATGTTGGTCTCAGTCTACCTCTAGCTAAAGCCACCAAAGCCCAGTTTGACAGGATGATTGAAGCCGGCAAAGGGGAACTGGATAAATCCGGGGTGGCAGAACTTACATTTAAAGGCAGAAATAGTAGATAGATACTATTTCTCCTGGTTCGTAAGAAGATTGTGCCCAGTAACCAACGGGAGTTATCTAACCGGAGAGTGCAAACCAACCAGGATCTGATTGAGCAGTGGCGTAACCAACCCGCACCACTGTTACCACTTCTTCACGCATTTCACGATCGGGATGGGTTTGTCTCTGAAACAGCCATGCGGGAGATCTCGCTAGCGCTGAAAATTCCTCTGGCCGAATTGTTCGGCACTGTAACCTTCTACCATCACTTTTCACGACAATTGCCCGGTCAATTTGCGCCCCGTGTTTGCATTGGACCAGTCTGTCGACTACGTGGGGGAGAGGCACTTCTGGACTCGCTAGTGGCTGAGGGAGCAACCCCTATGCCGTGTGCGGGACGTTGTGACGATTACGTTCCTACTCTCAAAGGATCTCAGGTTCTAGTCGGCTTAGTGGCAGATAATTTACAACCGAAATTGTCTCCTGTACCTGTTCAAAATCCAGGTGGAATAGAAGAGTGCGTCTTGGCTGAGATTCGCAAGCCAAACCGCTCTAATATTCTGGGTTATCGTCAAACAGGTGGCTACGACGGCTTAATCCGGATGTTAGATCTGATGCGCTCCTCGGATGTGGTGCAGATGGTCAAGGATAGCCAATTGACAGGTCGAGGTGGAGCAGGCTTCCCAACCGGCTTGAAATGGGAAACGGTGGCCAAAGAATCTCGACAGCCAAAAACAGTGGTTTGCAACGCTGATGAAGGGGAGCCTGGCTGTTTCAAAGATCGTGCTATCCTAGACTACGACCCTCATGCGGTCATCGAAGGTGTTTTAATCGCAGGTTATGCGACAGGTGCAACTCAGGGCTTTATCTATCTTCGGTATGAGTACCCGGAAACATTCGAGATTTTGTCCCAAGCCGTAGATGAAGCAGAAGAGGCTGGATTTTTAGGCGATGGTATCCTCGGATCGGACTTTAGCTTTCAGATCTACATCCGTCGTGGTGCAGGTGCCTACATCTGCGGTGAAGAGAGTTCCTTGCTAAACAGCCTAGAAGGGAAGCGGCCATTTCCGCGAAACCGGCCCCCCTATCCGGTAACACACGGCTACCAGGATCTTCCCACAGTTGTCAACAATGTGGAGACGTTGGCCTCTGTTCCGCCGATCTTGCGATATGGTGCCAATTGGTACCGAGGGTTGGGTCTAAATGGTCACGCCGGTACCAAGGTCATTAGTCTGTCTGGAGACATTCAACGACCCGGCAACTACGAAGTGCCAATTGGTTTCCCGCTGTCTACGTTACTGTACGACTGGGCAGGAGGTCCCGAAATCGGCCGTTCAATCCAAGCTATTACCATGGCCGGTATTTCAGGCGGATTTCTGGCGGGCTCAGACTTGGACATCACGCTGGATGATCTCTGTATCAAGGCGAAAGGCTCTTACCTCGGCTCCGGCGGTATTATTGTATTTGACGATCGTCGAAACATGGTTGAGGTGGCCGAAAGCGCCATGTCGTTTTTCGCCGAGGAGTCGTGCGGAAAATGTTTCCCTTGCCGAATCGGCACCCAGCGACTTTCCGAACGCCTGAGTGGACAGGCACCGATGCTAACCGTCACGGAATGGCTGAAAGAGGTAGAAGATATCGGCCAAACCATGCGGGCGACCAGTGCCTGCGGCTTGGGAACAGCGGCCTCCTTGATTACCGAAAGCCTGGTTCGCTATTTTCCCGACCAGGTCGATCGACACCTTTCATCCATCGCTTCGCCTGACGGATAAAGTTAACCGAAAACTACTTTCACGCAATCTCATCCAGGTAGGCTTCCAAATCCGCCAGTGCCCGCTCGGCATAGGCTTGGGCGCGTTCCCTTTTTCTCATCTTTCTACCACTTTTCCTGCTTGCCTTCGTTGTTAGCTGCGGTAGCAAACCGAAGTTGGCTTTCATTGGTTGAAAATCTGACAGGCTGGCCTGGGTCACATAGTGACACAACGATCCTAAAATTGTGGTCGGCGGAAGCACCAGTAGATCCCGGTGGGTTAGAAAATTCACCATATTCCAACCCGCCATCAACCCCGTTGCCACGTTACCGACGTAACTTTCAACCCCTGTAATTTGCCCGGCAAAAAAAAGATTTTCCCGGTGACGAAACTGCATGGCAGGGTGCAATAATTTGGGGGCCGAAATGAAAGTGTTGCGGTGCATCTGCCCGTAGCGGACGAATTCAGCCCCCTCCAATCCAGGGATGGATTGAAAAACGCGCTTCTGCTCTGGAAACTTGAGATTCGTTTGGAATCCAACCATGTTATAGAGCGTCCCAGCCACATTGTCCTGGCGCAGTTGTACTACTGCATGGCTCCTCTGTTCAGTTCTAGGATCGACTAAACCAACCGGGCGCATGGGGCCATAGGCTAATGAATCCTGCCCCCGTTCGGCAATGATTTCAACCGGTAAGCACCCTTCAAAGAACAGATGTGGACCCGCCTTAACACCAGACCGGATCGCATCCTCAAAAGTGTGCAGCTCAATTCGTTCGGCATGTACCAGATTTTCGACAAATTGCTGGTACTGCTCTCTGTTCATAGGGCAGTTGATGTAGTCGCCTTCTGGCTGGTCGCCTTTCCCGTAGCGAGACCCACGAAACGCAATCTCCATGTTGATCGATTCCTCGGTAACAATCGGTGAAATTGCATCGAAAAAATAGAGGTGGTCCTCACCAGATAGTTCCGCAATGGCCTCTGAGAGCCGATCTGACGTCAAAGGTCCGGACGCAATGATTACTGGCCCATTGGGAATAGCGGTCACCTCTTGCCGAATAAGTTGAATCCTGGGGTGCGCTTGGATCCGTTCAGTGACCAGTTGCGCGAAGCGGTGACGGTCAACGGCTAAAGCTCCGCCGGCCGGAACAGCCGTTTGGTCAGCACAGTCCATCAGCATGGATCCCAATAACCGAAGTTCAGCCTTCAATACGCCAGAGGCTCGATCTGGCAGGTTGGAGCCGAGAGAATTGGAACAGACCAATTCTCCCAGGTCTGAAGTTTCGTGGGCACCCGTTTTGACCTTAGGTCTCATTTCAAATAGATTGACGGTGAGACCACGTTCGGCAATTTGCCAGGCGGCTTCGCTGCCGGCCAAGCCTCCACCAATGATAGTTACAGTTTCTGACATCTATTCTTCCATCTCCGGAAATCGTCCAACGATAGCGTGTTAATCAAGTTAGCGGATTCCAACCAACCGCGACGTGCAGTCGTAATCCCCAATGGCATCTGGTTCAGGTTAGAAACGGCGTGGGCATCGGTGTTGACCGACAGCATAACCCCTTTGGATTTAGCTTCCATAACAGCGTCTGATTCAAGATCAAGTCGGTAGGGAGAGGCGTTGATTTCTAAAGCCACACCGTGATCGGCAGCAGCATCGATCACGGCTGAAAGATCGACTGCATAACCAGGCCGGGATCCCAGCAATCGACCGGTTGGATGCCCGATCATCATGGTAAAAGGATTTTCGATAGCTCGAATGATTCGTTTAGTCATTTGTACCTGGCTCATCTCAAAAACAGAATGGACACTGGCGATGACCACGTCCAGTTCAGCTAACAGTTCGTCGGCAAAGTCAAGACGGCCATCTTTAAGAATATCGACCTCAGAACCAGTCAATACGGTGATGCCTTCGGTTTTGCTAGTAATAACTTTTACCGTGTCAATCTGCGCTTTTAGCCGTTCTGTACTGAGCCCGTTAGCAATCGCTGATGACCTGGAATGGTCGGTAATGGCCAGGTAGCGGTAGCCCAGATCTTTGGCACCATTCACCATCTCTTGAACTGTATTTAGCCCATCACTCCAGTCGGTGTGCATATGTAAGTCGGCTAGAATATCAGCGATTGTTACTAAGTTTGGTGAAATTTTTGCTGCTTTGATCGAATCAGATAGCCGTGTGCTTCTCCTCAGTTCAGGAGCGATGTAAGGGAGATCTACGTTGTCATAGATATCGGCTTCTGTCCGGTAACTAGACTCAGTTAGCCCCAACTGCTCAATATGACGCAATGGACCGGTCGTCTGCAGCCAATCCCAAGCAAACGTCGAATGGTCGGTACAGTAGATGTGGACCGGAAACCGGTCAACAGTTCCGGTAACAACCTCCTCTGTTATTATCTCGATCTCAATGCGATCTGTTAATGCTTGCTGGATAGCCTCAGCATCTCCAATGACCAATAGATCTAACCGACTCAACATCTCCTTACCTCGGCGATATTCACCTGTAACCTCGACTCTTTCTATGGCCGAACAGGTTTGTAATAAATCCATCAAGCCGTCGGCTAACGGCTTGACGTCTCCTAACGGTTTCAGATTTTGAACCGACTCTAAATAGGCTAAACTGCTATCGATCGACTTCAGGGTTTTTATCCCTAGTCCTCGAATCTCTTTTAGTTTCCCGGTATCGATGGAGGATCTCAAATCAGCTAGACTTTTGACCTCTGCCAATTGGTAGAGTCGGCTAGCCGTTTTTATCCCGATACCACGAACCCGGAGCAGATCTAGAACACCCTCTCCTACTTTCGATTTTAAGTCTTCGTACAATTGGCAAGTTCCTGTTTGAATAATCTCAACAATTTTAGTTGCTGTTGATTTGCCAATCCCTCTAACCTGCTCCAATCGATCGGTTTCGGTTAAATTTTGCAGAAAAGAAATTTCGTGCCCAGATTCGTCGGTTAAATCTCGGATAATATCGGCTGCCTTCTGGTAATTTCTCGAACGGTGTGATGGACCGCTTTGGATCTGTAGCAGATGGCTGATATTCTCAAAAATTTGGCTAATACTCACTAACTAAATTACTCCTTTAACTCCGTTGTTCTACCCGATGGTTTACTTCTCTTAAGGATGCGGTTCCTTGGCGTTCACGAAGATTTCGTGACAATTGCCCTTGAGAGAGAGCACTCTTTCCGGCGATTTTGGTGGCATCTTCATCATCACCAGAAGGTGATTGTCTCGAAGCATATCGAGATATTCGAGAAAGTGATATCAATTGTAGACGATAGTAATAGTAAAAAGTAAGGGGAAATAGAGGAAAGAGGGGGGTTGATGGTCTCTATAAGGCATCAATAGCACAATAGTCGTCTCCGTGACATCTGTTGCCGATTTGGAATCCACTTTCTTGATCCAGAAGAAACGACTCTTACGCTCCAATAAGGTGGCAATAGCTCCCGTTCTATGTTTCCCCAAGACGGTATCAATTTCCCAATCACCAAAAGGCTCTCGACTCTCTACTATGGCAGGTCGTCTATTGAGACTCCATTCTTAATGGTTTCAGCTTTGGTTCTTTGGCCTTTACAATAACGCTTATGCCCTTGTCTTAGGTGTCGATAGAGCTTACCTCCTAGTGACTTATCATCGGAGATGTACTGATAAATCCATTCATGACTCACAGGCATCTCGGAAGCCGTTAGCACATTTGATCATCTTTGCTCTGGACTCCAATCATGTTCGATCAGCAAACCAATGAACTCTACTCGCTCTGGAGAGATCGTGTACTTAGCCGAGTTCTTTCTTCTCTCTAGACCAGCCCTATCGGCCTTACCAGGACAATAGTTTTGTGTTCCACCATTAGGCTTCAACTCTCGATAGATCGAGCCTTTATGGTAGCCGATAGATCAGGCTAGGCTTGCCACTGACACTCTTGGTTCTAAAAGAACTGAAATTTGGTATTTTTTACCTGCCGTCAATGGGTGATACTTCATGTTGGAGCTGCTCGATTCTTTGGTCAGAAAAGCATACCAATTTCAACCATTGGCTGTCTTCTCCAAGCCTACCCATGAAGTATCGCACTTATTATCTGAATTCGGGGTTGTTTCTAGTCTTGACCAATTGGCTATCGACGAAAACCATCCAGCAGATCGTTGCCACTTCGTCTCCTTTTTATTAGATTATTAGACGGATTAGACAAAAGCCAAATCTTAGACTGAGTTCTACCGTCAACAGTTTGTCTACCTCACCCAACCAAAGGTGCTTAATTCCCACGACAGAACAGGTGTTAATGCAAGCATAACAAAGTGGGGGATGGAGGGTTGATTGTGGCTAATTTGTAGAAGAATTTGGATTGAAGTGCGTTTGGCATGTTAGGCACAGGCTGGAAAATGACGCTCCCTCGAGTTTGAATTGGAAGTCCTTTTAGTCGATGATTCAATAAATAATCACGGCCAATCATTGTTAGAAAACAGTCAGGCCAGTTGGTGTCATAATTTTCCATTAATGTAGGGGCCAAGCAGGTGTCAAGCGCTTGAAGCAACAAAAAACTGGGTTGGAGGAACTGACTTTCACTCGATATACTTGGATCCGCTTTGCCCTGCCCAAGCTAGTTAGGAGTATATGATAATAGCTTAACCGGCTTACGGGCGAGGAGTGGTCGTTCCCGGTTGTTCTGAAGTTATAGCTAAATCCATATAATATGCCATAATAGGGTATGACATATGAAACAAGCTTTCGAAAACAGGTATTTAAAATCAAAGAACAGGAAAAATTAAC
>Ga0208128_1000610_pt1 | contig 14288 bp, 9 predicted proteins | sample ETNtaG_35_FD_185758 | JGI IMG/M metagenome (GOLD analysis project Ga0208128, IMG submission 185758) | Marine microbial and viral communities from oxygen minimum zone, Eastern Pacific Ocean - ETNP201306PF51B (SPAdes) (version 2) | ecosystem: Environmental > Aquatic > Marine > Oceanic ... | reverse complement strand
GCTCAACTGAAAGCTATTGGTAGGAAATTGAGATCTGATGTTGACACCTTATTTCAGTCTATCTAAGATATGACTTTTTATATGGGTTTAGCTATAGCAAAGAAAATGGGAGTAAGTCATAAGTCAAATAGAGACTGATTGACAGTGATACGCTCTCATGTTAGAATGGGCTTGCCGACAATAGATAACAAAATTGAAGCCGAATCGGCAAGCAAAATATAAATTTGTCCAATTAACCTTTATTTTACCTCAGGATTGATTGGAGATTTGAGGAGTTTTTATGGCAGATATTATTCGAGGTGCAGTAATCGGTTACGGCGGTGCCTTTAACATGGGTAAGGGTCACGCCAGTGCCATGCAGAGTACCGATGGTATTGAGTGTGTTGCGATTTGCGATATCGATCCGGAACGGACGGCTACCGCCAAAGAGGATTTCCCCCATGTCTGTACCTACAACAGTAGCGATGCGCTTCTCGCCAACGATGAAGTCGATCTGGTTACCATTGTCCTTCCACACAATCTGCATGCACCGATCGCCATCCAGACACTTAACTCAGGTAAACATGCTATCAGCGAAAAGCCAATGTGCATCACGCTGGCTGAAGCAACCTCTATGATCGAAACCGCCAAAGCCAATAGCAAAATGTTGTCGGTTTACCACAATCGACGATGGGATTCAGACTTTTGGACGTTGCGAGGAATCATTCAAAGCGGCGTAATCGGTAAACCACATACTATTGAGATGCGTGCCAGTAGTTATGGTCGTCCCAATCCAAATTGGTGGCGAAGTGTCAAAGAAATTTCTGGTGGCATCATCTATGACTGGGGGGCTCACTACATCGACTGGTTGCTCAACATCATCGATAATAAAATGATCAATGTGACAGGGTTCTACATCGACAACGAAGTTTGGGACGATATTAGCAACGAGGATCACGCTCGAGCTATCGTCCGCTTTGACGGTGACCTGATCGCTGATGTTGAGTTTTCTCAAATCGCAAAAATCGGTGGGCCACGCTGGAAAATTCTGGGAACGCACGGAGCTATCCAATCCGGTGACGGTAACTTCAAAGTCTGGTCTGAACTGGAGGATCAGCCCGACGAGCAGGAAATTTCGTATCAAGGTAGGCCGGGGCCCAGCTATTACCAAAATATCGTGGCACACTTGAGCAAAGGAGAGCCATTGATCGTAACACCAGAATCTGCTCGTCGAGTGATTGCAGTAATGGATCTGGCTGAGAAGTCGGCCAAAACCCATCAAACGGAGAGTGTTCCTTACGAATTCTAGAGACGCGAATCCATTTTGGGTTGATAATATCGGGAGTCAATAGTGAATTGGCGATTGACTTCCAATATTAAATATCGTAAAACTGATTATGTGATCTAACCGAATACCCTGGACTAAACTTCGATTTCGAGAGTTGCTGTCGCGCTCACCACAAATCGTAATTTAGATGGCAGTTTTTAGAAACCAAAGTGCAAAATTGAAATTATTTGAACACTTTTTTGATTTTTCGCTAAACAACCTACGCTTAAGAACCGATAAAAGAGTGTTCGTGTAAAGACAAACGAATAGATGCCAAAGCCGCAACCCGGATTTAAGCACGCCATCACAAACCAAAAAACAGGGCGTTTGACAAATCCAGTTAGCGGCTTTTTTTATTTTCACTTCCACCGATTGATCACGTTTCTCTTTACTCTCCTATTGACAAAACCTGGTTGACGGCAAAAGCCTTGACATTTCTTCTAACCCTCGTAATAATAGACCTACCATAAATTTCTGGAGGGAAAAGCGAGATGCGCTTTCAATCAATCTTTTTAATTGCGGTTATCTGTTGTCTTTTGAGCACACCTGTTCGAGCTGCAATTGATGATAAGTCGTTGGTACTCTATCTCTCATTTAATGAAGGTAAAGGAAAAGTGGCTAAGGATGGTACCAAGTATGGCCACGATGCTGAACTGGTCAAGGGACCGAAATGGGTAGATGGAAAAGTTGGAAAAGCCCTGGAGTTTAAGGGGGCCGAAAGCCAATACGCGATGGTACCGATTACTGATACTTTGCAAACAACCAAAACCTTATCAATTGCCTTTTGGGTTAAACGAGGTCCCACTAAAGACCAAATTAGAGATTGGAACTATATGATCGGTGGCGGGAGTCTCAAATGGCACGTCATTTTCAAGAAGGGGGGCGAAAAAACGTATGTCTGGACCAAGTCAGGTGGGGCATGGGCCCAAAAAGGCATTTCAGATGATATCCAGCCTGAAGACTGGGTTCATATTGCGGTGACACACGATACGAAAGCCAATGTCTCTATCTATTTTGACGGGAAAAAGGCGGGAGGCGGACCAAAACCACCCGTGATCGATGAAATCGACGGTTCCTTCATGGTCGGAGCCAGGCATCCGGGTCAAGAGTTCTTCACCGGTGTCATCGACGAGGTTTACCTGTTCAACCGGGTGATAAAGCCAGATGAAATCAAGGCGGCTATGGAAGATACATTACTGCCCGTTCAGCCCGGAGGAAAATTAGCCACCACCTGGGCGCGCATTCGATTTCATTGAGATTAATTGAAGCAACACAAGTAAGGTAAGTGTTTCGTAGGACGACCTCGATTGTCGGCCATCCCCGGTTGGTCGAGTTGTTCCTTTGGCTGGTGCTGGTGCTGAAGGCTGAGTTGACGTTTGGCGGTATACCTGTCGATCAACCCCCAGATCTGCTGATCAGACAAGGGGTTGAAGCTGTCAAGAAGGGGGCTTATCAACAGGCAGTACGAATCTTGACTCAGGCTGTTGGTCAACTCACCGTTTCACCTGTTGCCGTTTTCTATTTGGCTGAGGCTTACATGCATTTGGATCAACCGGGCAATGCTATCCCTCACTACCAAAGGTTGGTTCAGTCGCAGCCGGATGCTGTCCAAGCCCACTACGGCCTGGCTTCGGCCTACCGGGAACTGGAGCAGTATCCGCTGGCGGTTGAATCCTATCAACAGGCAGTTAGCCTGTCTCTGGAAGCTAGGCTACCAAACGAACTTCCGATTCTCAAGAATAGATACAGCTCTACCGACATCTTACAGGATCTCGGTGTTGCCTTTTCCCAACTGAAACAGTATCAGTCGGCCATTCAATCCTTTCAGCGCGCAATAAGCCTAGATTCAGGTAAACCAGCTCCTTATTATAACCTGGGATTGGTCTATTTCAAACGGGGTAAGCTCGAGTTGGCGATAACCTCGTTTCAACAGGCAGTTGATTTGGAGCCTAATTATGCCGATGCTTACAACGGGTTGGGCGAAACCTACCTCAAACAATCGAAACTTAAACTGGCAACTCAGGCCTTTCAACAATCGGCTAACATTGATCCTGACCAACTGTCACCATACTACGGTTTAGGACAGATCTACAGCAAACAGGGCAAACATCAGCAGGCAGTTGAAGCTTATCAGCAGGTGATCCGGATCCAACCCGACTATTCCGATGCCCACTATAATTTGGCGCGTACTTACTTAAAACTAGGGTTGAGAGAGAAAGCAACTGAAATCATGTCCTACTTTGAAGATCTGCGACGGACCGATCCCCTATTGAGGCAAGCTCAGTTATGGGTTAAACAGCATCCGGACGATCCCAGAGGCTACCATAATTTGGGGCTGGTCTATGAAGCCCGTCGGCTCTATGATCGAGCAATCGAATTTTATCAACATGCGCTGGCACTCTCTCCAGACTTAGCTGCAACCTGCTATAATTTGGGGTTGGTCTACAGTCGCCTTGATCAGCCGACGGAGGCCATTGATGCCTACCGGCGGGCGATTCAACTCGATGGACAACTGGCAATTGGACACAATAATTTAGCCTTACTACTGATAGCTACTGAACCCAATCAGGCTCTGAAACATGCCCAACAGGCGGTTCGACTGAAACCCAAAAACGCTAATTATTTAGATACTTTGGCTGAGATCTACTACCACCTGAAACGGTATAGAGAAGCCAAACAGGCTGTTGATCAAGCGGTAGCACTGGATTCCGAACAAACCACCTATCAAAAACGACAAGACAAAATCCAACAGGCAATAGCGCAATCACAGAAATGAGGGCAGGTTCTAAGTCTTGACGATATTGGTAATTTCAGAACCTGCTAGATTTACTATCCAAAATCGAGATTAACCAGTATCAGTGCGACAACAGTCAGTACCACGCCAACGGTTAGCCGTTTATTCAACCGCTCGCCGAGAACCAGAATTCCAATGGTGGCTGTGAACAGCATCCCGCCCGATCCAGAGACAGGAAAAGCAATTAAGGCTTCCAAGTGATCTAGCGCGGCCAGAAACATTCCGCTACCTGAGACATTGCAAACACCGATCAAGACCCCGTAGCCGATCTCCCAACCTGTGGGCGATTGCCGTTTGTGCAGGCAGACGAACAGATACGGCACCGTTGTCACCAAAAAGAGAGAGACCAGATACATAGGCTTTTGGTCGACAGGGCACATCTCGTTAAACCCTTTCATTGCTAACCGACCCATTCCCGCATTCAGAAAAAGCAATATCACAACGATCATTCCGATTTTCGATGATGTTTTCCAGGCCGGTCGATTCGTGGCTTCAGCCGGTGTCGTCCGTATTGACAATAACGGTAGAGCTCCCAGAGCAATCAAAATCCCCAAGGTCTGCCAAAGGTTAGGCTTTTCATGCCAGATGATAATTGAAATAAGGATCGGTATAACCATCGATAACCGTATGACAGCGGTGGTGACAACAATCCCATTCAGGCGCATTCCAGTCACAACCAAGACAAAACCGAAAGCATAAGAAATTCCGTTGACCAGACCAAAGGTAAGTGTTAAGGGAGTAAAGGCAAAACTCCTTCCCCGATAGGCTAAAACACACGAGAGAATGAAGGCAGTCGCATAGTTGACCAAACCGATGGGATCTAATCGGTGTCCTCGATTTTCTGCATCTTTTAGAAAGATACCAAAACCAGAAAGTAGCACCACGTGGAGAATCAGATAAATCATGGGTTTTTAAGTATTAAATGCAAATCAATTGGCTTGCAAATTCAACCTCTAAAAGCTCCAAAGTGTAACCCCAAATGTGATCCCTATTTGTTTTATATTTGACTCATCAATCAATCTATCACGGGTGATATTTAGGCGTCAAGTATCCCTCATCGTACCTCCATTCTAGCCCACACTTTATGTGTTGTCAATCGTGTCTGTATTTCTCTCCTACAACCAGTACATTTTTCCTGTTCTTTGATATAAGCATATTGTCTTTGGGTTAATATTCTACGCTGTATTTCCGAATTTCCGACGATTTCGACCAACTGTATGCTAAATTGGAAACTGGTGAAGGCAAATATGGGGAGCAGACCCGGAGGATAAAGACGAGTACCAAGCTGAAAACGTCTTCTTTGTTCTTGAGGCCACCCACTGTTCATCCCTTCAACCCGAAGCCAAGTCACCTGACGTTGGCAAATGTATTGATGACGCCTGGACGCCATTGAACAGGAAGACCTCTCAAGGGGGTATTACCCAAAGTCTTTGCTTAGAGGAAATTTTGCCCCACCAGTTTAGACGGTTTGATTAATTTGGTCAGTAATGTGGCATTAGGTGAAACTAAAGAGAGAGGTGCCAATGTATTTGGACAGATCTTTGAATACTCCTTGGGTGAATTCGCTCTAGCGGAAGGTAGAAAAGGTAGACAGTTCTATACGCCCCGTAGCGTGGTTGAATTATTTGGTTGAGATGCTAGGCCTCCCGCTGTGGCTCAACGTCACAGTAGAGTGGATAGCATCTCCATTTACGGACAAGAAAGAAACTAAACTACGTGGCAATTGGCTAGGATGAACCTTTGGCGATTCGCGGAATTGATTGCTCTCAAGTTAAATGGAATAGCGAAGGTTCATTTCTCAACGATGCCCGCCAAGATTTTGAAAGCCGACTATGTAATTGCTAATCCATCATTTAACGATAAATTCTTAAAAGCATAAAATGTTAGTTGGCACGGATCAGTTGAGATGGTAGACTAAATTTTAGCCGATTAAGATTTTATTGGCTATGAGCATAGATTTACTGCGTTGATTTCTCTACCTAATCCACCAGATTGATTGTCGGTCATGTATCATCATTCAGATAACTTCGGAGGCGTATCGTGAAAATTCTCCACAAGTGTCATTTCACACGAGTCGCGGCAATCGGCATTTGCACACTAGTCATGATTCCAGCAATCTTTGCCAAACCCCGGTGTCCAACAGACCTCAATTGGCTCAAAGGATTGTGTGGGGATGGTGCTTTAGCACATGAATATAATGGTCAGATTTACCTCACAGAGTTGTCTACCGGCCGGACAGAAGGCGTGGGCAAAGGTGATCAGCCGGAATTTTCGCCGGATAGCTCTAAACTAGCCTGGCTTCACGGTTCAGAAGCTAAAGGACGTCTGCGCCAGGGCGATACTACCATCTACTCTATTGCTACCAATGTCGATCGACGAGGAGGTATCCACTGGGTCAGCAACACGGAGGTAGTCGTCCTGGTGAAAAAGGATCAACGGAAAATTTGGTATCGGATCTCTCTTTCTGGGGTAAGAACGGAACTGCCACAACTCAAGCGTTTGGGAACCGCTCGACGTGAAACCGATGTTAAGTTGGGTAAAGATGGGGTGTGGTCATATGTGTCAGACGAAACCTGGAAAACGTCTGATGGTAGTAGCGGTCATATCGGCGGTAACTGCTCGGCCAGCCTCTCTCCCGATGGTCGATCGGTCACCGGTTTGCAAGGTGATCACCGGCGTTGCCGATTGACAGCCATTCGCCCAGGCGGTGTCGATGGTTGGCTCCAGTGGAAGTACGACGGCACCTTTGATAATCATCGCTGGTCTTCAAACGACCCACGGTTTATCGTCTGCGAGGACGAAAAATACAAGCGGATGGTGGTGATGGAGTTCGGCACGGGCAAAGCCACGCACATGGGAAAGAAAGGGGAGGGTGACCCAGAGAAGAACATGTATGGTGATTTTACGGTGGGCAATGGAAAAGGTAAGCCTTGGCCAAAGCAAGAGGAATCTCCAACTTCCAAAGCGCCGACAGAGTCTGCCTGGCCATCGAAAATGGTTGTACTGGCTAATACCTGGCCCGGCAATGTCGACGGTCTCATATTCCTGTGGGAAAACCGCCGAAAGCCGAACGAAATTTTCGATGACGAAGCACAGACACCGCGATATTGCAACGGTCGTCTTCGGGGCTTGGCTAAATTTGACCGCTACCATGCAATGGATCTGACGGGAGGAACGTTCGAGGTTCAAGGTATTGATCAGATGCTTTTGGAGGCCTGTCTAAGGACAAATCAACTGGCCCTGGAGGCAGTTGTTACCACAGAGACGATTTCACCAGAGCTTACTTGCCCCATTATCACCTTTTCCTCTGAGCAAGGATCAGGTAATTTTACGTTGGTTCAAAAGGGTGACAATCTGGTATTCCACCTGCGAACATCGAAAACCGATGCCGACGGAACAAAGCCTGAGACAACCCTTTACAGGATCGATGCAGGCCAACCTAATCACATCGTCGTGGCCTATCGTCCAGGTAGACTTGTCTGTTATGTAAATGGTAAGCGAGTATTTTCGACCGTCGATATGGTTGGGAATTTCTCCAACTGGTCGGCTCAGCGGTTGTTGTTTGGCGGCGAATGGGGAGGCAAACAAGATTGGGCAGGACAGCTCGAAGGAATTGCCATTTACAACCGATTTCTCAGCCCGGAAGAGGCCAAGCATAATTATGCCCACTATGCCAAGCGGTTGAAAGCACGTCAACCCGTGGCGCGATTCGTCGTCAGGGCCAGGCTACGGGAAAAAACGCAGATGCCAACGATTGCCAAGTTGCAGGAATATGTACGCGCATTAGTTGTTCACACCTATGACGTGCAAAATGCGCTGAAAGGTGATCCGGATTCTGGGCGGATTCTGGTTGCACATTGGGTATTTTTAGATCGTCAACCAGTACTATCAATCGACGAAAAGAGGGTCGGACAGCTTTATCGGCTTGAGCTTGAGCGATTCGATGATAACCCACAATTAGAGTCGGAGATGCAATTCAACGATTGCCAGGAGTTCGACCTGCCGTTCTTCTACGATGTGAGCCCAGATCAGAAAACAGAAGGGCAAAAATCTGCGACCAAATTGTAATCAATCTTGCTTAATGAATCGAGGTGAATCACGGGCAATTCGGCGGACTTACAACCACCTACATAGTAGGTAGACAAAAAAGGAAAAGACAAAATGACCGAAAGATGGAGCATTTACGAGATTGAATTAAACGGGCCCACAGATGGTAATCTGTTTCTAGAGGTGCAACTGAGCGCTCGCTTCCAACTGGATGACCGTACCTTTGAACCACAAGGCTTTTATGATGGTGAAGGCGTTTACCGTATCCGTTTCATGCCAGATGAAATTGGGCAGTGGCACTATATTACCCGAAGTAATATACCTGATCTAGACGGTAAAACAGGTCAATTTGAGTGTGTTGGACCGTCGGCAGACAACCACGGGCCGGTAAAAATCGATGATACTTTTTATTTTCGCTATGCAGACGGAACACCGTATCATCAGTTTGGTACCACCTGCTACGCTTGGGCGCACCAGGGCGAGGAGATGGAAGAACAGACCCTTAATACATTGTCTAACAGCCCATTCAATAAAATTCGCCTCTGTATTTTCCCCAAAGATTACGTCTATAACAAGAATGAACCCGTCTACTATCCGTACGAAGGTACGCCACTAGACAGTTGGGATTTTTCCCGCTTCAATCCGGCATTCTGGCAGCATTTTGAGCAACGCATCCTCGACTTACAAAAATTGGGTGTTGAAGCCGATATTATCCTGTTCCATACTTACGACCGTTGGGGATTTGAGTATATGGATGCAGAGAGCGACGACCACTATATCCGTTATGCAGTAGCCCGTTTGGCCGCATACCGTAATATCTGGTGGTCACTGGCCAACGAATATGATTTTATGCCCGCCAAACAGGAGTCGGATTGGGACCGATTCTTCCAGATCATCCAAAGCAACGATCCCTATAGCCGTTTGCGGAGCATTCACAACGGACGCCGATGGTATGATCACAACAAGTCGTGGGTGACACATGCCAGCTTACAGACCTCTGACATGGCCGGTGGTATTCGGTATCGTCAACAATACCAAAAACCCATCGTCTACGACGAATGCAAATACGAAGGCAACATCCCACACGGTTGGGGCAATATCACAGCTAAGCAGATGGTTCAACGCTTTTGGGCTGGAAGCGTTTCGGGCTGTTATGTCGGGCACGGTGAGACCTACGAACATCCGGAAGACTTATTGTGGTGGTCTAAAGGGGGCGGGTTGCATGGCCAGAGCCCATCCCGAATCGCTTACCTGAAAGCGTTTGTGGAGAGCATGCCTGCTTTTGAAACACTTCAACCTATCGGTGATGACCAAGGCCAATATGTGCTAGCGAAGCCGGGAGAATACTATCTGGCCTACTCCACTGAACCGCAGACCATAAGGCTCGACTTGCCGGGCGACCAGCCTTATAAAATCGATGGCATCGACACTTGGAATATGGAGATTGTACCGATTGGTACAGCCCAACCGGGAGAATATGTCTTTTCAATCTACTTGCCCGACTTCGCTTACCGCTTGACGCCTTACGAACCGGGCGAGAAGATTCGGCCTGAAGCCAAAGCCTCAGCTGACGTGATGGAAGGGCACGCACCGTTGGCAATTGCATTTGTCGCTGACAACACTTCAACGAAAGATCTAAAAATAGAGTGGGATTTCGGGGATGGTGAAACCTCAACAGAAACAAATCCGAGCCATACATATCAAACATATGGCCAATACACCACTACCTTAACTGTCACCGATGGGGATGGATTATCGTCTGTCACTGCCTTAGCCGTTAACGTGTTGCCGCCAGCACCGACCAATTTCGATGCCAACAGTCAATTCCCGGGATCGAGTGAAGGGTTGTTATTTCAGTGGGCTAGCGCAAACAGTGAAAATAGCGTACCAGATGCTTCTGAAACTCGCCTCTGCCAAGTCGACCCACGTGGTGATGTTAACACCGGTACAACAGGAGAAATGGTAATTAAGGAGGGAGCATTTGTAGCCAATGTGGAGGCGGAAACACTCATGACGGCCTGTCAATCGACTGATCAACTGACGATTGAATGTGTGGTTATCGTTAATCATCTAGATCAGGATGGACCAGCACGCATCATAACCTGTTCCGAGGATATTGGCAACCGTAATTTCACCCTAGGTCAAGAGGGAGAACGTTTTGCATGGCGATTGCGGACGCCAATAACTGGAGCAAATGGCATCGGTTCAGAGGTGTCGTTTGGTCAAATCCAGTCCAATCAACCGATGCACGTAATTGTCAGCTATTTTCCAGGTAGCCTTTGCTGTTACATCGACGGGGATTTAGTTCATACCTCAAAAAGCATCCAGGGAGATTTCAGCAATTGGAACCCGTACCAATTGCTGTTTGGTCAGGAATTTAATGGCCAACGCAATTGGCAAGGCCAACTGAACCACATTGCCATCTACAACCGTTTTGTCGGTACGGAGGAGGCACGGCATAAATACCAATTGGTCAAAGGCTCCGAATAGATTGGGTTGACCAACCGCCTAACAAAAAAAGGATTCTCTAATCGATGCACGCATTGGATCTTACGTGGAAGAATCTTGCTGACGGACGGTCAAGCTAGGCCTGGCGATACCTAGCTGAAATGGACATCGCCTCACTCCGCGAGGTAAACGAGCAAATGATTGAGCCTGATGGCATGTCGCTTTTTGTATAGGATTACTGATTTGAAATAATCTTTGGACTAAAATCAAGGAACTGACTAGCTTTCGTCGTATTAAGTAGCATTAATATTTCCTGGTGTTTCACATCGGGTAGCACTTAGAGATTGCGAGATAAAAGAGTGATTTTTCCGGCTAAAATGCATCAGATATTTATCTGGGATAAAAAACGATCTCAGTTTTACAAGGGTATCATCCTTAGTTTTGGTGAAAACGCCCAAGTATCGTGGTTTAGGGTAAGGGTTTAATTGGAGGGAAAGTAGTATGCGGTTGCTTATTATTGGAGGCACAGGTCTCATCAGCACAGGTATCACACGTCTGCTCGTTGAACGCGGCGACGAAGTCGTGCTCTATAATCGGGGCAGGCGAATTTCGCAGATAGAGGGGTCGTACGAGACAATTATTGGCGATCGAAAAGATTTTACAGTATTTGAAAAGCAGATGGAAGAAGCCGGTCATTTCGATTGTGTGATCGACATGTTCTGTTTCATGCCCGCCGAAGCCGAGAGTGCCGTTCGTGCCTTCACCGGCCGCACTGATCATTACGTTTTTTGTAGCACAGTCGATGTATACAGCAAGCCGGCTATAACCTATCCCATAACGGAGGAAGCCGAACGTCATACCATCGGAAAAATTCTCCTACGCCTATAACAAAGCCCGTTGTGAAGAATTGCTATTTAAAGCTCATGAAGACGGTAAACTGCCTGTAACCAGTATTCGTCCTGGTCACACCTACGGCGAGGGTGGTAATAACCTTTTACACGCCCTCGGTTTTGGCAACTATCACCTGGATCGTATGAAAAAGGAAAAACCCATTGTTGTGCACGGTAATGGCACGTCCTTCTGGCCGACATGCCACCGTGACGATGTGGCCGTAGCCTTTGCCGGTGCTCTAGGGAACCAAAAGGCCAAGGGGCGCGGCTATCATGTAGCGGGTGAAGAGTGGATGACTTGGGAGCAGTATCATCAGAGACTAGCCCAAGCCATTGGAGCACCGGCGCCGCAGTTTGTGTCTATTCCCACCGATGTACTGGTACGTTTGGCCCCGAAAGCGGCGGCTTGGTGCGAGATGAATTTTAGCTATAATAATCTTTTTGATAACTCAGCGGCTCGCCAGGATCTAGGTTTTCGGGTGACGATTCCCTGGGTGGAAGGCGCGCGACGCACCGTCGACTGGCTGGAGCAAAATGACCAGCTCGAAAAAAGTGAAGACTATCCTCTTTATGACCGGGTCATAGAGGCGTGGCAACAGGCGGTAGATGGGTTACAGGCGGTTTAATGGATCGCTTTTCAAATACTACATTACTTTGATGGACAGGGTAATGTAGGTTTGTTGCAGAACCGCTTTGAGTTCGATATCTCTAACCTGCAGATGCCTAGATACTGTGCCGGCCGCTCTACTATCATGAATCGAAGATGGCAAATTAACCTTATCATTATAGCCTGTGAGAGTTATCAGTTCCTCGGCTAGTAAATACCACGACAGAAGTAAGAGATGAAGGCGTCAGGCATGAGTAGTGAACCTGCTGGCTTGACCGCTATAAATTCGATCTCAATTAGCGCATGGTTCAGTGGCCACCCTTGAGATTCATCTGGGTTGTAGAGTAAAGTATTTGGTTGCATTGACCAAGATAAATGAGATTGATAAAATATAGGTGAGCTATGAAATATGCAAATTTCGGTAATGCTGGTGTCAAAATCAGCCGGCTAGCTTTTGGTTTGGGACTCAGAGGCCAACCTAACGAGGCCGAAGCCCAACGGGTAATTGAACACGCCTTTGATCTTGGAATCAACTTCATTGATTGCGCTAACCTCTACGGGCCGAACGATGATCGAGCCAAGACTGGACGCTCAGAAGTTGTTCTGGGCAAAGCATTGAAAGGAAGACGTGATGATGTTGTAATCACCACCAAAGTTGCTGCTGCCATCGGTTCTGGGCCAAACGATGAAGGGTTATCCCGCTATCATGTGATGCGTGAAGTTGAGCGGTCGCTCAAAAGATTAGATACAGATTATATCGACATCTATCTGGTGCATCGTTTCGATCAGTTAACGCCACTGGAAGAAACGATACGTACACTGGACGACCTGGTGCGTATGGGAAAAGTGCGTTACGTGGGGTGTTGTAACTATGCCGCCTGGCAGGTTTGCAAATCGCTGTGGATCGCGGACCGGATCAATGCCGTACCGTACATGTGTGTCCAAAACCTGTATAACCTTCTGAATCGACAAATGGAAGGAGAGATGTTTAGCCTGATCCAAGATATGGGATTGGGAGCAATGGCTTTCAGTCCATTGGCTGTTGGCTTATTAAGTGGAATCTACACCCCGGATGGCCCACCGCCAGCCGGCTCCCTTTTTGCCACCCGTAACCGCCAAGACTTTCCACGGATGATGGAAAAGAGGGTTGCACAGGTGATCTCCACCGTTGGTCGACTAGCCAAAGAACTGGATAAGACTCCGGCACAGTTGGCTCTGGCCTGGGTGCTCTCTCATGCGGAAATAACGGTAGCTATTACCGGCGGTGATACCATTGAACATCTCAACGACAATGTCGGAGCGGTTGGCTGGGTACTCGACGATGAAATACGTGAACAACTTGATTCAGTGTCCGAAACATTCGTTCAATGCCCCAAGGGCAGCGTATAACTTTCACCACAATGTATGACACAGGTTTGACATTGGAATGATTCGGCCATATCGACCGGAGATCCAAGTGAGAAAAGTGGCATACTTTATCCCTACTTTAATGTTGATAAGTGCTATAAGATCAAGACAGTAACAGTCCACCTGAAGTAACCAATGTAGTGACCCAACAGGTGGAAATCAGCTACGATTTGCTTGGCCGCAACGGTGATTCGATGACGGTTAGTTTACTGACTTCGTCTGACGAGGCAGCAGCTTTTATCTGGAAGCCGAGAGCCTAGAAAGTGAGGTGGGAGACGGCATTGCTAGTGGTCAGGGTAAGAAGATTGTCTGGCAGGTGGCCGTAGATATTCCTGACCTGTATGGCACTAACTTTGCCTTTGAGGTGGTGGCTGATGATAATGTGGGGCCAACAGCAGGTTTTGTACATCCTGTTGATGGGGCTAGCATGGCGCTGATACCAACCGGATTCTTTGAGATGGGGGATCTTTTAATGAAGAAGAAGATCGAGAACTGCCAGTGCATACAGTAGAACTGGATGTTTTCTATATGGACGTACACGAGGTAACAGTGGGACAGTTCAAGCAGTTTGTCGAACAGAGCGGATAAAACTATAACAGCTTGAATGATGTCGCTAAGTATTCGCCGGGTGACGATTATCCAATGATTTATGTGAGTTGGAATGATGTCACAGCTTATGCTAAATAGGTGGCTGTCGACGGAAGCTGAGTGGGAATATGCCGCCCGAGGCGGATTAATAGGCAAACGATATCCCTAGGGGGATGAGATTAGTCATGATAATGCCAACTC
>Ga0208128_1000609_pt1 | contig 14290 bp, 11 predicted proteins | sample ETNtaG_35_FD_185758 | JGI IMG/M metagenome (GOLD analysis project Ga0208128, IMG submission 185758) | Marine microbial and viral communities from oxygen minimum zone, Eastern Pacific Ocean - ETNP201306PF51B (SPAdes) (version 2) | ecosystem: Environmental > Aquatic > Marine > Oceanic ... | reverse complement strand
TATTGAGTTGTGAGGAAGTCGCTTCACAATTTCTTGACTGAAAGTCAGGCCTCTCTCGATTCTCAATTCTAAATACACTTATATTCTAAATACAGGGAGCATCAGGATGCCAGAGCCTATTTTAGGCCATATCCATCGACCCGAAACCCTTGAACCGGTTGTATCTCGATGCCAACAGGACTATCCCCACCTCAAAGTGGGATATGATCGTGTCCGAGCGGGCCGGTTTGGTGAAGGCTCAGGAGATGAAATCACTGCAATACATAATGGCGTACGTCATTTATTTGTTTTAGGTGGTCAAGGTGAAGTCTTCTTAGATATCAGCTATCGGACTCAGGAAGGCGACGGAGAACCGTTGCCAGACTGCTACGAACCAGACGTTTGCGACAGTGAAAATCTGCCGATTTTACAGACCTTGGCCGAAAATCTGGATACGCTACATTCGCAAATTTGCCCCTATGTAGAATCGATTCTGACCCGGCTTAATGGCAACGTGCTGATCGGTGATATTTCTTCTGAAATTCGTTTAATGGCCGAAACAGGACTACCATTGATCGAATGGTCAAGCCGACCCAAAGTTCGCCGCGCTTTCGAGATTTTACAGGTTAACTATTCTCAACTGGGTTGGTCCACCAAGAAGGAGGCCACCTTTGAGCCTTTTGGCGCTGGTGATCAGCTGACGGTCACTGCGGACGAACCAATTCGAGTCAGAGGAGAATTCGACTACTGGTGGGTTGAAAATACAGAGCTCTTTATGACCCATATCACTGCTACCCGGCGGTTGCGTTATCTTCGAAATATGTTCCATTCTAGCCCATCCACTAATTTCCGACGACTACCACTAACCTGGTATGCGCATACCGAAATGGAGGGTGAAGATGATGGGATCAATAGTGTCAACAGTCATCTGGTTCATCTAACCGCTGAAACCTCTCAACCTCACTACCACCCATCACAAGCCGTTGGCGGCGGTCAGGCGGAGTCTCAAATCTATTTAATTTTAGATCCAGCGGATGTATCGGCTACAATAGGCTCAGTTGACCTGGGCGGAAAACCGGAGCTGATGCAAATCTACCCGGCGCTAAATGATCTCAGCCATTGTCAGGAACTTGCACTCAAGCCAGGTAGCGTGGTTTATATCCCGCCAGATACAGGACATTGTGGTATCGATATGCTGGCTAATGTAATTGCCATTCCTGGTTTTAAGCCGCACAATCAAATTCCGTTAACCTAAGCAGCGATCTCACCCTCAACTTTATTGGGAAATTGGAGCTATCCGGTGATAGATCTATCGCGCTTTGCCATGATCGCCAATCCGATCTCAGGCCGGAGAAAATCAGTAGATATGGCGCAGGCGGCCTACCAAAGGCTGGTCGAGAACCAGAAAAAGGGTGAACTATACCTAACTCAAAAACGAGGAGACGCCTACCGCTTAGCAGGAAGTGCCATCAATCAAGGGGTTCGCTTCCTGATCGGATGTGGAGGAGACGGCACAATCCATGAGATCATCAATGCCATCGGTCAAACAGAGACTGATCTAGCACTCGGTATTTTGCCCTGTGGCAAAGGCAACGACCTGGCCAGAGCACTCAATATTCCTACTAACCTGGAGTTAGCAACCGAGATTTTATTGACAGGACGGCCAAAGAAAATAGATCTGGGAAAGGTTGGTTCGCATTACTTTAGTACCATCGTCACCTGCGGTTACGATGCTGAGGTAGGAAGACGCGTTACGGAAGAGGGAATACAGGGAATCGCAGCTATCTTTTCCGGCACATTGGCTTATGTTGTAACCGCCATTACGACCTTACCACTATTCAAAGCACCGATGGCCACCATACAAGGCGACTTCGGCACCTATCAAGGACAGATTCTGATCTCATCGACAGGTGTGACAGGCAGTTATGGTGGTGGGATGCGGATCCTGCCGGATGCAGTGATGGACGATGGATTGTTTGACGTCTGTATCATCCAACCTATTTCTCATTTAACTATCTTACGAATGCTGGTAACGCTTTTTTGGGGAGGGCATACCAAACACCCAGCTGTACAGATCCACAGAACCAAGTCCCTATCGATCACAACAGATCCGCCAATGAAGATGTACGCCGACGGTGAATATATTGGTGATACCCCTAAACAGATCCAGATCCTCCCTCGCAAACTGACAGTTGTTGCTCCGTGATTGCTGAAGATACAACTAGAAAGCCTCAACTTTGAGCTGAACCCAAACTCATTGTTCACCATATCATCAAACATTTAACTCTGTATCCCCAGGCCGGAAGTGGTGCCAACTACTTTCACTGTGACTCCGACTGCCTATCTGGTACAGAACAATAAGAGATTGATGTTGGCTGTGGCTTACGTGCGGGTCAGTGGTTCGATGGTTGAACCTCCGGTTAGATAATTGATAATTTGCCGACTGGCTGTTGCCCCCTTCTTCTTGACGAGAGCTATGATAGGGTGCAAGTGAGTTGCGAAGAGGTCGTTTCACGGACATAGTCAACATTTTGGTGTTGAAAGAGTAGACGTTGCAGCTAATCGGTTAAATTCTGTTGCCGGGGAGAACTACCGCAGCCCTATTTTGAACCTCTATTAAATTTGAGTGATCTAATCTTTGATTAAGCCCAGTCAAGGTTTATGGTTGAGATATTCTGCCAAAATTGCTTTGGCTTCCGGACTATCGATTTTTCTCAGTGCGTGAGCGGCAGACCAACGAACTTGGCTGTCTTGATGGTCAAGTGCCTGCTGGAGCGCAGGAACGGCATCCGGTCCAATATTTCCTAAAGCTGAAATGATACTACGACGAACTTCGGTATCCTCATCATCTAAGGCCTGCTGTAACTCAGGTATAGCCAGTTTGCCGAACTGGCCCAGTACATCCATCGCGCGGAGTTGCATGATACGATCCCCATTTTTGAGCGTGTCGATGAGCGCGGTAACTGATGGTTCTCCAATTAGGATCAACGCATTAACAGCATTGTAACGAACGCCTTCATGTTCATCACATAAGGCTTGGATTAACATTGGGATGGAGGCTTGAGCGGACTCACCAATTTGACCCAGAGCATGAGCGGCACCTAAGCGAATCCATTCGTCCTGATCCGACAGCATCGGGATCAAATCGGATACACCAGCCGCAGTACCGATCTGACCCAGCGCATGTATGACACTGAGGCGAACGTCAGGATTCGAATCGCTCAGTGCTTGAATGAGATTTGGAACGACTGCTGTCGCCGCTTTACCAATCCCACCTAATCCGTAGGCCACGTTGATACGAATTGTTTGATCAGAGTGAGATAACAGTTCTGTGAGTCGAGGCACCGCACCTATTGCCGCTTCACCGATCCCGCCTAGAGCGTAGGCTGCTAGGCCGCAAACTGATGGGTTGGGATCATCCAGCAGTTTCATCAGGTCAGGTACTGCCACCTCTACCGAAGCCCCAATCTGGCCTAATGCCAATATCGCATGCAGCCTCAATTTTTGATCCTGGCACCATAAGGTTTGAACGAGTAGGGAGACAGCCGGCTGCCCCATCTGTTCCAATGCCTGTGCAGCCCGTTGCCTGATGGCCGGCTCCTCCTCTGACATCTTGTCCAGTAAAGCAAAAACTGCTGGTGCTCCAATCCCGTTCAACGCTACCAGGGTGGCCGTTACCACTTTCTGGTCGTTACTGCCGAGAGCGTCGATTAACTTGGACAAGATTTCGAGAACAGCTGTTTCAACTTTTGGCGATTCAATTTGACTTAAGGCATAAGCCCCGGTCGCCCGTGCCAGATCGCCTCCTTGCGTGAACTGAATCAAGGCCGGTATGACCGTATCAACGGGTTGACCGATACCACCCAGGGCAACGGCAGCATTGGCGCGAATCTCCTCCTGTTCGTGGTTAAGAGCTTGAATTAAGATTGGTGTTGCGGCCTGAGCCGTTGCCCCCATGGCACCAACAGCAACAATTGTTGCCGCACGGACTTTGATATGGTTATTTTCATGGCTGTGTCGATCGGCTAAATCGTCGATCAATCGAGGTAGAATTTGCTGTAGGGCCAATTTGGCCGGCAGCGTGCCAATCCGACTTAAAGTGTATGCACTAGCCGCACGGACTAACCCGTTTTCGTCTTGTAAAGCTTGAATTAAAATGGGAACAGCCGTTGTAGCAGGTGGATTAATACGGCTGAGGGCATAGGCCGCGTCTACGCGCGTCTGAATCCTTTTGGATTGAAGTCGCTGGACCAGTTCCCCAACCGACGATGATTCCACCCCAGCGGGTGGCTCTTGACCGTGAATGGTGAGTGGAACGGCTAATAGGATCGTCAAAACCAGCGTTAACCACTTGATCGGCTTAGTGTTTTTCATGGGTATTCAACCATTAGTGTTTTTTGCGGTTAAGAGGCCGGGAATGCCGTACTCCTGATTGGGTTGGTCCACCCCCAGAGAGATTACCATCTCTTCAATTTTTACCTGCTTTAACCGATGTAAAAGAGAGCTTTCAGAAGGATATATCGGATATCTTTTCTGGCACGGTAGAAGTGGATGAAACCTATATTGGGGCACAATGGAACCACAAAAGACACCGCGCCAAAGCCGCTGGTAGTAAACGTGGAAGAGGGCGTTCCAACACTCCTGTTTTTGGCATCTTAGGCCGAGGTGGAAAGGTTTGGGCACAAGTGGTTTCTGATGTCGAAGCAAGGACGTTATTACCTCCGATCTCCCGACGGGTGGAGTTGGGAAGTCCTATCTGTTCTGAGAGCTGGAAAAGCTAGACCGGAGTTGCGGCTAATGGCGATGTTCATGGCCTGGTAAAACCTAACCCAGGTGAGTACAGCGATAGCAAAGGAAACCATATCAATGGTCGGGAAGGATTCTGGGGTTACTTTAAAAGAAGACTGGCGGCAAAAGGCGGTTTCAGAAAGGAAAGATCGCCTTTGTATTTGGCGGAATATGTTTGGAGATACAATCATAGAAATGCTAGTATTCAATGACCGAAAAAACTCATTCTTAAACCACTTGAAAGGTGCCATGTTTAGTGGCTCTTTTACGACTTTACCCTTTCTTTATAGTGGTAATCTTTTACCTCCAATCCTAAAACAAATCCCAGAGGAACTGGATTCTCGAGCCACCGGCTTCCATCTGTCCGGAGTCACTGTATCGAACCATTGCCCAACATGAAGCTGACTTCATTAATCCTGCCGGCACTAATTTGCCCCGGTTAAGCCTCGACACCTGTATCGCCGACAACGGCTCTGATCTCAACCGGGTCATGGATGACCGGAACTGCCTGGTTAATTATAAATAAGTAGCAGGAAACCTGCACTGAGTGAGCTATTTGATCGTCTTTTCGCTCCTGATGAAGCCTTCGAAAACCGGGTTATAGAGATCTGCAAATCCTCCGGCTGGCACCGTTGTCTGCTGACCACAATCCGGGTGCGTGGGGAGATTCACCACTTGCAACCGGTAACCGATTCATCCGGACAGACCAGAATCCAGCTGGAAGTTGAAGGTTTACCCGATATCGAGCACCGGTTAAATTATGAAGCTCTGGCCGAATACATCCGTTCTAATACCGATGACTGTGAAGTCCTTCGCCAACCGATAGTGGATGAGCTTCGATGTAGCCGTTCCAGCAAATAGGTATCATAACTATCCGCCAGCCTTTTTCCAGTCGTTTTTCTAAGGTGAATCGCAGAACTACTGCTCGAACCGACGACTATCACACAGCGTTTTCATCCAATGGGAGATCGATCCTGGTATTACCTCTCTTTTGAGAAGCCATAAACGCCAGTAGAACTTCCAGTACCCGTCTCCCTTGTGCTGGCGGAGAACAGGTCTCCCCGCCCTTCTCCATGACGCCGATTAACTCGCGGATGGCGGCAGGTGAGTCAACACGGGTATTGTGCGGGCAGTCGATCTTTTTGGTACCATGCTCGGTCTCGATGAAGGCGTGCTGGTCGTTGACAGTGATACAGCCCGTTGTGCCGAACAGATCCCAATCCCGCCGACCGAACATCTTTTTGGCATTGTTATAGAAGGCGCACACCCCATTTTCGAAATGGATATAACCCGATACCGATGGCTCCAGGTCCGGGTTACGGCCGCCATCTCCCTGGTAAAGCCAGTAGTTTTCATATCCCTCCTCCAATTCAGCGAAGACCCATTGCGGCTTCGAACCGGCAAACATACACATGGTATCGATCATGTGAGTCCCATTCCGAAAGAGGATGGCTCTTGGGCCACCGTAAGAACAGACGATGCGCCGTAGTTGACCTATGGCCCCTTTTTTCAATGCGCTCAGGACAGGTCGGAAGATAGGCCGCCAGCGGCGGGAATGGTTAATCGTCATCGCCACACCGTTTCGGACCACCGCTTCGATCATTCGGTCTGCATCCGCTAGCGTAGTGGCGATCGGCTTTTCGCAGAAGATCCCTCCGACACCGGCTTCGGCAGCGAATACGACAATATCGGCATGACGATTATCAGAAGTCACGACGCTGAGGATATCCGGCTGCAGGTCGTTGATCATCTGCTGGTAGTCTGTGTAGTAGCCCAATGCAGGCAGCGATGCCGACCAGACCTCCCTGAACTGGTCCAACCGATCCTGGCGTAAATCGCAGACCCCGACGATCTCCGTCTCCGGCAGGAAGGCATATGCAGCGGCATGGGAATGGGGCACGGTCGTCCCGTACCCATCTTCACCGCCGGTCAATGGGTGACCAGAACCGATGCCTGTCAGTCCGACGATGCAGGTTCGATATTGCTTCATTGTAGTCTCCTATAATCCTGGCAAGAATATGGATTTAGACCTAGGTGAGGGGGTCATCTGCAGGTGAAGTAGATGCCACGTTACTACCAGGTTTGCCCTACGCCTCATCGACGATAAAGTTCTAGATCAGAAGTAGTGGCTACAATTTGAGAACCGCAGATGGAAATTGAATCGAGCTCTTTCTACCTCCAGAATACTTCAACTGCCAACTCGTCGGCAGGGTCTTCCAGTGCTTTCAGATGCTTCTGATGTAGCGGGATACTGTCACGCTGAGCCTCCTGTTGGCGCAACCATTCAATCTCACCGGGCAGATAGATTCGATCAACCTCGTCGGCACGTTCGGCATTGCGGATAGTATGGACTTCCTCATCTACTGCTGCCGTGAATTCATCTATAGAACTGAAATTATCGACCTTAACGGCGTAAAAGAAGTGCCCACGCCGTGCCAATTCCGGTGGTGTTTCTGGCTTTCGGTTACAAGCGGCCGGGCCTCCCGTCAACACTCCGCCGAGAATGCTCATCACGATTGCTAATCCGTGCCCTTTGTATCCTCCGAAAGTCAACATTCCCTGCGCCAGACTGGGATCCTGTGTCGGCTTACCGTCGGCGTCCAGTACCCAACCGAACGGTAGTTGTTTCTCTTCGATGGCATAGGTGCCAACATGTCCCCAGGCTATCCAACCGCAGGCCATGTCAAGCACAATTGGCGGTTCTACTCGGGTAGGAATAGCATAAGCGATGGGGTGATTCCCCAAAAGACCGGAGGAGCCACCGTATGGTACCACACTGGCTCCTGGTGGTGCTGAAGCCAATCATCTTGGCCGGTAACGCCATCATGGCGAAGCAGGTGGCCGCACCGTAGTGGTTGCTGTTTCCGCACAGCGACGGCGGCAAATCCGGTGGCATCAGCTTTCTCAATCGCCATTTTCATGGCATATTCACCCGCAACGTGCCCTAAGCTATTATCGGCATCGATAAGGGCTGTGGCCGGAGCCTCTGTCAATACGCGTGGAGCCGGTTTGGGATTGATTTCGCCTTTGATGATACTGCGTACATAGCCAGGCAAGGCACGAGTGCCATGCGAATAACCCCCCCGTTCGTCTGTTTCAACCTGCATGTGGGCACCGTGTCAGCATCTGCTTCAGGGATGTCTACGCTTTGGTATAGCCTACTGATAAAAGTCTGAAAGGGTTCGGATGGAATGCGGATGTTGTCAGTTTGCTGATCCATTTTATGTCCTCGATGAAAAACATCAGGGGTTTTCAGATGGAACTGTCGTAGATTTCAATCCGGGATCTTTAGGCTCGGATTTTGAATTCGGATGGCAGCGGGGGATAATCATTGAGCCTGATTAGCCCCGACACTGCCTTACCTATTGTTGCTAATTCAGACTGGCTTTGATGGTTGACCAGGCAGTGGTCAACTTTGCCACCGGTTCGACAGCCATCGTTTTCTCCTTGGCCTTTTTATAGTCGTCGTCCGTCGGTTGATATTCAAGGTCTGATGACCAGCAAAACACGTCGTACTGAACATTTATACTACTCTGACGGGTCCAGATCATCATCGTGTTCTCACCTTTTTTCAGTTTATTGACAGTGCCACCGTCTTTGCCAAAGTCACCTGTTTTCTTCCATGTAAATGGTGGAGGGATATTTTCCTCAAAGATAATATGATCAGGTCTGACAAAAGCGGGTTCCTTGTCTGGAATCTTGGGACCATCGTCGCCGAGTACCCATAACCAATCGGAGTGGTTCTTGGGATTCACTACCCGCCCGATAAAACGCCACTCACCGGCCTTACCGCCAGCACGACTAATATCAAACTTGTAAAGTAGCCACCCTTTGCCACCCGTATTAGTGACGATATCGCCAAAGGCGTCTTTTTCCGGTTTGACCGCTTTCTCTTTCTCACCGAGTTTATAGTTCTCATTGGGACTTCTCTCGTCGAAAGCTTCCGCTTCGAACCAGATCTGTTTTCCCTTGGCGTAATTGGACACCTTGAATATATCAACGGCTAATACAGGGGGCGAGAAAGAGAAGAGACATACCATAACATAGGCCGAAAAAACACAAAGACTCATTTTTTTTGACATCTAATATCCTCCAAAAATAAAAAGGTTGTGGACTGAGCGGTCCTCCTACTCTCTGGTCAGCCGGATGGTTCGGCTGATTGAACGAAGAGATAACGGCTGATCGCTGTTAATTTGATCATAGGCGATAACGGCATCCGTGTCAAGTAGAAATTAGTAGTTACCTGTTGTATCTGTGATATAATGAGACCTACGATCTAGCGCAACCTCATGCAGGCAAGAAGCAGAGAGAGGTTTATTGTTCAATGTTGACCGTTACTGCCACCCAAAAGTCGGTGCCTCCTACCTGGGCACTTCTCCAACGCCACTTAATTGAAGTTATGAACGAAGCCGGTCATTTGTTTCTGGACAAGTACACCAGAGAAGACGGCACTATCGTTTGGCGCGATCACTGGCCTGGTATGGATGGTTCAGATGATGCTTATGAGAGTTTTTATACCTTTCCCCTTTTTTATGCCCTCGGTGGCGCGGAGGATTATCGGCACCTGGGGCGCAAACAGTGGGAGGCGGTCACCTGGCAATTCACCGAGTATGGACAACTCTACCGGGAATTCGACGCCTATTACGACTGGATGCACCACGGTGAGAGCTACCTCTATTTCTATTTCCTGGCCTTAGCGGATCCTTATACGCTTCGAGATTATCAGCGGTCGGTTCGCTTTGCCAATTTTTATACTGGAGACGATCCAGAGGCTGATAACTACGACTCAGATCTGCGTCTGATCAAGTCACCGATTAACGGCAGTCGAGGGGCCCAACTCCAAATGACGGCCGAGGATTGGTCAACCCACCGGTGGGTACTAGGCCATCATATCTTCCCTTTACCCTATGAGGATATCCCCGGTGTCCCCGGCCCAGTAGCAGATTGGGAAGATGACGCTGTCTTTGAAAAGATTTTGACCGTCCTCAACCAGCGAATGGCCAGGGGAGACGTCCCGATTAATCTTTTTGCCACCACCCTGGTAACACACGCTTACCTGTACACCGGTCAGGAAAAATATAAAACCTGGGTGCTTGACTATTTCGACGCCTGGCAAGAAAGAACACTGGCCAATAACGGTATTGTACCGGACAATATCGGCCTTTCTGGCCAGATCGGCGAATATATGGACAGCAAGTGGTGGGGCGGATACTACGGTTGGCGTTGGCCGCATGGGGGCACGGTACTGCTGGAGGCCCTGACAGTGGCCGGGCAAAACGCAATGTTGCTGACAGGTGACGACCGGATGTTGGATCTGGCCAGGTCTCAACTGGACCATCTCTGGGGTCTTCGGCAGAAAATTGGCGGCGAATGGCAGATCCCGTATCGGCATAACGATTCAGGTTGGAACGACTTTCGGCCAATGTCACCGGAACTGCCCGTGCAACTCTGGTGCATGTCGGGGGCTGCGTCTGATGCAGATCGCATTCTGCGGATTGGCGATCCAGATAGGCTCAACCACGTCTTTTCAGCCCGTGGAGGTGAAGGAAATGCCGGTTGGTTCCGCTTTGTCAATGGAAACGCGCCTGATTATCCCGAGCGTATTCTGCAAACCAGTTATAACGCTGTATCACAAGCTTTGGACGAGATACGGGACGACGATGTGGCACCGGATAAAGTCTACATTCAGCACTGGATTTCGAGGAATCCGGTCATTTGTAACGCCCTGTTGCAACTGACGACCGGCACTCCAAATCCGGTATATCACGGCGGATTGGTTCAGTCTCGCCTTCGCTATTTCGACGCTGATCAGAAACGCCCAGGGTTGCCACCAAATGTTGCTGCACTGATCGATCAGATCGAATTCGAGAATCACCTGCAGGAAAGTTTTCGTCTTCAGTTGGTCAACCTGAGCCCAATCCACAATCAAAGCCTGTATCTGCAGACCGGCGCCTTTGGGCAACACAATCTGCGTCGTGTTGAAACCGAAGGAGACACACACACCATAGAAGGAAAGTGGTTAAGAGTGTCTCTGCCGCCTACTACCTCAATCGAGATGCATCTCACAATAGATCGGTTTATTAACCAACCCAGCTATGATACACCGATTAAATCCAGAACGGAGGGGCAGTCTACTATCAAGGTCCGCAATCCTGATGTCGATCCTGGCAGTATCAGTTTTCGCTGGGAACCGGACCACCCCATTAAAGAGGAAGAGACGTAGAAAATCAGCTATATACTTGTTTTGTTGACTAAGATTCTTCCCGCTAGGAGTAGTGCTTTCCACCCTACATGTCTGGCTCCAATTCTACCAACAGTATGGTTTGGAAGGAATGTTGGGATTCGAAAGTGGCTCTGCTACTAGTTCCGTTTAATTTGAAACCACAATCTGGTAAATTCGGTCTCCAAAAAGACACGCTTGACGACACGGATAGCAGTTAGTGTGTGTTGGAACACTTGGAGCCTCTTATGGTATCAGATTCTGGTCAGAAAATGGAGTTGTTCCAGTTGGGTAAACAAACTGACGAAGGCGAATGCCTACACCCGTTTTCCCTCGTCTGGTATTGCCTCTATTCTACGACTTGACCTGGTGGTCTTTAACAGTACGTTAATTTTGAAGGAGTAAACTTTATGATAGGTGTCGGTATTATTGGGGCAGGTGGTATCTCGCAATCTCACGCCAATGGCTATTTACAATTATCAGATCAGGTCGAAATTACAGCCGTAGCCGATCTGGACTACGAGCGGGCGAAATTGGCCGCCGACCGATGGGGAGTTAAACACGCATTTTCCGACTATCGGCAGATGCTGCAGTTGGATCAAATTGATGCGGTCAGTGTTTGCACTTTTACCAGGGCACACTGTCAGCCGAGCATCGATGCACTCAACGCAGGCAAACATGTCCTGGTTGAGAAACCGATGGCGGCCACGGCTGAAGAGGGGATTCAAATGGTAAAAGCCAGTCGCCAAAACCATAGAATCCTGATGGTTGGGATGAAATGGCGGTTTATGCCTGAAGTCTTAGCAGCTAAAGCCTTTATCGATGACCAAAAACTGGGTGAGATCTACTATACCGAGGCGATCGGTTGGCAACACAGGGGAATTCCCGGCCGAACCTTTATTCAAAAGGAGACCGCCGGTGGGGGCGCCTTTATGGATAACGGTGTCTACACCCTCGATACTGCTCTGTACTTAATGGGGCACCCGACACCTGTTTCGGTCTCCGGTACCTCCGCTAATATATTCGGTCACTCTCCCGATGGAGGTTGGGAGGCAGAGCGATTTAACGTGGAAGATTTCGGTACGGCGCTGGTCCGTTTTGAAGAGGGGATAACACTCTTTTTTGCCCATTCCTGGGCCATCAATTTCAAGGAGCAGTGGCAGGTGCGGATCGCCGGCAGTCGCGGTAGCGCTGAGATCTACCCCTTTTCGAACCCCAAGTTACGTCTGATGCACGGTGGGTATAGCGATCTAGCTGAGTTAACGCCAACGGATCTGCCACCGGGTTCGATCGACATCGACTATGAGGTTAAGCAGTTTGTCCAGGCCATTGAGCACGGGTTGCCCTCCCCGGTTCCAGCTGACACATTTCTCTATACTAACCTGATCTTCGACGCCATTTATCGGTCAACCGATCTTGGGCGTGAGGTCAGCCTTGATCTGCCCGATCTATTGAAAAGTTAGAGTATGCCCCATTTGTCAAAATAGTAAGACGGCATGACGAACCATCCTATTCTCTATACCTGAACTTGTATTTCAGTTAAAACTTTAAGCCTGGTTAAAGTTCTAACTAACATTAACACTGTTCGAGGTTTTGTTCAACTGATTCCATAATATTCTCATCATTTGTTGCTTTAATCATATGGCTTGGCTCAACAATAAGAAAGGTCTCTTCATTCCAGTTACCTTTAACAAGATTTTTAACTATGGTTGCATCGCCGCCCAACCTGTCATATTCCCACTCAAGGTATTTTGCGCAATCCTGTGTATATTCCTCATATTCTGCTGTATTACCTCTACCCCAAGATCGATATAGACTGCAGTTTTATACTCCTTAAACCAACTCTGTTCCATTTTCATGAGATATTGCGCATTATCTTCACCGTATTTTTCCAAATAACTATTATAATTGGCTTCATAACGATCCTTGCTTGGAGGAAGATGGTTTTCAATCCATCCCGGTGTATACCAATAGGTTCCAGGATTTGAATTAAAATACTCTTTATATCTTTGTTTTGATCCAAGGAAGTGTGTGATACAATCGTGTCCTTTGGCTATAACTAATCTTACCTCTCTGGCCATAATGCCTTCCAACCTCTTACTACATAAACCATAACCAAGTAAGATAGCATCACAGTTACGTCCTGTTTGATCTATCGCGGTCTGAACATCTCTTCGTAGTTGATCTGGATCACAATGAAGTCCCCATGGGAGAAACTGAAATTCAAATTCATTCTTTGAGATCGCTGCAAAATAGCACAGCTCCCTCCAAAATACATTACAGGAGATTATTTTACATTTTTTGTTTTTCATTAGTACCTCAAACTATAGTGGTCGGGAGGTACCTTCCAATCACATCACCGGGTATACGAATCACGGACCTCGGCAATTTAGTTAATGTAAGTTAAACCAAAGGTTAACCGAAGTATATCCTTCTAATGATCCGGCACCAGTTTCATCGCCTCTCCCTGTTTCTCAGGCCAAGCGCAGCTCCAACTGCTTGTCTGAGACATTACCTGCGTTTATAATTAGTGACCTGACTCTCTTCTTTCAAGCCCTTGTCTCAAAAGGTACCATTCGAACTTCCTGTCTGCTTCTTCCTGAACTTCCCGTGCCATGAATTCTGCTGACTGCTCTTATGCGCTGGAGATTGATGGCTTAATCTCCAGCGCATTTTTCGTCGGGGATTGCTAAATAAATATATATCGGCAAAAATAAAAGGAGTCTGTCATGCACAGTCCAAAATGTGGGTCTGATAACAAAGTAAACAGCGGAAAAGTCAACCCCAGACAACGGTACAAATGCCAACAATGTGACTGTAATTAGACTCAATCATACCAGCATGGCTATAGATTAGATAAAAAGTTATTAGCACTCCAGTTGTATTTGCAGGGCAATGGGTTACGAGGTACAGGGCGCATATTAGGGCTGAGTAATGTCACCGTGCTCAATTGGATTCAACAATTTGGAAACAATATCAAGGAGTATGTTCTGGGAAATATGCCGAATGAGATACGGGATATAGAGATCGTGGAGATCGATGAAATGTGGCATTTGACCGTCAAAAAAACGGAAATTATGGCTCCGGATTGCGATCGACAAATTGGACCAGGAAGTCATGGACTACACCGTTGGCGGTGGCAGTAAGAAAGCCTAGAACAGATTACTTGGCTGACTCAATCATCATCGGATGGTTCAAATGGCGACCGATGGATTCAAGGTCTAGAAACAAATTATCTCGATGGGACAGATTAGAGGTAAAAAAACAGACCACACAACTTGAAAGTTTAAATGCAAATATCAG
>Ga0208128_1000607_pt1 | contig 14370 bp, 9 predicted proteins | sample ETNtaG_35_FD_185758 | JGI IMG/M metagenome (GOLD analysis project Ga0208128, IMG submission 185758) | Marine microbial and viral communities from oxygen minimum zone, Eastern Pacific Ocean - ETNP201306PF51B (SPAdes) (version 2) | ecosystem: Environmental > Aquatic > Marine > Oceanic ... | reverse complement strand
GTAATCAGGATGCAAGCAAGGTCAAAGAAAGCTTGGTAGATCTGAATTTCTCTTTCCCAACCAACAACCCGTCTTCGCCAGTTTGGCTGCCATCAAAAGTCAGCTTAACCTTCCATCGACGCTTGTCAGGTCGCAATTTGCGGCCATCCTCATCTTTCTTGGTCTGCTTGTTTTGACGCTATTGACAGATCAATTCAATGCCACCTTTCAACCGACTTTGACGGAGCAGATCACTGCCGTACCCCTTATTCGCTATGATGCGGACAGGATTTTGCCGCGACCGACCAGCACCTTTTCTCGGCCCCGCAATCTTTTCAATCGTGGCTTCCAGTCGTTGTATTTCACTCGCCGAGGCGGAATCCAGATCAGCACCGATAGGGCCCCCCTGGCCATCGACCACCACCACCCATCCTTGCCGCCTTTGGTCTTTCCAAGGAATGGGTCCCTTTTTTGGCCCAGGCCAAACTGCCATCGGACAGGAACTTAGGCCGTATTTGGAGCCAAATACCTTGCTCTTCCCATGGCTGTAAGCTGCACCAGCAAGTGCTAGCTGATGGATATCGATCAGGTCAGTGGTTCCATCTGGCCGCCAGTTGGTCAGAGCCAGATAATGCCGTCAAACACTTGCCTGTTGCCTTTGGGCTTGAGGCCCACCTTTGGCTGAAGGCTGAGGTTTTAGCCGCAAGGGTTCAAGTCTGATCCATTGTTGATCGGTGACAAATGGTTTTAGTTTGGCCACCAAAAGTTCCTTTTTAGACCCAACTAAAACTAGACCTATACTCCTTTAGATGGGCGAGTTTAAATTGTATTTAGTTTTGAAATAGCTTCTAAGTTTCTAGTAAAAGTGGTAGAAGACAGGACTTAGAATAGTACGACCGGTATACAGCCAGGTGGGAAGAAAAAGCAATAGAGAAATAAGTCCAAATGAAAACTTATAGAAATTAGCAGTAATTTCACTTACGCAAATTAGGGGCTGTTAACACGAAGAAGAGAAATCCGGTATAATGGGCTATGATGGAACTAAGACAGGAACAATATTAAGAAATAAAGCCGTCTTTACCCGTCCAAAGAAGAAAGGTCAAACTATCCAATCGGAAGCTTCTGAATCGGATTTGGTCTGTTGCCGAGCAGGGCTGTCAATGGAGAGGCCTTCCCTTTAGGTTTGGAAATTGGCCTCCAATCTACAGGCGGATGAACCGAGGGGCCAAAACAGGAGTCTTAAATCGCATCTTTGAAGCCTGGCCAGCAAAGCAAATCATTCCCGTCAGGATAGAAGGCTATTGATTAGATAGCACATTCGTGCAAGTACATGCTGATGGAACAGGAGCACTAAAAAAAACGGCCAACCGTCGATTGGAAAGTCAGGAGGAGAGTGGACCGAAAAAATTCATCTGCTGGCCCAAGATGCTGGTAGAGCAATAGCTTTTCGACTCTCCCCCGGCCACGGTCATGATGCGGCCGAAGGAGAAGTCTCGGCTGTTGTTCCTGCCAAATCAAATCGCCTGAATCCTTGGGAGTCTGACCAAGAGCACGACCAAAAGAGAAATGAAGTAGAACGATTGTTCAGCAGGCGGAAGGGATTTGACCGGATCTTCTCTGGCTTGGACCAGCTGGATCGGATGTTTTCTGCGTTCTGGTTCTTGGTGCTGATTGTCGATTCGCTTAGATCGTGTTAACTAGCCCTAAAATCGCAGGTTCATTACCTGCCTAGTTTACTTTTCCGTATCATGCCATCAGTTAGTTTCATATCACAAAAATGGCGGAATTTTGTTGCGGATCGCCTTTCATGACCAAGATTGTTTCTTGCACTGCACCGATCAATCGATCTATATCATCGAGATTCAGATCACCAATGGTACCGATCCGAAAGGTGTCGTGGTCAGAAACCTTACCGGGGTAGATGACAAACAGTCTCTGTTTAAGCAGTTGGTAGAAGATTGAAAAATCGAACCACGCTTCTTGTGGAAAGAAGAAAGCCGTAATGATAGGCGAGTGGAAATCATCGTCAAGCAGAGGGGCAAAGCCGAGCGAGCGCATACCTTGCACCAGGGCTTTCTGACAAGCTGAATAGCGTTGGTATCTGGCCTGAATCCCCCCTTCATCGGCCAATTCTTCCAAAGCCTGGTGAAAGGCTAACAGCGTATGCGTTGGCGATGTATAACGCCACTTTCCATTATACGCCTCCATCGTTTGCCATTGATCGTAGAGATCCAGGCTCAAGGATCGCGCGTATCCCCGCGTCTTCTCAAAGGTCTCCCGGTGACAGATGACAAACCCAAAACCGGGCACGCCCTGAACGCATTTGTTGGCCGAAGAGATAAGATAATCAGCGCCAATTTCGTCCACCATAAACGGAATGCCACCAAAACTGGACATGGCATCCAAAATTAACACCCGGTCATACCTTTTGACAATTTGCCCCAATTCTCTGATCGGGTTCAGGATGCCGGTTGTGGTTTCACAATGAACCATCGCAACATGGGTGATAGACGAATCCATCGATAGTATCTGATCGAGTCGCTGCGGGTCGGGGCACGCCGTTTCACTACATATCATTTCGACAAATGGTATGTTGAGCCTGGCGGCGATTAAGCTGATCCGTTTGCCGTATGCGCCGTTACTGACAACCAGTAATCTCCCTTCCGCAGGAACTACAGATCCGATAGTCGCTTCGACAGCAAAAGTGCCACTACCCTGCACCAAGACGCTGGTATATGCGTTGGTAGAAGTTGCCAGTTGAACAATACGGGAGCGTACCTGCTGCACGATGTTATTGTAATCTTGGTCCCAGGTGGAGAGGTCAACTAGCATGGCCTCTTTTACCGAGCGGGTAGTGGTCAGTGGTCCAGGCGTTAATAACAGGTAGGGTCTATTTTCTATTATCGGTTCCATCTTGTTCAAATACTTGACTGATATTTATTAAAGAATTCCCAGACCTGAATAAACGATCTTCGAGTGGCCATCTTCGGGTAGGGCCAGATAGATTTCAGTGGTACCGACATCGATACTGAGGCCACATTGGAGTGGAGGAACTGAACAGATTTGACCGTTTCGATTTTTCTTTGCGGTCTTTTAGTCCTACATTTTCTCCAGATGAAACGGTGGTTGCCGGGCTATGACCAAAAAGAGCGGTTAGGCTTGCAGGGGGTAGTGTTCTTGTAATCGACGCAAGGCTCGCTTTTCAATCTGACGAACCCGTTCTCTGGAAATCCCAAATTGGTCACCTACCTCTTGCAAGCTATGGGTAAGATCGTCGTTGAGGCCGTAGCGCAGTTGTAGAATTTTCTGCTCATGTGGCGGGAGCGTTTCCAACGCCTGTTGTAGGTGCTGAACCAGATTTGCTTGCTCCAGTCGTTGGAGTGGAGTGGCTGTCGATTCATCTGCGATCTGGTCAATCAAACAAGTACGATTGGTATCGCTATTCTCAGCATGAGTTGGGGGATTATCGATGGCGGATAAGCTGACCTGACACAAAGCCTGCACCTTTTCTAACGGTAGATCTACGACTTCTGCGATCTGGTCAGTTGTTGGTGATTGATCCCCTTGCTGTTCCAAACGGTGCTTGGCTTTGTTGATTTTCTGCAACCTGTTGACAATATGAGCAGGTAGGCGAACAGTGCGACCTGTATTGACCAAACCTAGACCAATTACCTGTTGAATCCACCATGAAGCGTAAGCACCGAATCTAACCCCCCGTTGCCAATCAAATTTATCTACTGCTCTGATCAGGCCTATGTTAGCTTCTTGAATCAGGTCAGCTAGATCCAGACCTCTCCCTTGATACTTTTTGGCGATATAAATAGAGAGGCGAAGGTTGGCCTTAACGATCCGTTCTTTGGTCTGCGCTATTTTGTCTTGCAGGTGTGCGGTCAGGCTGGAAAAGATGTCAACAAAACCGGGACTGGTCTCGCAGGAGGCTTGATAATCCTCAATTTGTTGGTTGTCGGTGTCGATCTGCTTAAATAACTTTAGCTCCTCGCCGGGGGACAGCATCGGATATCGACCAACCTGATAAAAATAGATGTCCAGAATCCCATCGCCTGTGCCGATATAGTTGCTAGATCTGAAAGTGTCAGCGGGATCGGCGATAGTTTCAGCGCAATCCAGAGAAAATGAATGGAGATCCGTTGGTGCAGATAGAAACGGTAAATCGCCGATATCATCGGACTTGCCAGCTGGTAGATCGCGGTCAACTGAGTCGACAGTGTCCAGTAAATCTACGAGTTCCACAAAAGTCTGAGGAGGATAGGTGTCTGCCATATAGTGCGTGTGAGCAGATAATATGCCAACCAAACAAGAGGACAGGTGAAGTTAGGGGTGTGAAACGAGGATGGTTGGGCTGTTTTCAAACTTCTCCCTTCAAACTTCAATGCAGGCAAGGACCGAAGCTATAGGTGGATACTTTAGCAAGAGCTAATCCTTTGCCTGTAATAAACCAGCTGATTAAGTCGGAGGCAGGTTGTATGAACGGAAACTTCTGCAAATCTCGGTCGCAACATATCGAAGAGGCTTCCACTGGGGCGAAAGATTTCTCACCCTTACCAGGAACAGGATAGTTGGACTGAGAGATACTTATGGGTGACAGTGTCACTCCTGGGTGTCAGGTGTGAGGCCTAACCGATTCATCTTGCGGTGCAAAGATTGTCGGTGGATACCGATCTGTTCGGCTGTAGCCCGGATGTTCCAACTGTTTTCTGCCAACTTATGTTGAAGAAATAAGCGCTCAAAGTTTTCGGTTGCAGACTGAATGTTGTCCTGTTGTAGGATGGTGGCTAACCGTTGGTCTAAGTCACTAATCACAGATGGCATCTCGGTGTGGGAAGCTTTATTTAGTAACCAGGGCGGTAAATCATCAACTGTAATCTGGCTACCCTGACAGGTCACCGTCGCGTACTCAATCACCTTCTCTAACTCACGGACATTCCCGATCCAATCGTTGTTCTCAAGTCGTTCAATCACCTGATTGGAGAGCACTAGGTTTTTGGTTGAATTGCGCTGGCTGGAGGCATATTTTTTTAAGAAATGTTCAGCCAGCAGTAGAATATCAGTTGGTCTATCTCTAAGCGGAGGCAACTCAATCATGAAGTTGAGTCGATAAAAGAGATCTCGTCTAAATTGTCCTTTTTCAACAGCCTGTACCAGGTTGCGATTGGTCGCAGCGATCACACGCACATCTACCTGCCGCGTTTCTAGACCCACTCCTTGTATCTCTTTATAGTCTAGTACCCGCAGCAGTTTGGGTTGCATTTCTAAGCTGAGATCACCAATCTCGTCTAAAAAGATACTGCCGCCGTTAGCCTGCTCAAACTTTCCTTGCCGTTGGTCAACTGAGGTAGCCACTCGTCTACCGATCCCAAACAGTTCAGATTCCAACATTTCGGATGGGATGGCACTGCAATTGACGATAATGAACGGCCCATGACGGCGAGGACTGTACCGGTGGATGGCCTGAGCGATGAGATCTTTACCCGTTCCCGTTTCACCGTAGATCAAGACGTCGGATTCGGAGTTGGCAATCCGCCCGACCTTCTTCATAACTTCAATCATATCCTGACTTTGACCGATGATCTCATTGTCGATGACTGTGGGTTGGGGGGTGGAATCTTTGCCACGCCCAGCACGCTCAGACAAGACTTGATACGTCAGTTCCATCAAATGAGCGAAGTCTATCGGCTTACTAATATAGTCGTAGACGCCTAATCCGGTGGTTTCTAAAGCTGTTTGAACAGAACTGTTAGCCGTGATGGTGATGGCATCTGGGGACGTTGCCTCTTTTCCGGACTGTTTCAGATTAAAAGCGTGTTTTAGCACTTTGATACCTGCCTCTTTGTCCAATACACCATCGGCATTCGGCATCCAGAGATCGACAAAGAGCAGGTCGTAAGCAAGATTGGTTCCGAGTTGCGCCACTGCGGTTTCTGCATTGTGAGCGAAATCGCAAGTCACATCCAGCCTCTCCTCCAGTTGCAGATGACGGGCGATATACTGACACGTCATCTCCTCGTCATCAACAATCAAAATGCGGGCAGCGAACCGTTGGTCTGACATTTCAAAGTGGTTGTGCGAGTGGGAGCCTGATTGTAAACTTGGTTCCCCTCCCAGTCTGGCTATCAACGACAATCTGACCGCCGTGTGCTTCAATAACATTTTTCACGTTCAGTAAACCGAGTCCTAAGCCCTTGGGTTTGGTAGTGTAAAAGGCGTCAAAAATCTGGCTTTGTTCTTCGGCGGGAATCCCGATCCCGGTATCTTTGATTGAGATAACGAGCCTATCGACATCGACTTGTGTGAATGATTGAACCAACGATCGGTTGGTGTGGCAGGCTTCAATAAAGACTAAGATGGTTATGGTGCCACCGGTAGGCATGGCCTGGCAGGCATTTCGGATTAAATTAATAAAGGCCAGTTTCATCTGGTCTTCGTCTATCGCAATGGCTGGTAGGTTAGGGTTAGCATTCAAAAGTTTTTGCTCAATCTCGACTCCATTGGCCAAACTCAAGGGTCGTATCGATTCGACTGCCGCCTTGATAACAGATTCGATGGAACCGCGTTTCAGATTGAGTTGCCGGTCCTGGAAAAAGCTAAGATCTCTATCAATCATCTGATCCAGTTTAGCGATGGCATTGATCGCTGACTCCATCTCGGCGATGATTAAGTTCGGTTCCTTTTGAAGGTTTAAGGGATCACCTTTACGGAAATTATTGCGAACCATTTCAACCGGTGCCCGGACGAGATTTAGCACGTTACGAAGTTCGTGTCTTACTCGTGCCGCCATGATACCAAAGGCCGCTTCTTTTTCTGATCGAATGAGTTGTTTTTGTGTGGTTTGTAGTTGAGCCAGTGTAGTGTGTAACCGTAAGTGATCAAGGAGAAAACCAGTCATTAGCCCTGTCGATAAAATCGCTAGCGAAGTGGCGGTTATATTAATCCAGATCTTGAAAGCGACAAAAATCAAGAAGGAAACCACCAAATGGCCTCCCAACAATCCAAGTGTCCCGAGTAGAAATAGGTGCTGTTGATTACGGTGGTAAGCGATTCCCGCAATAGCGAGCAGAACTAGTGCTAAAAACAAAAAATAAACTGCAGTTGCTATTGGTGTAGGATGCCAAACGTACCGTTGAAATAAAAGCGCATTTACCAGATTAGCACGCAATCCCAAAGCAGAAAGAGTTCCCACGGCGGTTTGTGCCTTCGGCTGGTTGGTAGAGGTGACACCGACCAGCACAATTTTGTTATCGAAACTAGGTAGATCTGAAGCCTGCAAAACCTCAATAAAACTGTCAGATGGATACCGGTGATGGTTGCCCAGGTAAGGAAAAAAACATCGGCCTCGCTGGTCAATCGGAATCTTTATCACACGGTTGTGCTTATCAGGCTGCGGTGACGAAAACTCTAAAAAATATCCGCTCCAGAAACTCCGCTTAAGTGCGATCTGTTCTGGTGTCAACCCTAGCATACGGCAAAGCATTTTTATTTCCAGTGAATAGTGGTAGAGGGGTGATTTCTTTTCTGTAATAACCAATTGTGCCGACCGGTAAATTCCATCAGCAGATCCAGAATGAAAACGACTGAAACTGGAAGATACAGTCGAGGCTAAGCGAGAAAAAGCAGACGGAAGTTGGGTCCATTCTTGAACCGCCGGCAGTCTGTTGGTCGATAGATTTTGACTGATATAGGTTTGAATTACAAATAGATTTTCGGCGGGAAATAGATCGTATTCACCCTCCGCTTCCCATTCTCGGTTGAATCTCATGATTAGGCCAACCGCTGTTGCTTCATGTAGAAGGCTAACTAGCGAATCGTACACATAGGCCTCCCAAGGTAATGGGCCAATTCCTTTCTCTGACTGACTTTGATCATCGATGGTAATCAGTCGAAGTTGTGGCTTTACCTGTTTTGGTACGATTAGTCTCAGTCGGGTATCGAGCGTCTTTAACTCAATTAAGTGAAATAGATCAAAATTACGAAGGAGAAAAAAGAATAGAAATGGTGATAGACAAATCAGTTGAAGATAAGCCCACCTCTTGAGATGGGCTCGCATCGGTTGGTCTACCGGATCAGTGATTGCCATTTGCTTCGGAAGCAGTGTACCAGGCTGTGGTAAAGTTCCATTTAGACGAAAACTGGATTGCCAACCAAATTTGATTTCCCTCTGATACTCTTAGCTGATTAGTTTCGCCTTGATCTGCTTTATTGCCATCATTGCCTAAACGTGAAACTAAAGTGGAGGTAACAAAACCCGGCAGTCGGGAGAGGCTTGTGTTAGCTGAAAGTCTTTCCGCTTCTGAAGCGATCATGCCACTATTAAACAGTACCAGTAGGTCTCCACTTTTATTGAGAGCTAAGTCAGTCGGAATCTTAAAGTGATGGAGCAACTGTGCGTAAAGCAGGCCTAACCTTTGGTCTGCCGAAGTTACAGGTCCCGATCTGCCGGCGTCAGTTGGTTGGGGCCTCGAGGCTATTTGGGTACAAAATGGGTATAAGATCTGTGCTAGGTAGATGTTGGTGGAAGGATATCTGTTCGTCTGGTTATCGACTTTTGGTGCCGGAAACTGGGCCACAATATGGTCGGGTAAAGCATCCAACTGACGGCGAAACTGCACCAATTCAGCATCGCTGATCCGTCGATACATGTCCGGAGGCATTGGTCTACTCTTAGATCTGACCCCGGTAGGTTTACTTTCCAACGGTAAAACGTCGATAGCAGGTTGTTCATTCAAATTTTGATTGACGTATCGCCCCTGTTTTTTTCGGGCCAGTCCTGCTTGAATCAAATTGGAAACCTTGTTTTCCTGTCCACCAGATAGTGTCGGAAGCAATTCCTGATCGTTCCGCTTTAGGCGGAGCAACCCTCTTGGAGGAATCCGAATCAGATCGTTATCATTCACCAATTCCTTTTTGGTCAGAAAGGTCCAAACTTGGTTTCCATCCTGGCTGTCGGTTTTGAGAATCTCGACTTTACCGAAGGTGAACAAGATACGGTGGGCAGCCTCAACTTGGCAAGCCATTAAGAGCAGACATATCCACCGGGCAATTGTGGTATAATGTTTAAGAGGGTTAGACTTCATCATTTTTTCTCCGCCTTAATCAAAGCGACTCCTTACTTGACCTGCAATTTGCTAAAGTGATCAATTAATTGATGGGTGAAATCCGTTTGGATACGATTGTGAATCGTGGCCGTGTCGAGTTGAAAAGACATTTCTGCATGATGTAGTGCGTTAGCACCATATTTACGCCAAGCCTCCTCTACCGTCACTGAGTTGGTGACTTCCATGCGTTGTAGTTGTTCCAATGCGCTTTCCCAGGCGGTTATAAATCCAGACTTGACTTGCGTGGTTTCAATTGGAATCCAAACCTGACCGTTAATCGGTAGATAGATATCTGGTAGATTCATCATTTGTGCAATATCGATGGATATATTGCCAACTTGAAACGCCATCAGCACATGATTCGGTAGCTGAATTAGAGCAGTCTTGATACCCGCTGATTCCAGCAAGGCGCAATAGAGGGCAGTACTATCATCACAGTCGCCAAAAACAGTATCAGTTCCATCAGAGGTACTGGTCGAGGTATCCACATCAGCATTTTTTGCTGACAATCGCGTTAACATTTCATGCGGATAGGTAATCTCGTCCACTGTTCCGCTTTCAAACGGGATATTTGGATCTGATGTATAGGCTAAACCGTACAAGGCTTCGAACAGGACCACGGCTAACGATAGATCTGCCGGTAAATCGGCCGATTCGATTTCCGACCCAAAATCCTGTCTTACCTGCTGGATAAAACTCCGAACTGCCGGATCATCAAATGAGATGAACGATCCTAGCTTAGCAATGTCATCCAACCGTGTCGAATGGTTACCGTAAAATACCAATTGCGTCGATTTGAGCCGATGGGCAGTACCGCCAACCTGAGTGACTTTGACTTTGGCCTCCGCAGTTTGCATTTGTCGCAGGTAGATTGCCTTACGGGCCAACACCATCTGTCGTAACGGAACCGAGACCCGTTTCATCGGCGGCAACACAACCTCACCAGCAACTTCTGTGCCGTTCTTGTCCACTAAATCGGCCATGTACAGCTCGATCCGAACTGTGATCGTTTTTTGGCTCTCATTTTTTAGCCAAATTCGCCCGATGGTGTCTTGCGGCGCCAGCGGATAGTAGCGATTTAGATCCGCAGTTGTCAGCATTGTTGGTGTGTTTGGATTCTGGAGGATCTCTGTTTCTGCCTCCCGATTTGGTTGTGCATAAAAGTTGTAATGCACTGGATACAGGTTTTCTAGCCGGATCTGCTCAATCCGAACTGGCAGTGTACGCCGGTCGAGATTCAGCGAAAACCGAGCATAGGTGGTGTCGGGTAGATTTGGTGGTGAGACATAGGCAACATCAAAACCTAAAGTTTTGTATTTGATGCTGGCCCCCAAGGTTACGGTTGACCGTAGTGGCACTTCAACTCCAAGTAGCCGATAGAGCCCAGTGCGGATGGATAGTCCTCTGTAGGGACGAAACTCTAGCCCGAAATTCAACCGATCCGAGAGATCGGCACTCAATTGCCACTTAGACGAGGGACGACAACTAATACCAAACAGTAGTTGAGTCGGCTGATATTTCTCGACCACGCCTGTATCGTGCCGGATCCAAGTTCCACTATTGAGTCCAGGTTTTATTCCTAAATCGACTAGATCCTGCATGACTAAGCCGAATGTCCAACTTGGCTTCGATCGCCATTGCGATCGTCTTTTAGACTGGACACTATCAAACAATTCTCTTTTCGGCCAGAGGGGAAAGTCAAAATTACGAAGATGAACCAAGACACCAACATCCGCTCCCCAACCGATTTCAGAACCACGCAACATACCATCCAGACTGGAGCTACTCATTAGGTGCTTCAGGTTAGTACCAACCGAAAGCCAACCTAAAAGCAGGTAACTATAAGAAAAGCAAAATAGGTTCTTTGAAACTAATAACTCACTATCGTCTAACCCGATCTGGCTCCAGCTAAGCCCGACAGCCAATTTATCGGAAAGTGGAAAGGTGGTGCTGAGATGATTGGTCTCCAGTATTTGAAATAGGTGAGAGGGAGATCGTTCAAATCCAAGATGGTATTGCCCAAATTCTGCTAAACCAGCTGGATTTTTGAGACTGTTGGCATCCTCGAAAATGGCAATACCGGTTTCCCCTTTGCCGATAGTTTGTGTTTGAGTAGGGAAACTAGCGAGGGCCGTTGGACCGAAAAGACAAAAATAAATTAGAAATTCAGTCCAAATGATATGGTAAATAGACCGATGCATATACATCGGTAGGGTCAACGGCCCTCGCTTAAAGGGCTGACAATACGCGATCCGCGACTTTGATCGTCGTATCAATATCCGTTTCAGAATGAGCGGTGGAAACAAATGCAGCTTCAAATTGGGAAGGTGCGATATAGATGCCCTGGTTTAATAAGCCCCAGAAGTAACCGGCAAATAGCTCTGTGTCCGATGTCTTGGCTGTTGCAAAATCGGTTACGGTTTTATCGGTAAAAAAGCAACTCAACATTGAACCGACGCGACTATGGTGGCATGGAATCTGGTATTTTTGAGTTATCGCCTGAATTCCCTCAGCCAATGCTGCTGACGTCACTTCTAACTGTTGGTAGACGGTTGAATCCTTAAGTGTGTTTAGGGTAGCAATCCCGGCCGACATGGCCAGCGGATTACCCGATAAGGTGCCCGCTTGGTAGACCTCTCCCCCAGGAGCAACACACGACATAATCTCTCGTCGACCACCGTAAGCACCAACAGGTAAACCTCCACCGATGATTTTGCCCAAACAGGTTATGTCCGGGGTTACACCGTATAATTCCTGAGCCCCACCGGGGGCGACTCTAAACCCTGTCATCACCTCATCAAAAATCAGCACTACTCCATACTCGGCCGTTATCTCCTTCAACTGCTCTAGGTAACCGTCCTGTGGTGGAATTACCCCCATGTTTCCCGCGATCGGTTCCAAGATCAAGCAGGCCACTTGATCGGCGTTGGCTACGATGGTCCTTCTCGCCGCTTCAGCATTATTAAATGGGATTGTCAGCGTCAGTCGAGCAAAATCTTCCGGAACCCCCGCACTATCTGATAGACCAAAGGTGGTAATCCCAGACCCAGCTTTAGCGAGGAGGTAATCGGCATGGCCGTGATAACAACCTTCAACTTTAATAATCTTCTCCCTTTCGGTATAGCCACGCGCCAAACGGATAGCACTCATGGTAGCCTCAGTTCCAGAATTGACCATCCGAACCATTTCTATAGATGGAACAGCCTCAATAACCAGATCCGCTAACTCGATTTCCAACTCGGTTGGTGCGCCATAGCTAGTTCCATTTTGCATGGCGGATTGTAAAGCGGCTATCACCTCAGAGGCGGCGTGCCCTAGAATCATCGGCCCCCAAGAGCCAACATAGTCGATATAGCTATTTCCGTCAATATCGTTAACTCGTGAACCTTGAGCGCTTGAAATAAAAGGTGGGCTTCCACCGACTGACCGAAAGGCTCGAACTGGACTATTGACGCCACCTGGAATAATTTGTTGAGCCTTATTCCAAGCTTGAGTAGATGTTGCGGTTTGCCGAACCGGTTGATTCATGGTTGATTCACTTCCCTGAATGTTTCAGATTGTGGATTTATATAGACCGTTAGATCTGACATTTGTATGTTGAATAATCGTTCTGACAGATAGATTGATTATATCATAGATCTATCTGACAGATTCTCAGTATGGATAAGTATTGAGAGGATACATTCGCCGGGTTGACAGGTTATCCTATGAATCAGATTGTAACCAAAATCTCAATCAGAAACAATGTCTAAATGGCAAGAAACACAACTGAAGGTGCCCACAATCGGTCGATTCAATTACCCCTGCACAGTTCAGGGCAAGACAATGCTGGAAATTAGGCTGAAATCTGGTACGCTACATGCTATGATAACGAATGCTGAAGATGTAGTGGCGGTATCATGCACCACCTCCATGCCTTTCTCGAAATCATCCGCTATCCGCTTTTCGCTATTCCGATTGCGGCCACTCTACCGGGAGCTCTGATCGCCTCAGAGGGGAAATTCACTTGGCGCGTTAGTGTGTCCTTGGCTATTGCCACTATTGGCTATTTCGCCGGGATGATGAAAAATGACTACTTTCATCGACATCAGGATGCAATCGTCAACCCCCATCGTCCTATTCCTTCTAATCGCTTACCGGCCAAACAGGTTCTGACCATAGCTAGTATTAGTTATATTCTGTGTTTGATTGCGGGATTTTTGATGAGCCTGAAGGCGGGATTGCTGGTAATCGGTTTAGTGATAATTTCCCACACCTACAACGCGATTCTAAAAGAGCGCGGAATTTGGGGAAGCATCAGTTTACCCATCGGTATTGGCCTGCTTAGCGTATTTGGTGCTCTGGTCGTGGCAGATCGGGTACCAGTCAGAGTTTGGTATGTCTTTGCGGCCATTGCTCTATACGATTTTGGCACGCATATCACCACTACTTTCAAAGATCTCGAGCGAGATCGTGAAGTTGGCATTTTGACCACACCCTTACAAATTGGTGTTGGTCCGGCGCTGATTGTCTCTGCTACCGCAACTATAGCGGCTTTTATGGTTGCTATTTTGCCGATCTGGACAGAAGACTTACTGGTCGATACCGGTTGGTACTACGTTTGTTGGGTTGGTATTGCCGCTGTTGCTACCTTTATTTCGCGTCTCCCCCTTTACCTGCACCCGAGCGAAAAAAATGGATACGCCGCCTTAAAAGGATCAATGGTTGGTGCGATTACATTCTTCCCCTGTTTGATCGGCACTGAACTGAAATTTTGGCAATCGGCCTTCGTTATCCTTCCCTTACTGGCAATTACCTTTACTCTTTTGCAACGAAGCAAGCAAGAGGTCTAAGCTAAAGGTCTAATTCTGCTTGAATATACGCTATGTATATTCGCTTCACCAGATAAATTATAGTTGCCGAATCCAAAAGGTATCCATGCTTCAGGATTAAATGGATTGGAATAGTTAGGTAGACTGTCACCGTAATCCGGCTATAACTTATCACTCTTCTAGCCTAAAATGATAACACGATAAAGGACTTTCCGGCCGTCAAGTGAACTACCTCACCCCAGAACTGCGAGGTACCCAAGACTCAGAATAACCTGAGTTGCATCTCACTTATTTCTTCCTGATGTAACTGTTGCTAATTACCTTCTTTGCTTTGATCCTGAATCTACTGTAGGATCCTTCCCTTATTAGCATGCGCGGATTCAACTCGCTAGTGCAATCGGTGGATGAAGCCCGAATAGTACCTGATTGGGGGTTTTAAAGTCCAAACATTTCCTTGGACGGTTGTTAAG
>Ga0208128_1000606_pt1 | contig 14374 bp, 19 predicted proteins | sample ETNtaG_35_FD_185758 | JGI IMG/M metagenome (GOLD analysis project Ga0208128, IMG submission 185758) | Marine microbial and viral communities from oxygen minimum zone, Eastern Pacific Ocean - ETNP201306PF51B (SPAdes) (version 2) | ecosystem: Environmental > Aquatic > Marine > Oceanic ... | reverse complement strand
GTTAATTTTTCCTGTTCTTTGATTTTAAATACCTGTTTTCGAAAGCTTGTTTCATATGTCATACCCTATTATGGCATATTATATGGATTTAGCTATAGGAACCAGTGTAGTGATAGGTGAATACATATTATCAGTATATGGTGCTAGTTGGTCTACTAAGGAAATTGATCAACAGGGATTAGGAAAACACAAGCATAAACATGTAAATGGTGCTCCACCACAAATGTTAATAGGTTCTTACAATGCCAGATTTTAGTTAATTCTGAAATAGAAGTAGAATAAGAGGTCAATGTTTTAAATCAGTAATTCACTCAAACCCGCGCAAAAGATAATTCGTGTACGGGGTAATCGAGCGGGATCAGCACCCCTAGCTGGTACCCCTTTTTCTTCTTTTTTCACTAGTCAATTCCCTTCTACCTCATATCAGGCTAGCTGTCTAAAAGCCGCTTGATTTTATGCCACTATTTTCTGATAAATTGATTCATCTTAAGGTCAAAACTGTTTCCTTGAATCATGCAATTGGTTAAGAAAACCGAGAGATTATTGCTGGCAGAGTCTAACTTTATGTGATAGTTTTGAATAGCTTCAAATATGTAACATTCAACTCTAGTTGCACTGAAAATGATTGGGACATGGAATAAGGCATGGCAAAAAGTAAATATGAGATTCATCCTTGGAAGGTACAATTCGTAGACGCGGTCACCGAAATTACTTATCAAGAAAGAAAGTTTCTGAGTATCCGAAGAGGTCTGATTGTATTTGCATTTGCTATGTTGGCTTTTTTCCTGCTCAGTTGTTTCATGGTACTCAATCCTTTTCCTGAAGATATAGAACTTAAAGAAAGGACTGGTTATGACACAGCAATGAATGAAGATTTACCACAGGCAGTAAGTAATTTAGCTATTGTCTTATTAAGCTTTGCTGCCGCGAGTGGGTGGGGACCAATCAAGAAAAATTACTCCTCTTTAATGATTGGTCTATTTTATTGTACGTTAGCCTATTTTTGTCTGATCATACCATTGTTCATGCATACTGAAAGCTCTTTTGAATTCTTTAGAGATTCAGAGGGCAAATACATTTACATTGCTCTTGCAGTATTTCTGCCTATAATCTGCATGATAGTACCATATACATTTATACAGTTTTCTGCATCGCTTTTAATGCCATTGGTTGTTATCTCGTATATGATTATAATCCAACTTTCATCAGTTTTACTGATCCCCCTAATTGTAATTTATTTGGTGTCTGTTATGATCTTAACCTTTATAAAATACAGAATAGAAAAAGGGGATCGAATTCAGTTTGCCAGAATCCATGAAATTGAACAAGAGCTAGAACATGCTAGAAGAATGCAAATGTCCCTCATTCCACAAGCGACACCTAATTTACCATTACTCGAGATGTCTGGCAGAAATATTGGGGCTAACGAAGTAGGTGGCGACTTCTTCAATTATTTTGTGGCCAAAGATAAGATTAGGATTGCTGTGGCGGATGTAAGTGGTAAGGGGTTGAAAGCGGCTATGAATGCTGTCATGGCTTGTGGAATACTGAAAATAGCATCAAAATCGTCTGAATCGCCAGTTGAATTAATGTCAGAAATTAACGGGACACTTTGCGACTCAATGGAACAAGACATGAATATGACCATGGTACTGGGCGAATTTGACCTGCAGGAGAAAAAACTGACATTAGCCAATGCGGGGCAACACGCTTACCCACTTCTGGTCAGAAATAATCAAGTCAAACCGATTAAAGCGAAAGGTTTGGCACTAGGCATGATGCCATCAATCCCATACAAAAGCTTAACTATGGACCTTAAATCAGGTGATTTGCTACTTTTTATGACAGATGGGATAACCGAACCTAGAAACGAACAGAGGCAAATGTATGAGGAGTCAGGTCGCTTTCATCAGTTCATATCTAATCTATCATCAGACTTCTCGGCCAAAGAAATAGTGGATAGTGTCATCGATGACGTGCTGACATACACGGTTGATCCAGAAGACAGGGATGACGACATTACGCTTGTAGCCGTCAAGGTAACTTAAGCCCATTAAATAACTACTGAAACCCGCGCAAAAGACAACTCGTGTACGAGGTAATCAGGCGGGTATCAGCACCAGTTGAGACCTCTTTCTTTTCTATCCTTCTTGTAATTTTCTCATAAAATCTTATTGACCTCCTGTTGACGCCAACATATAATCCAGCCATTCACTAGATCCTAGATTGGTCTGCTTATGTCGGATGTTTTTATCTCTTATTCTCGTCGAAATATTGAGTTTGATCGCCAGATGTTTGACTAATTACAGGTACGTGATCGTGAACCTTGGGCCGATTAGCGGGATATCCCCCTACTGCTGATTGGCTAGCCGAAATCTATCGCGGCATTGAAGCAGCCAATACTTTTCTATTTGTCATTAGTCCCGATTTGGCCGCTTCTAAAGTGTGTACTTTAGAAATTGAATACGCTGTCAAGTACAACAAGAGACTAGTTCCGGTAGTTTGGCAAGAAACTGACAATGTCCATCCATCCGTGTCGGCTCATAACTGGTTTTCTTACGTCCAGAAGACGATTTTGAAGTAATTGAACATGATGTGTCGTATGCTGTCACGTGATTTATAGAATGATGTTTAGGCAAGGGAGAGGTGTTACAGATGAATAATGTACTTAGTATGGAACAACTGCGTTTTTGGGAAGAAAATGGTTATGTGGTGGTGAAGAACGCTGCTCCAGAAGAAAACCTGACCGCAGCGGTCGATGCGATTTGGTCTTTTTTGGAAATTGATCCTAGTAATCCAGAAAATTGGTATGCCCAACCTCCGCGTAGGGCCCCCCTGTTTAGAGCATCCCAATTCCCCGATTTCTGAATATGGTATGGTAGAAATTTACCAGCACAGTCGCTCTGGGACAACCGCCAATATCCACGCATTTATCAAGCATTCTCTCAAGTTTGGAAAACCGAAAAACTCTGGGTTACACTTAACCGTGCACATGTAACCTCCTAGTCGCCCACAAAATCCAGAATGGAACCATCCCGGAATGATACACTGGGATTTCGATACTTCTCAGCGGCCGATTCCATTTGGTGTGCAGGGCATTCTTTATCTAACTGATACAGTAGAAAACCAAGGTGGATTTCAGTGTGTTCCTGGATTCCATCGTACTTTCTATGAGTGGGTTAAGAATCAACTAGCTGATCGTAATCCTAAGGCTCCTGACCTAAATGGATTGGAGGTGAAATCAATTGCAGGGCAAGCTCGCGATTTAATAATTTGGCATCGTTTATTGGCTCATGGTAATGATCATAATACGTCCACACAGCCTCGACTAGCACAGTACATTTCCATGTTCCCGATTGACCCTGAACTAGAAAAAAATATTCCTTTGTTGAAACAAACACGTACTGATCGTGTTGAGGCTTGGCGTCAGCGCCGACCGGCATCAGGTTGGCCTGGAGATTCTAGGGATTGGGAACACCACAATTGTCAAACGGCTCAATTGACTCCCCTCGGACGAAAATTGTTAGGGTTAGACATGTGGAAATAAATAAGAGAACTTATCTAGTTACCAAATAGTTCTTTTAAATAGTTGCCAAATGTTGAAGAAAATATCATCTTTTCTAGATCAGCAATTTGATCTTGACCTTTTTCCACATGTTGATCCTGATGATGGACTAGGCCGTAAAAATTGGAATTGAATACATACAGTGTTCTAACTTAGCTCTAGTGGAGAAACACGAAATTAATCAGAGATTGTTACTAAAACCGACTAAAAAACGTGTTTACTCGATTGGGTTATGATAGCAGTGAATGATAATAAAGACGAGTTAGATAAATTACTAAAAAGTCATAAGTTGAGAAAAATCGACGATGTAATCTTAATAGATCAGCGTTTAAAGCCAAAGTATGTCACCTAGGGGAAAGATGGATCTAAAATGGAGCTGGTCTTCGCCGGATTCTTTCAGGTCGCTTACTACCATCATGCTAATGTAAGCAGTACCTTGCAGATACACACCGTAACATTAGCGATTTTTATATGGATTCGACCGAAACAACTAATGCTCAATACAATTTTTCTAGATTTCTTTAATTTGTCCAATCTTAACCAAACCATGCCGCGAAAACAATAAGTCTAGTTCAAGCAAAGTATAGGGAGTATTGCCCCCTAGTTAATTATCTCAATTTCATCAATTAATGATCCGTTCCAGATGCTTCTCCAGGGACTAATTCTATCTTGATTCAGGTAGTTTTGATTGAATATTAAGACCTTACTTTACATAGTGTCACCCATCTGCTATTTTTTTATTTGTAGACTCATACATACCAATTCTCTGCAATCTACCGAAGAGCAGGGACATCTGATAAAAACCAAAAAATAAAGTTTACACTTCTGACCGATAATTAATTGGGATCAACTCATATATTGAGAATTGGCCAATGGCAAAATCGCAGCCCTGAACCGACTGGTGATTTAGAAAGAGAAGCATAACTATGCTAACAAAATTGCAAAAACAAGAATTTTACCGCAATGGTTTTACCAAAGTCGCTAATGTAATTCCTCGCCAGATGGTGGATGCCGCTCGACAATCTATTAACCATTCTATAGGGTCTCTTGGTAAGCACCAAGCCGACGAAGAAAAATATTTGGCTCCAGCCTTCTGCAACGAACTGAAGAAAAGCCTTATAATGACTGATTTGTTTGACAAAATACCAGTAATGCCGGTAGCGGAAGTTATGATGGGAGCGGAAAATGTACTTCCATGTATTGGGGCTCAAATCGCTCTGCGTTTTCCGTCGCAACTAGGGGCAATAGCGCCAAAACCAAGCGGACATCTTGATGGACTAAGAAACGGAAGTAACAGTATGGCCAAAAGTATATACCGACGTGATTTCACCATTTTTGCCATTGTTTATTTGTCGGGATGTGCCAAATGAAAATTGTGGAAATTTCACCGTTTGGCCCGAATCACACCGCTTCTTCGAAGATTATTAAAAAAAAGAAGGACATCAAGTACTAGCCCATGGCATTCCACGGTTGGATTTTCCCTGTGAAGCAATACAGGTGACAGGTAAAACTGGAGACCTGATTATAGCCCACCATCAGTCCTTACATGCAGGGGGGCCAATATATCTCCTGATGTCCGCATGCGGCAATTGCCCGCTTGCAGAACGTTGATTGCAGTGAAAACGGATACAAAGCATATACCGATATTTGGCGTGAGTTTCCCGCCATTCGCCAAGCAGTAGCTGCGAACAACATATCTGTCAATAGAACGATTGATGACTAGGCAGATTATGACGACACCACTCAGGTCGATCTGGAGTTCGAGTATGAAATTGAAACACGCTTGACGATTCTTACATCTTGCTTGGACTAAACAACTCTTAATCGAATCGGTGTGGGATTAAACTAAATTCACTGGAAAGGACATTGAAACTAGATGCAAAGATATTTTTGTAGTTGGCTATGCTTGTGTTTCTTTTTCTTATTGATAATAATGGTCCAACCAGATATCAGTTTTAGAGAGGATGAGACTATTGTCGCAATTAATGGACTCTTGAAAGTCAAAGGTAATCATATTGTTAATCAGAATAATATCCCTATTTCATTAGCCGGGAACAGCTTGTTCTGGTCCAACGATGGCTGGGGTGGAGAACGTTATTACTCATCTCAAGTAGTTTCTTGGCTCAAAACAGATTGGAATACCTCAATTATTCGAGCGGCGATAGGAGTAGAAGATCCTGGTGGATACTTAAACAATCAGAAGGCCAATAAAGAACGGGTAAAAACTATTGTCGAAGCGGCAATTGATCTAGGAATTTACGTGATAATTGATTGGCACTCACACCACGCAGAAGATTACACCGATGAAGCGATTGTATTTTTTCAAGAAATGGCAACTGCTTATGGCCACACCAAAAATGTGATCTACGAAATATACAACGAACCGTTGGATGTCTCTTGGACAGACACTGTTAAATCTTATGCTTTGAAGGTGATTTCAGCCATCCGTTCAATTGATCCTGACAATTTGATCATTGTTGGTAGTCCGGAATGGTCACAACGGGTAGATCTAGTAGCCGAAGATCCCATAACTAGTTTTGACAACATTGCATATTCACTTCACTTTTATACTATTCACCATAAAAAATGGCTACGGGACCGTGCATCACTAACTTTAGAAAAAGGGATTGCCTTATTTGTGACTGAATGAGGTTCAATTGGCTATCAGACAGTCGATGCTGAAACTGACCTATGGATGTCATGGTGTGCTGAGAATATGATTAGCCATTGTAATTGGGCGGTAAACGATAAGGAAGAAGAATGGTCAATTTTAGTGCCTGGAGCAAGTACAAGCGGCCATTGGACGGATGATGAGCTGACAAAAGCCGGCCAATTAGCCAAAAACATCATTAAAAATTGGATGGAATAAGAAATGATGATGGAACCTTGAAATCAGATATTTTTAATGAAAATTATTTCATTAATATAACGAAACAATATAATCTAAAAACACAAAAAGGTAGCTTGAAACAATGGAGAAAAATATTCACAATCAACATGATGCTGAATGTAAGTAAAGATGAGATTCCACCACTGGTTGATATCTCCGATGAGGCACATCGACATGTAATTATCGCCACTGGTACGGAGGAGGTTTATCAGGGACACCCAACAACGCTGTTAATGCCTGACGGAAAAACCATATTCGCCGTTTGGTGCCTGAATCACGGTGGTTTTGCTGGACCAATGGCACGTAGCGACGACGGTGGACTCAACTGGATTCGTCTCGATAATCAGTTGCCAGAAGGTTTTACTCAGCATAAAAACTGTCCCAGCATCTACCGAATGCTGGATCAGGATGGCGAGGAATTACTGTGGGTTTATTCAGCCCAACCCCAGATGCCTCGCATCTTGAGCCACGAGAGTGGTGAGACTTGGCAAGAACTGGAACCTTTAGGATTTCCTTGCGTGATGACTTTTAGTAGTGTCGCTCGTCTCAAGTCCAAACTGCACGGTCGTTATATCGGTCTTTACCATCAAAGATATGGAGACTCTCTACAAGTAATGCAGACTCAGACAATGGATGGTGAAATGACCTGGTTGCAACCACATATTGTTGCTGATGTCGAAGGTAAACTGCCTTGCGAACCATATGTGTTTCGATCTCCAGACAGCGGTGAACTTTGCTGCTTGATACGGGAGAATACGCATCATGGCAAAAGCCTGATGATGTTTAGCTAGGATGAGGCTCAGACCTGGTCCGAACCTGAAGACACCCCGTGGGCGCTGACCGGTGACCGGCATCAGGGCGTAGCTACTGGCTCAGGCCAACTGGTTATCGCCTTTCGTGATCGTGCACCGACTAGTGAAACAGACGGTCACTTCGTGGCCTGGGTGGGCAGTTACGAGGATATTCGTAATGGTCAAGCAGGTCGATGTAGAATTAAACTACTGCACAGTCATGCAGGATCTGATTGTGGTTATCCCGGGATAGAACTTCTACCGGACGGTACAATCGTAGCTACAACTTATATTAAGTACCAGTCTGACAACAAAAACACTCGGTAGTAAGCGTCCGTTTTAAACTGGAAGAAATCGAGGATAAGTTGGTCGATTAAGGTTGATTGATGATAAAGGCCTAACGGTTAGGATCAACACCTTTTACATGTGAGTTTGTCGTTGCTTAATCATCAACCCCTTGGCCCTCAATCTCTTGGTCAACGGGAGAACTTAATTGGGGGCAGAGAACCATTATTCCCTTAATAGGCCAGAAATTGCTAAACTGGCTTCCTTTTATCCTCCACACCGAAGAGAGCAAGTTATTATAGGCCTAAGTCCATGACCGAGCAAAGGAGTACAAAAATGACCCTGATTAATGACCAAAAGCGGCAGCAGTTTATCACTGATGGTTTTTTCCACGTCCCAAACATTCTTGATTCGGTGTTGATTGCTCAATTGAACAATATTAGTGAGGAGGTGTTGTCAGCTCAAGAACAAGCCCATTTCGAGCAGCAACGCACGACAGGTAGCATGGTGTTAATAGATTGGGATATGGTCTATCAATACAGCGCGATGGCCAAACTGGTAGCGCATCCTAAGATGATTCAGGCTTTAGCGGAGCTTGGATTTGCCCAGCCGAAATTCGGTCATGGACGTATTATCAGCAAACCTGCATATAGCCCACCATTATTTTGGCATGAGGATGGACGTTTTTGGGACGATCCGGTTAGCTACACCACACAACCGATTCAGTGTTTCCTGATGTATTATCTGACCGACACTAGTCTAGAAAACGGCTGTTTGCGGGTCATCCCAGGTTCGCACCTGAAGCGGCACCCACTTCATGACGAGACCTCACCTCGACACACCGATGAACTGAGAACTTACGCTAATCCAGATCATATTGCTTTTCAACGGGCGGCAGGTGAAATAGATATTACGGTCAAGGCGGGTGATTTAGTCATTGGTTTCGGAACTTTGTTTCATGCAGCCCATGCTAACCAAACGGATGGTCGCCGAACAGTTCTGACCATGTGGTACTATCCTGACTATGTAGATCTGCCGGAACCAACACAAGCCACAGTCGCATACTTGGAACGAGGCAACCAACCAAATATCAAGACAGTTGAGCAACAGCAGAAGATGTTAGCTCCCTTCCGAATCAACTACGAAGGTGAGGCCGAACCAATAGAACAGCAGTGGACACCGAGTGAACATTTAAGGTGACGAGGAAAAGCGCCATCTATTAATTGGAAATTACTCTAGGTATGAAAAATCAGTTAAGCAATACGTTTTCAATTGTAGCCGTTTGATCCCACCACAGGTGTTTGCGGAGCCGCTGTTGCTAGCAAATTTCCTGCGGTAGGCAAAGTTGTGCCTTATGTCCGTGCTGGTGTGGGCGTTTTTTGTACTCAACATCAACACAACCCAATTTGGGGTGACAACGCCCTTGATTTTCTGGATTGCGGCTTGTTACCAGAGGAGGTTTTGGCTTGTTTTCTACGAAACGATTCGAATTCAGGTAAAAGGCAGTTGGCACTTATTGATATGCAAGGGCAAACTGCCACTCGCAATCCAATTAATGCTGCCCCTTCAGGTATCTGGTTGGTTCAAATGTCATTATAGCCATGGCCAATGCCTATGAGTCCTCGAGGAGACCACTCGCGGAGAGGCTAATAGCAGCATTAGTAGCAGGAGATCAAGCTGGTGGTGATCACCGTGGACGATTAGCTGCTGCTCTTCGTGTGGCGAGCGCGGATATTGAAGATATTGCCTTGGATATTGATGAAAGTTATGGAACTGAATCAAAAATACGCTAGATATTTCTCCTAGTCGTCACCGATCTTAGTTAAGGTTGAAAGACGTTTGAAAAATTAGAACGGAACAGCAATCGGGCTATTGAATCACTGATAGGGCATTCTAGAATGGTTAAATACACCAACTACATGATGCATCAGTTTTTGTGAAAAAGTATTACTGCTTCATTGAAACCCTAGCTGGCACCCCTTTTCTTCTCTCCACTTGTCTCTTTCTCCTCCTAACTAACTTCCTGATACCATCTAATTCTGACTCTATTGACCTGTCATTCGCATTGCTATATAATGATTATCATACTATCTCGTACACTAGGAGAATCTACAGATGAAGATAACAACCAAAGATTTGATATCGTTCTGGATATTTTTCGCAGCTTCGATTGGATTCAGCGGCACTTTTTTTGACGACTTTAGTGATAAGGCTAAAAGTAAAGAGGTGTGGGAGGTGATCCATCGAGATTGGAAGATCAAAGACGGATTTTATTGGGCTCCGGGCAAAGCCGACTTAAAAACGGTTCCATTAAGCCTACTGCCAATTAAAGCTGAAGATGGAATGGTGATTGAAGCCCAATGTGGTGATATGGGAGATGGCACATGGCAAAATTTTGCCGTAGTCTTTTCTTATGAAAACGAAGATGAGGCCTATACCGCTGGAGCCGGGGTGGGAAATAAGCAGTGGCGATTTTTCCGACTTACCCCCAAAACTGCAGCCAAGGGAGGTGGTTGGGGAGCAGACATTGTTGCGGGCTTACCAACCAAAACACCTTTGGCCGTCAAGGAATGGTACAATATTCGGATCGAAATTAAGGGAACTGATATCTTCTTATTCGGCGATTCTAAGCCAGAAGGAGAGAAACTGAAAGAAAAACATGTTTTTAAGAAAAAAACGGCTCCCAGAGGTCGCCTAGGTCTAGCCGCGGCAGGTGCGTCTCCAATGTATAATCATATCAAAGTTACAGGGCCAAATGTGGAAGATCTGTTTCCCGTCTCTCCCCGAGACAGACTGGGTGCTACTTGGGGGCGAATTAAGCAAGCTCACTCCCTTTAAGAGGTAGAGACCATGACGGCGCAGTTTACGTATCAGTTGGAGAAGGAGACAGAAACTATTATTTTCGTGGGGATTACAGATCGTTCACCGATGCGACGGTTACGACTGCAATGTAAGCGATGCCTTCATCCCCGCTTAATCGGCCACGAAAGCGGCCGTCCCTCGTTTTAGACTCTCAAGGATGATGGTTCATAATGCCAAGTATGTATGTAATTGAAAGCAACCCGCACGGGGGACGTTGACCCTACAGGGTAATCAGGCGGGTATCAACACCAGTTGGTACCCTTATCTCCTTATTCCTTCTATTCTTTGCATCTTCTTACACGCTGATCTAATCTTTCAAAACTTTTTTTCTTACTCTTCCCGAAAAATGCTATCCTACTTATAGTCGCATCTGAATCTGAAGAATAAGGAGATAATTAAGTGCCAACGACATTAGAACAGTATCTCTTTGATCTGCGAGGATATATTTGCCTCCCTCAGGCTATCGATAAAACTCATCTGTCAGAACTTAATGATTTACGGACACATACCTGGATTTGGAACCAGGACATTGGCGGGGTTGGGTTTATCGTCACCCCGGACGGGACGAAACCTATCATTTGCACAATCTATTTGAAATGGGATCTCCTTTTGAAAGATTAATTGACCACCCCTCTTGGTTATCTCATATCAACTGTTTCGTCGGTGGTGATGATGGTTTATTCATTGATGAATCGTTTGCCGATATCCGTGGCCAAGGCCAGGCCACTCGGATCCACTCCGGTGCCAGTAAACGTCGAATTCGAACCCAGTTCCGTTATCATAATGGCCAGTTCCGCTGTAGACAGATAAACATCCCGTTAGCTTTAAATGATGTGGGGCCAGGAGATCGGGCGACGATGATTGTACCAGGCAGCCACAAATCTAACATCCGTCATCCATCACTAAAAGAGAGAGCACCATCTTTGGATGAAGTGCCAGCGGCAGTGGAAGTCCAACTGCAAGCCGGTGATGCGGCCTGTTTTGTAGATTGCCTGGCACATGGGTCGGCCCGTCGAGTCAATCTAGGAGAAAGGCGAATACTGATTATCCGTTATGGCCCACATTGGGGTAACGATCGGTATGGTTTTCAGCCCTCGCCGGAACTGATTTCCAGATTAACGGCGGAAAGACGCCAGATGGTGCCACCCCGTAGGCCACCTGCAGAGGCCTAGTTGACAGATATCTCGCTGAACTGTTATGGGGTGGGCGCGAGCCCCGCAGGCTTGTGACTTGCGCGGTTATGTGGTGGGTTTTAGGCAATTCCCTTTGGACTGTACCTTTACCACTGGTCAATTGGCTACGAAAACGGCACGAAGCTGATCCATCAACGGATAGTCACCACGCCAAAGATAGCAATATAATAAGGCAGACCGCCAAGGTGTATGGGGCTTTGCTTTTTAGGTGGAATCATCCTGGCCATAACCAACCGATCCACAGACTCCTCAGAGGTCTGCATCGTCTTGGATTTCTTCTCCACTAACACTCCCGTTCTTATAAAACGCCTGACAGACTTAGCAGCCCCCTAGTCTAGTCCTAGCCTCACTCACAGATAACATCATGACCAACTTGTCACCATCAACATTTTGTCCTTAAGTGAATCGGCAGTTACTCAGAAATACAGTACAGATACTTGTGTCCACGCAGATAAAGTTGGTCACTCACAATAGCAGGAGAGGCGTCGAAACGATCCTCTAATCGATTCTCAGCCAAAATTTCAAAATCACGGCGGTGTTTTAACACCAGACAATTACCCTGTCGACCGACGAAATAGACTTTACCATTTGCAGCTACTGGCGAAGCATAAATGCCCTTCAAGCTCTTCAGCCGTTCGGGACCGTAGTGGACATCACCAGTTTTAACATCAAAACAGGAGGCAATGCCTTTATTGCCCTTCAAGGCGTAAAGCATATCCCCGTAGAGCAACAGGGAGGGAACATAGGGGGCATCTTTCTGACGCTTCCATACAATTGAATCTGAACCGGTGACATCTCCGATCGCTCCTTTGACCCGAATGGCTTGCAACACTTCACCATCATAACCGGAGGTAACGTAAACAATACCGTCCGCAAAAACCGGAGACGGAATCGTATTTTTAGTCAACCCGGCGGCAGACCAGATGAGACCACCCGTCTTGACATCGTATCCACGGGTCTTATTGTTGGCATTGACGATGACTTGAGGTGGTTCAGACAGCACTACCACTGGGTTGGTTCAGGTACTAATCTCATCACGCTCGGTGCGCCACTTTTCCTTTCCCGTTTGCTTGTCTAGGGCGATGATAAACGATTGTCTCTGGTGATCCCAATTAATAAATAAGGTGTTGTCATGGAGGGCCGGTAACTGCCTTCACCAAAATCAAGAAAGACGTCTATATCGCCAAAATCTGTTTCCCATTGTAACTGACCGGTAAAGTCATAACAGCAGAGACCAAAGGAACCGAAATAAGCAAACAAAAACCGGCCGTCAGTAATAGCAGATTGTCTCTTACTATTGAGCGACGGCTGTCAAGTAAATTCTAGTTTGGGGCTAGCTGGAATGGGGAAGTATGGAGAAGTTTATTTAGCCTAGATGGTTGGAGGAAAGATGTTGTGATTTCTGTGGTTGAGTTGAGAGCAAAAAAGGAGAAAGGTACACCCCCCAAGCAAAAGAAATAACAATATCAATTAGTCTTACCCTACCGCTAGTTAAACTGCTATGGGCTTATATCAAAAGGCAATTTATTATGAGGCTGACACCAATAGCTAAAAAAAACAAACTCTTGATCTCTGGTACCTACAACAACTAAAGTTAGGTAACTCTTCTCCCGCTGCTGGTGATCGCTATCAAATCATGCGTCCTGATCATCAACTTGGCATCGATGCTTTTGTGGCTGAGGCCATGAGATTAAGTCCTAATGTCACGTTCACACAGGCTTTGAAGCTCCTGGCTTGTATTCAATTATGCCCAAGACCGGTGGCAATAGCCGTCCTGTTGGTAGACCGGGTTGGTTCTTGACCAATACTTCAAGCGGGCTTGGGCCAATACCTTTGGCTTTTTGCCCCAACACCGGCACAATCAGCACCAATCTGCTAGCCGACGTGCTTTTAATCGCTCTAAACCTCGGGCTAGCCATTTTTAAAACTGTTACCTACTGATGAGCAATAGTTTTATTCCTTCCAGGTTTTATATGAAATTCCCATTCCTTAGTCTAATTGTTTTCCTTTTCCTTACTCATTCTCTCTTGTATAGCCAGGAAGGCTGGCGCCGGTTAACCATAAGCGTGCGAAATAGTGTGGGTGAATCAGATCGGCTTGATCACAGGGCTAACAGCTAAGAGATAGATTGATGAAATGCCGCCATAATCGTCATCCTTTTCATCGCGTAGCCAATCCACAGGAGACTGAGCGATGAAAACCATACAATTTAGCCTACAAATTGCCGATGACATTACTTCCATCAACCAGTTGGAACGGTATGTTAACCATCTGGGACAACAGATCAAGCGCCAACTCTTGACCAATATACTGGCTCAACTGGGTCAATCTGAAAGCTAGTCGGATTCAACCCCATCAACCTGTCCTAACTGTCAAAAAACAGAGACTATGGCTCGGGGCAACCGAGCTCGAGTCTTGAAAACGGTCTTTGGACCAGTCCATTTCCGCCTACCGCGTCAAAAATGCCGACTGTGTCAGCAGACATTTAGTCTTTCTAAGCCCGGGCTGAAGTTGAATGGTAGTAATGTCACTTCGGAGTGGCGAAAAATTGCTATTCTCTGCGCTAGTAGCTGGCCTTTCCGCCAAGCGGCCAATGTCTTTTGGCAACTGACTGGGGTTGAGCTCAGTTTCAGCCACATCCGCTGGTTGTGTGCCAATCAAGCCGATGAGCAAGTGGAGTGGGAAGCCCTAGTAGAGACGACGGAAGTATTGGTTGAATCTGTGGTGGATCAACCCAAGCGACCAATGGCCCCGTCAGCCCACCATTCATCTGTCCAGCCAACCTAGA
>Ga0208128_1000602_pt1 | contig 14395 bp, 14 predicted proteins | sample ETNtaG_35_FD_185758 | JGI IMG/M metagenome (GOLD analysis project Ga0208128, IMG submission 185758) | Marine microbial and viral communities from oxygen minimum zone, Eastern Pacific Ocean - ETNP201306PF51B (SPAdes) (version 2) | ecosystem: Environmental > Aquatic > Marine > Oceanic ... | reverse complement strand
CAATACCAGTGAGGTTCATCGGCTCCTGCCCGTCCATCCCATATCGCATCCGCAGCACTCGACCCTGCAGCTCAGGCAACTGCTCGAGCAGTGTGCGCAGATCTCCCTTCATGCAATCGGCTTCCACCTGCTCACTGAGTGAATCCTCATCCCCTGCAAGCAACTCAAGCAACTCTGTTTCGTCGCCATCTCCCACCTTCATCTCCAAACTCATCGGCTGACGCGCACGGCACATCAGATCCTTCACCTCCTCCTCGGGTAACTCCACATACTTTGCAAGTTCTGTCACCGATGGAGTTCGCCCTAGCTCCTGGCTTAACTCCCGCTGGCCTTTCTTGAGCTTATTGAGCATCTCCGTGATGTGGATCGGTAAACGGATTGTCCGGCTCTTCTCCGCAATCGCACGTGTGATCCCTTGACGAATCCACCAATACGCATAAGTCGAAAATTTATACCCACGCGTTGGGTCGAACTTCTCCACTCCCCTCACCAATCCGATAGTTCCCTCTTGGATTAAATCAAGAAGCTCCATATTCCTCTTTGTGTATTTCTTGGCAACGCTCACTACTAAACGCAAATTCGCTGACACCATCCGCTCCTTTGCTCGTCGTCCGCTCTGCAACTTCTTCTTTAGCTGAACCACGCTTAATCCCGCTGCCTTGGCTAGCTCTTCTCGAGCTGGTGGCTCTCCTGCTTTGCTTTCAAGTTCTGCCTCGAGCTGATCTAGATACATCAGCTCCTGCACCTGACGACCCAGCGTGATCTCCTGCTCATGCGACAGCAGCGGGACTCGACCGATGTCGCGCAGATACGAACGCATTAGGTCGACATCCGAAAGCAACGCCAAGGGAGCCATGCTCAATAACGAAACAACCTGGTTTCCTAACTTACCATCGTTCTCTAAAACCGATCGTCGATGTGCGGACGGATTTCACGCCATAAACAGAATGGGCAAGCATTGAGGAAGAGAATTTTTGCTGCACATCCAAGGGTGGTCAACAAAGAATGTCTGTTTTCAGCAAATGAGTTGACAATCATTAGCAACTGCGATGGCTATTAGATTTTGTCGTGCAGGATTTATCGTAAATAATGCTTTATCCGAACCTAAGCCCTTGCCAAAAACATTGGCATGACACAACAACGACTGCAGAAGCTTATTGCGGCAGCAGGTGTCTGCTCTAGACGCCATGCAGAGCAACTACTACTAGAAGATCGCGTAAGCCTAAACGGCTTTATCGCCAAGCTTGGCGATAAAGCCGATCCAGAACTTGACAAGATCTCTGTTGATGGCGTGTTCCTTAATCCCCAAACCGGGAAGAAAGTATTGCTATTCAACAAACCTATAGGAGTTATAAGTAGTTGCCATGATCCCTACGGGCGATCCACTGTGCTCAGCCTGCTACCCGTGAAGCTAAGCAAGGGTCTTCACCCTGTGGGCAGACTTGATGCCGATAGCCGAGGCGCCCTGCTAATCACAAACCATGGTGAGCTCACGCTGCGATTGACCCATCCACGCTATGCGCATGCCAAAACATACTTAGTCAAGGTGCAAGGAAAACCCTCAAACCTTACGCTCTGCCACTGGCGCAATGGCGTAATGCTGGATGGAAAAACAACCCTGCCTGCCGATATAGAGCTTTTGCAATCAGAATCAAACCAAAGCCTTCTAAAAGTGGTTTTAAGAGAAGGCCGCAACCGGCAAATCCGTCGTATAGCCGATCAACTGGGTCATCCCGTAATCGATCTGCAGCGAACTGCCATTGCAAATATTGAGCTAGACGCCTTACCAGAAGGGAGTTGGCGCGAACTCAAAGAGAGAGAATGGACTCCTCTTTTGGAAATCGCCCAGCCCTCCTTGCATTAATGCGATCTAAAGAGCCCTGCAATTGAAATACCGATGCGTATAAACATTCCATGGCGAAAATCAAAATCTGAACTTGCTAACAGAGAAGATCCTGCGCAGATTTTTCAAAGATCACTACTAGAAGCTGGACGCCAGCTAAGAGAGCGTCGCGAACAATGCGGCATGAGCCTGCGTGATTTGGCTCAAGAAACACGAATCACAACCCCAGTTCTTGAAGCAATCGAACGTGGCTGGGTAACAAGACTGCCAGAACCGGCCTACCTGTGCTCAATGCTTCCGCTACTGGAGCAACACCTTGATCTGGTCCCCGGCAGCCTCAGTGGGGCCATGCCAGAACGAAATAGTAAGAACCAACCCAGTTCCAATCGGAACCTAAGTCGATTCACACCTGGCAGCATCGACGTATTTACCACCTGGCAAGGAAGTGTGATTTATGCCGTAGTTATGTTCAGCAGCCTCTTGGCTCTAAATAACCAGCAAAAACATCTTGCGGCCCTCAACAGTCAAACACTGGGACCAATCACAGTCAGCCCCGAATCCCTCGGAGATCAACAAGCGCCAAAGAGAGACAACCCTGCTCTAGCGGGACTAAGACCTCTAAAGGAAGCCCAAGAACGATCTCCTGAAGAATGGCTCAGCTCAACTCTTACTAAGCATCAATCTCAAGGCGGAATAGGACTACTGGAGATCAACCTCAGCAAGCCACGAATGCTAAAAATCACCAGTGCTGGAGAAAACCGCACAAATCTCAGAGAAGCTCAAGGGACCCTGACCCTTCAATTGATAGCGCCACTACAACTCGAAATAAAGCCTCCACCGAGTCTTGGGGACCGGGTGATCTGGAGAGGCCAACTACATGCTCATGAACCTGGAAAACCTGGTATTTACCGATTCGCCGATGCTCTAAGCAAATCAGCTGCCGACTCCAACGAACGTCCCCAGACGGCACCTCTCTCGCCGTAACCAAAGAGAGCTCCATCTAGATCCGAGTCAAAGCTCGTCATCCGCCAGCACCAATTTCCCTCAACAGTGCCAGGGATATTGAAACGCGCCGCGTCATCCAGATGCAGCAAGTCCTGAATAGGGGTAATCACTAAACAAGCTTCTGTGGCAAGACCCAGCTCAAGCAACTGCCAACCTGGATCATGCACAGCACACTTCAATCGATCTACCACCCGCTCACGAACTTCAGAATCAAGCTGCTGCCACCAGCCCAGGGTCGTTGGATTGTCGTGTGTACCTGTATAAACCACCCAACGATGACCCTTGATATTTTCCGGGAGGTATGGGTTTTCGGGGTTGCCATCAAATGCAAACTGAAGAATTTTCATTCCAGGCAGATCAAATTCGTCGCGCAAATCTTCCACATCCGGAGTTATTACCCCTAGATCTTCTGCAATAAGTGGCAGGAAGCCGCCAGCATCACGCCTCAACCTTCGCAATAGAGCTGCACCTGGAGAAGGCCGCCACTCTCCATGCTCTGCAGTGCTATCAGATCCAGGAACCGCCCAATGGGCCGCAAGTGCCCTGAAATGATCGAGTCGCAATAAATCCACCTGTTGCCATTGACGCGCAAATCGGCTGCGCCACCAATTAAATCCACTCCAGCGATGGCGACACCAGCGATAAACCGGAGTACCCCATAACTGTCCTGTGCTGGAGAAATAGTCAGGTGGAACCCCGCTCTGGATCTCAAGCTCCCCTCCCGGAAGGATCGAGAACAGGCCCCGATGACTCCAAACGTCCGCACTATCGCGGGCAACATAGAAGGGCAAATCACCAAACAACAGAACACCAAGCTCACCTGCCAGTCTTCTCAGCGCTTGCCACTGCCGATCAAGATGCCATTGCAGCAAACGGTGTTCAAGCAGAGCCTCCTGATGCTGAGCCCGCCAGATATTCAGAGCCCTGCGTTTATGACTTGCCAGAGCTACTGGCCACTCCCACCAAGGGAGTCCATGATGCAGACGGCGAAGCTCCATAAATGAAGCATGGTCCTCAAGCCACAACTGCTGCGCACACCAACGTTCAAAGGCAAAATGCTGCTCAACAGCCTGCGCAGACCAAGCCTCTCTCAGAGCCATTCCAAGCCGCTGACTACGGAGGTCTGCCAAGGCAAAGTCCACGCATGAGCATGTCGCCTCTGCAGGAGCTGACCCAGGCAATTCACGAAGAACCGACGCGGGCAAGAAACCCTCATTTACAAGGTCCTCACCATCAAGTAGCCAAGGGTTAAGAGCAAAACTTGAAGGGGAGCTGTAGGGAGACCCTGTTGCATCAGGAGGAGCCAAAGGCAACAACTGCCAGACACCAATGCCATGACAAGCAAGAGCTTGCAACCAAACACGCGCAGGCTCTCCGAAACTGCCACAGACCGGACTCCCAGGTAGTGCCGTGGGATGGAGTAATACCCCAGTTGTGCGTACGAATTCTGAACTGCGCTCAACCATCAAACACACCAGACGGGGAAAACAACAATGGGATCTAGGCAAAGGCAACATCTAGAGCAGCCATTGCCATTTGCCACAACCAAATCAGAGATCTCGGTTAATCCAAGAGCTATTTGACTTTCAAACCTAATTAGCTGTGGCTAAGCAAGACTGGTAACCCGCTTTATTAAGCAAGGTTCATGCCCAAACAAGATTCAGGCAGAACTACCTCTCAATCAGGCATGCACCGCTGGTTGGGGAAATATCCTGGTCGTACCTTGCTTCGCCTAGCTGCAACCCTGAGCGGCCTTTGGCTCATGAGTACGGCTCTAGGACTGATCTGGCCGAAGCAAGATCAAGTTGCCAGCGACCCGTCAATGGACGAAGCAACTTCAGTAGCACCGCTTCCGAATAGCCCAGTCACCATCATGTTGGTGGGCATCGATTCAAACCAACTGAACGATCTCACAAACCAAGCAGCACCTATGGGGCCAGCCAATGCCGACAGCCTGATGCTCGTGAAGATAGAAGCCAAGAAACCTGTTGAGCTACTCCAACTGCCAATTGAACTAGCTGTGACTCTTCCAGGCAGCAATGAAATCCAACCGCTGGCCGCGAGTTACAGGCAGGGAGGGGTTGCACTCACCGCTGATTTGATTTCTGAAATCGTCGGTCTTCCACAAGGGGAGCCACAACGCTATGTGGTTATTCCCCGCAAGGCTCTGCGCACCCTTATAGATGGACTCGGAGAATTGGAAGTGAATCTCAACGAATCAATCAAACGCAAAGACAAAGCCCAGAATTACTTAGTGAACTTGCAAGCAGGTCAACAAAAACTCAATGGAGACCAAGTAGAGCAACTTGTTCGCTACCGCTCTGCTCCGAAAGAAGAAGGCGCTCGACGTCAAAGACAGCAATGGATATTGAACGCTCTAGCCAAGCAACTGCAACAACCCAGCACCATAAAGAAACTACCCAAACTGCTGAACGAACTATCGCAAACAATGCAAACCGATCTATCCCAACGAGAGTGGATGAGCCTTACGGCAGCAGTGCTTAGCAGTAATCAGTTCCCCATCCTTAGTCAATTACCTCTTGCCCCAAGGGCCGGGGAACAAACCCTGCGTCAACTCAAAGCAAACCATCCCATGCCGCTCTGGCCTAAGGGCAACTGACTAGAGGCATCCACATCCATAATTTAGGAAAGCAGCATCCGACGATGCAACAGCACTGCCACGTTCTCCAAAGAGGACTCATGCTTTAAACAACTCCCCGTTGAGGCTGACATCATTTCGGAGGGATCGTCAGGAACCAATCCGCACCATGGCAAACCGTCGGCCCGTCGCTTGTTGTTATCCCAATCCCCCCCAAGTTGCACAATCCCTATTAGAGGAACCGCAAAGTTCTTACAAAGAGCGACATAAGCAGGCGCTACTCCTGGGATATCTCCAGAGAGCAAAGGCGCAACCATTAATACGGTGGGCTGGCGCCACGCTCCAAGAGCTTCTAGCCAGCTACCCCCCTCAAGATGGAGCATGGCCGCATCGCCACTCAACTGCACCAGTCCCTTCTCCTGAGACAGTCCACCAAGAAGCTGCCGAGGGCTTTCACTACAGCAAAAATGGATCAACCCACCTCCCCAAACATCAGCCAAAAGCAAGCAACCCGCACGCATCCGACTTTCCGGAAGGGGACCTGCACCAACCAAAAAGGGGATGGGAGCAATCATCAGGCGAACCTACCGAATGAAGAAGATTGGAATAGCGCTGAGTCAGCATCTAGCATCGAAGTACAGCTGATCTTGCTCGCTGGCACGTGACCAGTTTTCTTACCGCAGCCCGAACCGAACCGACGCGCATCAGCCACGACATGCGCCGTCTTCGTCTGTTCAGCGGCACTTCTAATCCTGCTCTTGCCCGAGAAATCGCTGCCTACCTAGGCGTGCCAGACGGTCCAAGGATCTGCAAACGATTTGCCGATGGTGAGCTCTATGTACAAATCCAAGAATCGATCAGAGGCTGCGATGTCTTTCTGATTCAGCCAACCTGCGCTCCAGTAAACGACAACCTGATGGAGCTGCTGATCATGGTCGATGCCTGTCAGCGAGCCTCTGCCAGGCAGATCACGGCCGTGGTCCCCTACTACGGATATGCAAGAGCCGACCGCAAAACAGCAGGGCGCGAATCGATCACTGCCAAACTCACTGCCAACCTGCTTGTGAAATCTGGCGTAGACAGAGTGCTCGCCATGGATCTGCATTCCGCCCAAATCCAAGGCTACTTTGATATCCCTTGTGATCACATCTATGGCTCTCCGGTGCTTGTGGATTACCTCTCAGCGCAGGAGCTAAATGAGGTTGTAGTGGTCTCTCCAGATGTTGGTGGAGTTGCACGAGCGAGAGCCTTTGCAAAGCAAATGAAGGATGCCCCATTGGCAATTATCGACAAGCGACGATCAGGACATAATGTGGCCGAAAGTCTCACAGTGATCGGTGACGTGGCTGGGAAAACAGCCATTCTTATTGACGACATGATCGATACTGGAGGCACAATCTGCTCTGGCGCTCGACTTCTTCGACAACAAGGTGCTAACCGGGTGATTGCCTGTGCCTCTCATGCAGTATTTTCCCCACCTGCATGCGAACGCTTATCTGAAGAGGGATTATTTGAACAAGTATTAGTTACAAACAGTATTCCAATCGCTCCAGAACGCAGGTTCCCTCAATTGCAGGTGCTTTCAGTGGCCAACATGCTTGGCGAGGCAATCTGGCGTATCCATGAGGAAAGTTCAGTAAGCTCTATGTTCTAGTAGAACGCTGCAATAAAGCCCTTGGCCTATATTAATCACTGAGTAAAAGTCCCTTTTATCTTGCTCAAACCATAACAATACAAAACACAAAAACAGGCATTTAAAACCCTAATTGACTTCTACCTTTGAATCGTTAAAGATCTAGTTGCTTTCTTGCTAGGCAGCAAGAGAAGGCGCATGCAAATAGCTAGCTTGGCCAGGCAATACTGATATGGATGCTATTTTATGTCCCCTGAATAACAAGGCATGAATTACAGCAAAATCAATGTAAACTATCTACTACTGGGGGCCATCGCAAGCAACGGGCTTGACTTGATTAGGCCTAAGCTGTGCTAGATAAAGGCCAAAGATTACCGTCTCTTTGTTACTAGCGGAATAGCCTTGATGGCACCAATCAATTGCTTCAACAAAACTCATTCCTTTCTCAAAGGTACGTTTACCCTTAGATCCGTAATCAACAATTAACGAACCGGAAATAATGCTTGCTAAAAAAGGAATCTCATGCTTATGCCAATCCGTTTTTTGGCCAGGCTTTATTCTGATGCTGTATGCGTAAAGCGCTGGTATACCTTTAGGATAATTATAACTTTGACCCAAAACAGTCCTTGAGCGCTGTTCTATTTTCATGGGTTCAGCACTTATGTGCTCATAAGTAACTGAGTCAACTTCTGTCGCAAAAGAACTTCCACCAATTAACGCCGAACAGGCAAGCAAAGAGAAGGAGAGCGACTTCATCTTTAATCCTAAGATTCTCTTGTTCAGTATGCCATCAATGACTAGAGTAGATTTTGATTAGTAGCAAAAGAGTTATTACTCTCATACCTCAATCATGGTCCAACCAAGTCTAATAAAATTAGAGCAACAGGCCTGTGATGCCGGCCTGTTGCTGAGGCTCAAAGTAGGAAGACCACTAAATCTCTGGTCGTTGAAATTGGTAGTAGCACAAGCACTTAAAGCTGAACGAATTCAGATCTGGGGAGAGCTAAAGGCCTGGGCCTATGGAGGTGTTAAGGGGTTGCAACTAGACACGATGCGAGTACATCCTGAGGCGCCTGCCGGTGTAGGTGATCTCATTTGGGCCTCCACCATGGCCTGGGCACTTGAAAGCACCCCTTGCAAACAAGCAAGACTGCTAGCAATTTGTGATGAAAGACGCCAACACCATCGCCTGATTCGTTATTTCCGGCAGCGAGGGTTTCTTGCTATTCGAGAGGTAGGTGCAGCACCTATGGATTTCCCGCTCAGGTTGGTCTGGGGTGGAGCCGGAACATTGATGGTTGCAAAATGCAGTGAGGTACTAGATCGCAGTGGGCGACGTTGGCAAACCTGCCAGGAATTGATTCGCTCAGGTCAATCATCTCCAGCGTGATAACTACTTCGCACCAAAGGTCCACTTCGCACCTGAGCGAATCCAAGCTTGCGGGCCACTTCAGCTAAAACATTGAATTCATCTGGATGCCAATAACGCTGCACAGGAATATGGGCTAGTGAGGGGCGTAGGTATTGACCCAAGGTGAGCCGTTGACAATCCACCGACCGCAAGTCCTCAAGGGTCTTGATTACCTCCTCATGGGTTTCTCCCAGTCCAAGCATCAACCCTGATTTGGTTGGAATATTGGGAGCCAGTTCACGGGCTGCCGCCAGCAGATTCAAAGAGTGGCGGTAGGTAGCTCCACGTCGAACATTGCCCTGAAGGCTTTCCACTGTTTCGAGATTGTGATTAAAGCAATCTGGTTCAGCCGAAAGCAACGTAATCAGTCGTTCTCTCTGAGCCTTTACTGCCTTAACTGGATCCGCATATCCACCCCAAAAATCTGGAGTAAGCACTTCTATTTTTATAAGAGGGCTGAGATGACGTATGGCCGCCATTGTGTGGGTGAAGAGGCTCACACCATGATCAAGCAAATCATCTCTAGCCACTGCAGTAAGCACCACATAACCAAGACCCATCTGCTTTACCGCATCTGCAACTCTGCCTGCCTCTAGAGGATCTACTGGCTGAGGAGCTTCTCCTTTAGTTACCTGACAGAAAGCACAACTACGCGTACAGATCGATCCACCTAAGAGAAAGCTTGCAGTGCCTGCCTGATAGCACTCACCGCGATTAGGACAACGACCTTCCTCACAAATGGTGTGGAGCTGATTTCCCTTCACCAGATGCTGCATCTGCTCCAACTGGAGAACGGTCCCAATGGGCCGACTTAGCCATTCCGGCAGGCGCTCTCTAGGAGGGGTGGTGCTGTATTGGCTCTGACGGGAAGTGGGAGACATTGCCGTTATTCCATAACGCGACGGCCTTCAAGCGCACGAGAAAGAGTGACTTCATCTGCATACTCCAATTCACTACCAACGGGAAGGCCGTAGGCAATTCGACTCACTTGGGTAAATGGTTTGAGTAGTCGTGCCAGATAAAGGCTAGTGGTATCCCCTTCCACGCTGGGAGTAAGGGCCAGAATGACCTCACTGATGCCATTTCGGTCAACCCTTTCAACCAGGCTGGGTATCTGCAGCATTTCTGGCCCGATCCCATCCATAGGCGAAATCAAGCCCCCGAGTACGTGATAGCGGCCCTTGTATTCACGTGTTCTTTCCAGCGCCAAAAGATCACGAGAGTCGGCTACAACGCAGAGCAGATCATCAGTTCGCTCGCCATCGCGACAGATATCGCAAAGATCCTCAGCACTTAAATGAAAACATGTTTGACATTGGCCAACCTGACTACGAGCCGCAAGCAGAGCATCAGCAAAGCTACGGATCTGTTCTTCAGGTTGACGTAAAAGATGTAAGGCCAGTCTCTGAGCTGTTCTTGGCCCAATCCCAGGCAGTCGCTCAAACTGGTCGATCAAGCGCGCCAATGGTCTGGTAAAGCCGCTCAGAAGTCCGCCGCAGGTATTGGGAATCTTGGCAGTTCATCAGCTGGCAAATGATGATGAAGCCAGGAGCAGGTGCCGGCAGAATGTAAGCAAGTCCAGTTCTGTATACATGCTTGAACTTGTGCGCTCCACTTCTCGTGTGGTTTTGGCTTGTGCTCTTGTGATGTTGCTCGGTGCCTGTAGTGGTTCATCTGCTGGCATGAACTCCTTCCAAAGCCCTGATGGTCGCTACGCGTTCCTCTACCCCACAGGATGGACCCGTGTGACCATGAGTGGAGGACCTCAGGTGGTTTTCCACGATTTAATCAACAGTGACGAAACCGTAAGTTTGGCCATATCGAAAGTTGATAACAACGGTGAGCTTCAACGCCTAGGAAGTCCAGTAGCAGTTGGCGAGCGCTTAAGTCGCGATGTCATTGCACCTGAAGGCAGTGGGCGCGAGGCAGAGCTAGTTAAAGCCCAACAACGTGAGGAATCAGGTCACATTTTTTACGACCTTGAGTACGCGGTACATCTACAAGATCGAGAACGTCATGAGCTAGCCACAGTAGTGGTAGATCGCGGACGTTTATATACCTTGGCAGCAAGCACTAATGAAATTCGCTGGAATAAAGTCAGGAGCCTTTTCGAAAGAGTAATTACATCATTTACATTCTTGGTTTAGCAATTAAAAGCCGCAATAACTAAAAACATGCAAACATTAACAGTCCCCTCAGGGGTATAAGAAGAAGACTCACTATTCACCTTATCCTATCCGACCATTTCCTTCTTGTCATCAACATTAAACTCTGGCAATTGTTTAATACCAATAGCTCCTTCTTTGACCTCAAAGCAGAGGTATTTTACTCTTAGATCCCAATAACTATCTATATACAATGGAAATAAATGATATCAGCGTTTGCCTTCAATTGCGTCAGCCTACTCTGGCCATTGGGTTTCTAAGTAACTAATTCCGTTTAGGAAAAATGGCTTGGCTTCTAGTCGTGTTGTCTCAAGCTCAGTGGTACCCATCGCTGTGATTAAACCTCCTATCTCCATGGGTCCCATATCTGTCTTGACGTTACGACCTGCTGCATCAATCAATGCAGGAAGCCGCACAAGACTCTCAGGCCTAGTGAGCTTACTAAAAAGACTCTTGAGAACTAGTTGCTGACGTCGCAGGCGACCAAAGTCACCTTCTCCATCATGGCGCCAACGCAGAAAGCCCTCTAGATCACGACCTTTCAATACCTGAAGGCCAGGCTGAAGATCAATATAAAGCCCCTGGCTATGATCTTGATAATAGAGACGCTTGGGTACATCAACCTCAAGTCCTCCCAATAAATCAGCAATGGTTCTTATGCCTTCAAGGTTAATAAGAATGTGATGGTTAATGGGGCGATGCATCAGCCGAGTTAACTCACTTTTTACTGCTTTAGTGCCACCATATGCATACAACGCATTAACTTTCATTGGCCCAAAACTACGCGTATCGACATAGCTATCGCGTGGGATCTGGATGATTCGCGTTTCGCCCCCCTTTACTCGAATCGTGAAGATCACATCGGTATTACCACGTCCAGCATCCAAACCGAGTACAACGACATCACGGTTACCAGAGCCCTGCCATGCATGGAAGGGGTTGACTACGGGGAACAGGGGGGTGGTAGACAGAGCAGTCTTTGCTGTCAATGATCGACTTAGAGGAATTGAAAGTAGAAGACCTCCAATTAGTCCAGCGCTAATGGCAGCGATCATCTGAGGCCAACCAGAAATGCTGCGATGCTCAGGATTCATATCAGCATCTTAGGGCTCTTTTGAATTTTCCTTAACAAGAGCGTCCTTCTCCTTTTTTTTGAAGCCAAGCGAGTGATCGATCTAATAAAACAGTACAAAGTTCACTCTGAACTTCTTTAAAGTACCTAAAGCAGGGTCTCTAATCATTATCAATGACCATGCCCTTACTTCCTAGGGAAGAAAGGCATCACAGCAATCAATAACAAAATTTCTCAATTTGAGGAATTCAGACGATGAGAATCCGCTTGAACCTGCTGAAGAAATGATTCCCTGAAAAATTAGCTCATTTGGATTTTGCTTGTAAAAAAAAACAAATACATATCAACAATTTAGATTAACTGATTCGATAATTTTTAGATACTCAACAGCTCGTCCGTGCGCAAACCGGCCTGAACTCTCCAAAGATCTGTATAAATACCAGATTGATTAAGAAGGAAGCTATGACTTCCCTTCTCGATAATACGTCCTTTATCCATAACAATAATCTGATCAGCATGTCTCACAGTGCTGAGTCGATGGGCGATCACAAGAGTGGTACGGTTTTTTGTGATATGCAACAAGGAGCGTTGGATTGCTGCTTCTGTCTCGTTATCTACAGCCGCAGTTGCCTCATCAAGAATCAGGATGGGTGCCTGCTTAAGGATTGCTCTAGCCAAGGCAATCCGTTGTCGCTGACCACCAGAAAGACGCTGTCCGCGTTCTCCCACTAATGTCTCGAAACCATGCGGAAGGGCTTTTATGAACTCTGCGGCTTCCGCTAAAACCGCAGCCTTATTGATAGTGTCGTGATTTATCTCTGGACTGCCATAAGCAATGTTTTCGGCAACCGTTCCATGAAATAGATATACCTCTTGACTTACCAATGCAATCGAACGGCGCAGGTCTCGAAGTCTGAGCATGTCAATTGGCTGACCATCTAGCAAAATCCGTCCTGAACTAAGTGGATAGAGCCTTAATAAGAGCTTCACCAGAGTACTTTTACCTGAACCTGTGGCCCCTACAATCCCGATGGTGCAGCCAGCAGGAATATCGAGACTAAAATCATTAAGTAGAGGAGCACGATCTTGATAATGGAAGTCCACACCATCAAATCGCAATGAACCGCGTACTTGATCTAATCTAAGCGGCATTGATCCTTCCGAAATGGTTATCGGAGTATCAATTAAGTCCAGCACTCGATTAGCAGAAGCCATTGAGCGTTGGTATTCATCTAGGGTTCGACCAAGAGTAGTCAAAGGCCACAGCAAACGTTGTGTGATAAATACCAGAAAACTATAAAGCCCAACTGCAATTTGTCCCTTCCAAGCTTGGAGTCCTCCAATCACCAGAATCGCCAAAAATGCAAACAATATGGCAAAGCGAATCAGAGGAATAAAAGCAGCAGAAAGTTTAATCGCCTGCTTATTGCTGTACCGATAAGCCTCACTACGAAGGCGCATCTGTTCAAGTTCCCAGGCTTCAGTTGCGAAGCTCTTGATAGTAAACATCCCACCAAGATTGTTGCTCAAATGAGCGGCCAACTCACCAGCTTTCTCTCTGACCTCGCGGTAAAGCGGAGCCAGCCGCCGCTGAAAATCAATTGACCCCCATAAGATCACTGGTATTGGCAAAAAGGCGAATAACGCAACGCCTGGTGCAACTATTGCCATGACCCCACTAACTAAAAGAACTGTTGTTATCAGCTGCAAGATCTGATTGGCGCCATGATCGAGAAAACGTTCTAGTTGATTGATATCATCATTAAGAACGGCCATTAGCCGACCACTGCTATCGGCCTCGAAGAACGCCATCTCCAAATTCTGCAGATGGCCGTAGGCCTTAAGACGAAGATTGTGCTGGGTTATCTGAGCAAGATTGCGCCATAACACTCCATAGAGATATTCAAAGAAAGACTCAGCACTCCAGACCAAGAAAGAGAGCACTGCAAGGAATCCCAACTGGCTAGGAACAGTGCTGAAGCCAAGACGCGATAACCAGGAGGTCTGCTCATGTACCACCACGTCGATAGCCAAACCGATCAGTACCGGTGGGGCGAGATCGAACAACTTATTAAGGATGGAGCAACTGGTGGCCGCCAGAATCAGGCGACGTTGAGAGCTAAGACTGCTGAAGAGCCGCTGCAGGGAGCTGGCAGTGCGCCGCATGCGAAAAGAAGCCATGGCTTTAGGCAGTAACTCCATTCAATCGACCAATATTCAAATCACGGTTTTTGCTGAAATTTTGCTAGGTCACCATTCCTGAACTTTTCTTTTGGCATTTAAGGGGGTAAAACTCAATTACCCATGGAAGAGGTTCGATGACCCGTTCGCGAGCGTTCAATCGATTTCATCGCTTCACCGCAAAGAGACGCAGACATGCTCTTCGTGCAGCCATTCCGGCCCTGAACACTGAGACTAATCAAGAAACGAGCTCGATAGATCACAGTCAGGCGCTTCTTAAACGTGCCTGGCAAAAGGACCTAATGTTCGAGTTAATCGAAACAGAGCAAGCCTGTTAAGACAAAAAAAGGCCACACAGCGGTGGCCTTTTTGAATTGTTCAATGAACTGAATTTACCAGCGGTTTCCACCGCCACCACCGCCGCCGCCGCCGCCGTAGCCACCACGGCCGCCGCCGCCGCCGCCGCCTGTGCGTTCACGCGGGGTT
>Ga0208128_1000600_pt1 | contig 14404 bp, 11 predicted proteins | sample ETNtaG_35_FD_185758 | JGI IMG/M metagenome (GOLD analysis project Ga0208128, IMG submission 185758) | Marine microbial and viral communities from oxygen minimum zone, Eastern Pacific Ocean - ETNP201306PF51B (SPAdes) (version 2) | ecosystem: Environmental > Aquatic > Marine > Oceanic ... | reverse complement strand
CGTCTGGGGTGCCTGGGCGGGTATGATTCCAAACCAGGGCATGGGCGTCTACAAGGGGCACCCCAACTGGGGCGAAACCAAGCCCAGCCAAGTCAAGGTGCCCAGCGAGATGATTGCGCTGGGTGACAGCAACTGGGACCTAAAGCGCAAGGGCGACCCAAACTGGAGCGGCTTCATCGGAATGTACGAGGAACGCCAATGGCCGTTGCCCTTGCACAGCGAGCGGGCGGAGATTTTATTCGTCGATGGACACGTCGCCGCCGAGAAACGCATCGACCTCGCCGCCCAACTCGTCAGGGATCAGACCCGCAAAGACGCTGCAGCCAAGCGCTGGAACCTCGACAACACACCGCACCACAATCGGCAATAAGCCAAAGAAAAAGGGAGCCGCTTGACTCCCTTCAATCGAATTAATTTTGTGTCGGTTCAGGACAGTTCGTCACGAACCGTCTCGAGCAACTGCTTGGTTTTCCTGATGCCAGTGTAGGCATCGACTTTGCTGCCCTCGTACTCGATCCCAACGTAGCCGTGGTAACCGGCAGCGAGAACAATACCCATCATCCGGCGATAGTCGGTGCGAACTTCGTCCCCATTTTCATCGAACTCGTGAGACTTGGCGCTGACCGCCTTGGCAAATGGCATCAACTCGGTCACGCCCTGATAACGATCGTACCACTTGCCGTCGCCGACGTTGAAGTTCCCAAAGTCCGGCAATGTGCCGCAGTTGGGCAGATCAACAATTTCCATAACGCCGGCCAGCCAGAAGCCGTTTGAGGACAGGCCGCCGTGGTTCTCGACGATCACGTTCAGGCCAAGCGTGGCCCCATACTCGGAGAGACTGCGCAGCCCGTCGGCAGCCAGCTTTTGTTTTTCCTCAAAACTGCCATTGCCGGTTGTGGCGGCGTTCACCCGGATGGAATGGCAACCGAGGAATTCGGCCGCGTTGGCCCATTTATGATGATTCTGTACCGCCTTATTGCGCTCAGCAGTGTCGCCGTGGCCAAGCGATCCTTCGCCGTCGACCATGATCAACAGGCTCTTCACGCCGTGATCGGCCGCGCGCGATTTCAATTGGCCAAGGTAGGCCTCGTCGTTGGCCTTGTCCTTGAAGAATTGGTTCACATACTCGATGGCATTGAGGCCGAAATCCTCCTTCGTGACCTTGGCAAAATCGAGCGCGTTTAGCTTCCCACCGAAGAACTGGCGGTTCAGCGACCACTGCGCCAACGAGATGTCGTAAAGCGAATCACTGCTACCGCCAGCCAAGCTTTGGCAACCGACCGACACCGCCGCACCCATGGCACCAACGGCAAGCGAAGACTGCTTCACAAATTCACGTCGATTTATATTTTTTATCATGATAGTTATTTAATTAAAATTATTCACTCTATTCTGTAGGCGCCTTCTCCTGTTTTACCTTATCCCAAAAAGCAAAGGCAAAAATAACAGCAACCACCAGCGCCATTAAACTTGGAAACATCCAGAAAGTTTTCCAGTTCGCCATAGCATCTTGAACAATTCCAGCAGTCGCTGTTGGTTTTTCTGTTAGAAACATTTTCCCGAAAGACTCCCAAAATCCAAAAGTCGGGGTCTCAATCGTAGCAGCAAGCGCATCGGAACTTTCTTGTACCGCGGCAAATTTAGCACCGGCAATTTTATAGCCAAAAAACATGCCCACACCCTGGGTAAAGAAAACCAAAAGCGACTGCGCCTGACTGCGAACCTCCTTTGGCGCCTTTTTGTCCGTGTACATAAAGCCGGTCACAAAGAAAAAATCATAACAAATGCCGTGAAGCACCACTCCAAGCATAATCATCCAGACGACTTGATCCGGTGCACCCATGGCAAACAATGCATAGCGGGCAACCCATGCCAACATTCCGATCAATATCATGATTTTCACGCCCAATTTCCGGAAGAAAAACGGGACAAGTAGCATGAAAAATATTTCAGATACCTGACCGAGTGCCATGGTGGAGGCCGGAGCCTGGAACCCTATTTGAGGAAGGTAAACTGAAGTATAAGCAAAGTAATAGGCCAACGGCACACAGATCAATGCCGAGCAAATGATGAACACCAGGAACGGAACGCTGCCAAGCATCTTGATTGCGTCCCACATCAACAACGTGCCAACATTGATTGGCTTACCCTTGGCGGGAGGAGGTGTTTTCGGCATAAAAAAACAAAGGACCCCAAGAAGAATCGCCGATACTGCACCAATATAAAAAATCTTGGGACTGCTGGACATCCCAAGGCCACCAACAACCAGACCGGCCACAATCCAACCGATCGTCCCCCAAACCCGAAGAGCCGGGAACTTGTTGCGATCATCAATATTTGCAAAGGCCACCGTATTGCTCAGGGCAAGAGTTGGCATATAGCAAAGCATGTGAGCCATGATAATCCAACTCAACACGCTCCCATTGCCACTGGCAATTAGCGTAGGAGCGGTAAACAACAACACACCACCCAAGACATGTAAAACGCCCATCGTTTTCTCACAATTGAAGAAGCGATCAGAAATCAACCCAAGAAATAACGGCGCAATGATCGCAGCAAGGGGAACAGCTGAATAAGCACCTCCTATGATATCACTCAGATTATTAGTTGATAAAGCCAATCCAAGTGTCGTAAACCATGTACCCCATACAAAAAGCTGGAGGAACATCATAATCGAGAGCTTGATACGGATGGATGAATTCATTTGTTAAGGGATTTGGGGTTATTGATTCGCTCGACCAAGCGGGTTGCAAGCTGCCAAACGGAACAAAGAGGAGAATAGCGCTTGGTTAGGCGCTTGGTCAAGGGCACAAAAAAGGCGGGCCAATCGGCCCGCCTGAAATGGTTTTGTTTGCCTAACAGCTTACTCTTCTGAGTCGTCGCTGGTATCCGGCCCTTCCCCACCCTCTTCATCGTCGCTGAACTCGGCCTTGCGCTCCTCCATCGCAGCCTTGCGAGAGAGCTTGATGCGACCTTTGTCATCCACACCGATGCACTTGACCCAGATCTCGTCGCCATCCTTGACAATGTCCTCGGTCTTCTTGACGCGAAAGTTGGCCAACTCACTGATGTGCACGAGGCCGTCCTTGCCTGGCAACACCTCGACAAAACAGCCGAAGTCCTTGATGGAAACAACCTTGCCCCGGTAAAGCTTGCCAACCTCGACCTCAGCAGTGATGCCCTCGATGCAATCCTTGGCCACCTGCAATCCCTCGGCTGACATGGAGTATACCAAAACGCGGCCGTCGTCCTCGATGTTGATCTCGCAACCGGACTCCTCGACAATTCGCTTGATGTTCTTGCCACCCGGCCCGATCAATTCGCCAATCTTCGACGGATCGATAGGGATGGTGACGATTCGCGGCGCGTAGGGGCTCATTTCCTCGCGTTCCTTGGACAGGCAGCCATTCATGTTTTCGAGGATCGCGGTGCGGGCCGTCTTGGCCTTGACGATGGCCTCTTCCATGATGGACTGCGGAATGCCCTGCAGCTTGAGGTCGAGTTGGAACCCCGTGATGCCCTGGTCGGTGCCGGCGATTTTGCAATCCATGTCGCAGAAGGCATCCTCCCAGCCGATGATGTCGGTGAGCAGCTTGTAATCCTCGATCTCCTTGTTGTCGTTAGTGCGCGTGCAGAGGCCGATGCTGATGCCGGCGACGGAACGCTTTAGCGGAACACCCGCGTCGAGCAGTGCCAGCGTGCCGCTGCAAACAGCAGCCATTGATGTGGAGCCGTTGGACTCCATGATCTCCGCCGTGATGCGCACCGCGTACGGGAAGTCCTCGATGTTCGGGATGACCGGGGCAATGGATCGCTCGGCCAATGCGCCGTGACCAATCTCGCGGCGGCCCGGGCCCATGATGCGGCCGGTTTCGCCAACGGAGAAATGCGGGAAGTTGTAGTGCAGCATGAACCGCTTTTCGCTCGGGCCACCGGTGTAGGCGTCGTACGACTGCGTGTCATCGGTCGTGCCGAGCGTGACGAGCGACAGGCCCTGTGTTTCGCCTCGGGAGAACAGGCCGGAGCCGTGTGTGCGGGGGATCATGCCGGCCTCGCTGGTGAGCTGACGCATGTCGTCGTAGCCGCGGCCGTCGAGCCGCTTGCCATCGTCGAGTACGAGCTTGCGCACAGCCGCCTTTTGGATCGCGTAAAACGCCTCGCCGACCATGAAGCCGGTGATGGCTTCCTCGCCGAATTTCTCGGTGAGCTTCTCCGCCATCTCATCCTTGAGCGCGTTGCACGCGGCCTCGCGCTCGAGCTTGGCCTGAATGAGCAGCGCGTCGGTGATGCGATCCGAAATGATCGACTCCGCCTCCGCCTGAACATCCGCCTCGACCACTCGCGGGGTAAACTCGCGCTTGGTTTTGCCGACTGCGGCGCACAATTCCTTTTGTGCCGCGACGAGCGGCGCAACCGACTCCTGTCCGAACTCCAGTGCCTTGAGAAAATCGGCTTCCGCGATTTCATCAGCTGCACCCTCGAACATGACCATGTTCGACTCGTTACCGACGTACACCAGATCGAGGTCGCTTGACTCCATCTGCTCGTGGGTCGGGTTGGCGACGAACTCGCCGTTGACTCGGCCGACGCGAACCGCGCCGATCGGGCCCGCAAACGGGAGATCACTGATCATCAGCGCCGCTGAGGCACCGTTGATCGACAGGATGTCCGAGTCGTTCTCCCCGTCTGCGCTGAGCAGCAGGGTCTGGACCTGCACCTCGTTGAAATACCCCTTGGGGAACAGTGGGCGGATCGGGCGATCCGTGACACGGCAAGTGAGGATTTCCTTCTCGGACGGGCGACCTTCGCGCTTGAAGAAACCGCCGGGGAAACGACCGGCGGCAGCGGCCTTCTCACGGTAATCGACCGTGAGCGGGAAAAAGTCCAGGCCTGGACGTGGCTTGGATGAACCGCAGGCTGCGACCAGGACGATGGTGTCTCCGAGTTGGACGGTTACCGAACCGTCCGCTTGTTTGGCTATTTTGCCGGATTCAATATGAATCTCTGCGCCGCCAACGTTGGCGGTTACTTTATGTGACATGTTTATCTTTCCGTAATGTCACGCCCGCCAGCACGGAGAACTTCACTCAAACTCCCGACAAACCGGGTGGCTGAATGAAATGCTCAGAACCAACGAACGCAACGATTCACGCGGCTCAGTCTCGGGCAACAGGGGATCGGGCCGCGATTTCCAACCCGCCGGATGGACATTTCCCACCGACATGGCGTTGCCAAAAGTCTCGTTGAAAAGAAGGGGTCGACCGGCCCGTGCGACTCTAGTGCCTCAGCTTGAGGCGCTGGGTCAGCGAGCGATACCGGTTCGCGTCGTGGCGGTGGACATAGTCCAGCAGGCGACGACGGCGCCCCACCATCATAAGCAGGCCACGCCGTGATGCGTGATCCTTCTTGTTGCTCTTCAGGTGCTCGGTCAAGTGGTTGATCCGCTGTGTCAACAGCGCAATCTGGACATCCGCCGAACCGGTGTCCGTCTCGTGAAGGCGATATCCCTCGATTGTGTTGGCCTTCTCTTCCATTCCTTTCAGTCTCTTTGCCTCTCTTCTCTTCTCGAAAAGGCGGGGCAACGTACCAACAAAAACCGTGTTGTAAAGCACTTTAATTCTGTTTTTTGCCATTCACAGCGCCCCCTGATTCCCACGCTTGGCCAAGCGAAAGGCAGCTTTTTCGGGTATTCCGTCAAAAACACAACATTGACCCCGACCAAGCGTTTCCTACACTCCGCCCAGTGCTATTCAAGCAATTGACACTGTGCGGGTTGCTCCTCTTGGCCGTTTCAACCAGGGGCGAGAGCCTCGTCAGCAATTATTCCACCTGGAAATACCTTGAAGGCACGAAAGAGGCTTCCGACCCGCCCAACGCCTGGCAGGAGCTGAACTTCCGCGACACCCAGTGGAAGGAAGGCCGATCCGGTTTCAGCATCGGCTATGGTAGATACGATGCCCCCACGACACTTTGGGGAATGCCAGGAAATTACCACTCCCTTTTCCTTCGTAAGAAATTCACACTACAGGATGCCCAATGGATAAAGTCGCTAGTGATGCGAGTCGATTACCGCGATGGTTTCGTCGCCTACCTGAACGGCACCGAGATAGCTCGGCGTGGGTTGGCTGGTGAACCCGGTCAACCGGTGCCATTCAAGGCCTTAGCAACTGTTCACTACCGCGGGAATCCAGAGTTGATTGATCTCGAACCGTACAAGCAGCTTCTTGTGCAAGGGGAAAACATTCTCGCCATCCAGGCGCACGATGACTCCGTCAACAGCTATGGGTTTGCGTTACACGTTGAGTTATTGGCCAATATTGTACGTGGTCCGGTTATCGAAAGCACCACGTCGACCGATACCAAGATTGCCTGGCAAACCCTCAAGCCCACTACCTCCGTTGTCGAGTACGGGCCCACGACGTCGCTTGGCCAGCGGATTGAGAGCGAAATATTAACGACCGATCACGTGCTCCAACTCCTTGATCTCAAGCCGAACACAACCTACCACTACCGAGTCGGTGGTGTTGCTGGGGAAATCCCGCGTTTCTCGAAGACCACTTCGTTCAAGACGCTCAAGCCCAGTGGTCCCGTCCGGTTGATGCTACTTGGCGACTCTGGCAGTGGAAACCTTCTTCAACACAAGTTCGGCGAGGTGATCCGTGACAATCAACCGGACGCTGTCCTGTACGCCGGTGACATCGTTTATGATTTCAAATCTGGCCCTCCAAACTACTATCCAGATTTTCGCCATTTCAGCGTCTACAAGGAGCACATGAAGTCTGTCCCGTACTTTACAGCTATAGGGAATCATGAACTCTACTACGGTGATGCAGCCTACCTGAGCGCATTTCATCTGCCGACGAACAACCTACCCACCCTCGGTTTGAAACCGCCAAACCTGGATTATCCTTTTTCCGGCACGGAACATTTCTACTCGTTCGATGTCGGCGACGCGCACGTCTCGGTGCTCTACAACCCGTGGTATTCCCACCACAATTTTTCCAAGGACACCAACCAGCTCCACTGGCTCACAAACGACCTGGCCACCACCTCAAAGCCGTGGAAGCTGCTCCTTGGGCATTTCCCGGTCGCCTCGTCGGCAAGTCACGGATGGAGCGATTACGACGCCAATGCGCTTCCGGATACTATTGATTTTGGCAACACCATCTACCCGATCGTCGCCAAGTATAAGGTAGACCTGATGCTGGCGGGGCACTGCCACTCGTTTGAGAAATTCAACCCAATTAACGGCATGATCTCGGTCGTCTGCGGTTCGAGTTCTAGCGCATATTCCTTTTACAGATTCTTTCCTGGAACTTCGCAGTTTTGGGGAAGCCCAAATAACTTCGTAGCACGCATCAATATCGACGGGGATCAACTCAAACTTGATGGCCTAGACCCTGACGGCAAGGTATTGGACTGGCTTGTGATAAACAAAAAAACACCTGAGCGCGACTGGTGGGACTCGGCTTGGCATTCGCCACAGATCGAGTCATCCCAAAACAAAGATGAGGGCAAAAATATTCAGGGCCAGGCGTTCGACCTGATCGGCAAACCAATCCCCGCCGTTAGTGGCACAAGCGCCAACCTCGGTCAGGTGCGCGTCAACAACGACCGCACCCACCTGTACATTGGCTTCGAGCAGGCGATGATTGGGCCCAGCCAAAACATCTTCCTGTTCATCGAGTCACCCAGGCAGGACGGCGTCGCCAACCTGGCGGGGCTCGGCAACGGCAAGGTGGAATTCAGCGGCGAAGGCGCCAACGGGCTCGACTTCCTTCAAAACCTAACCTTCACCAACTTCAAACCAAGTGTGGCGGCAATCCTCGGCGATGAACGGGCCGATTACCAGACCCGCCACTTTGGACGTCCGGGATTAACCATCAATGTGCGCACTGGTGAAAACCCGGAGGACATTGCCGCGGTCCCCTTCCCGCTTGGCCAGGGCGTGTTTCAACTCGACAAAACATTCAGCGACGTGGCTGGCGCCCGTTTTCAACAGTTCAACCGTTCGCCGCAGTTGACCCATCCAAGGGAGTGGACCGACGCCAGTTTTTATGAAACCGACGCCAATTTTATCGAGTTGGCCATCCCCTACTCTGCCCTGGGTAACCTGCAGCCGGGCGACGAAATCACGATTGGCGCGGTCGTCGGCACCGGGGGCATTTACTCCAACCAGTATCGGCAACTCGACACGACGCACCTGGGCAAAAGCCTGAAGGTCGAGAAGGACCTCATTTTCCAGCTTGATGTTTACCGGCTTGAGGGCCTGAAGGTGCGCCTGACCATCGACCCGGATCCGGACGACGACGGGCTGCTCACCACCCACGAGCGTGAACTTGGCACCGACCCGGCCAAGCGCGACACCGACGGCGATCTGCTGCCGGACGGCTGGGAAGTCGCCCGCGGGCTCGACCCCCTGAAGCACGACGGCGACGCGGCGTTGGCGCACGACCCCGACGGTGACGGCATGAGCAATGCCGACGAACTTGCAGCCGGCACCGACCCGCTCGACGGTGAATCCTATCTCACGCTGCAGGTTGAATCGACCGCTGACGGCATCCGCCTCCACTGGCGCGCGATCCCCGGAGCCGTCTACCAGGTCATCACCGCCGCGCAGGCGGCCGGCCCGTACCAGGCGCTTGGCCAAGCGCAACAGCTCGAGGGCGACACCGCTGCCGGGATGGAGCTGCCCCTTCCCGCCGCTCAACTCAACAAACCGGCCTCGTATTTCCGGCTGCAAGTGTCCCCCAAGGAATGAAACATACATTGACCCACAAACTTGGCCAGGCACTGGGGCTCGCCGCCCTGCTGTTGGCCGCCGGTTGCGAGAAGGACAAACCCGACATGCCCCCAAGCGTAGTCACCAAAAAACCGCCGGTCGAACCCGCGACTGGCCAGGCGCAGCCGAGGCTTAAGACGATCAAGCTCTACCTCGGAGCGGCGGAGTTGACCGTCGAGATCGCCGACGAAAACCACGAACGCATGACCGGCATGATGCACCGCACGACGATGCCGGAGAACGAGGGCATGCTCTTTGTCTTCCCCTACCCGCACCAGACCGGCTTTTGGATGAAGAACACCACCGTGCCGCTGTCAATCGCCTACATCGACCCCGCCAGTCGCGTGATCGAGATCCACGACCTGCAACCCGGCAACACCAAGCCGGCCGAGTCCCGCTCGGCCCGCGTCCAGTACGCGCTGGAAGTCAACCAGGGCTGGTTCGCCAAAAACGGCATCAAGCCCGGCGCGGTCCTGGCCACCGACCGCGGCTCGCTCGCGGTCTCGGTCCGGGCCAAGTGATCGGCTCGAATTGACACGGAGCCGGTTTTTGGTAAGATTCTGCCTCGATGAGTGACGACATCAAACGTGATGACATCACAAAAGTCCTTGAAAATTGGGACTACCGCCTTGGCCGTGTGGATGCGCGCCGGGTGAAGGGGGTGGACGGGGTGGAGAAGCTGCAACTGCGAATCGATCTCGGCCTCCTGCAGATGAACGCCCAGTTTCGCCCCGACGGCAAGCGGCCGTTCGGGCACCCCACTCTGCTGGACCATTTCCTGGTCCGCCTAGAGAAGCACCGCGAGAAAAACGAAGGCGAGGACAACGATTTCAGCATCAACCCTGACGAGTGCGCCAAGCTCCAGCAGGAAGCCATCCAGTATCACCACCGCAGCATATGCAACTTCGAACTGGAGGATTACGAGGCCGTAGAGCGCGACACCGAGCACATTCTCGAGTTGCTCGACTTCGTGCAGGATTATGCCGTGGAGGATGAGATCGGGCAAAGCTTCCAGCAGTTCCGCCCGCAAACGATCATGATGCAGATCCGGGCCATCGGCACCGAGCTGATTGCCGAGAACAACTACGATGCCGCCATCGAGGAGATCACCGATGCAATCGACGACCTCAACCGGTTCTACACCGAGATGGGGCGCGAGGAACTGGTGGACAGCAGCATGGAAGTTCACTCCCTGCGCGAGTGGCTCAAGGACGTCGAGATAGAGGCTGCCGAGAAAAAGCCGATGACCCAGGTCGAAAAACTCCAGCACAAGCTCAACAAAGCCATCGAGCAGGAGGATTACGAAGCCGCTGCCAAGCTGCGCGACCAACTCAGCAAGCTCGACGACAAAAAGAAGGACTGAGCCCGCCACGGCGTCCGGGGCTTCGCAGACCCCGGCGGTTTCAAAAGCGCCCCCAAAAAAACTTGTCCGTTCACGGGTCTTCCACGAAGCTGCCGCTCCCCGAACGATCACAAACCAGTATGAGCGCAGACACGAAAATCCAGGAACTCGGCCTTGAACTCCCGCCCGCCCCGGCGCCGATGGGCGTGTACAAGCCGATTGTCATCACCGGCAGCCTCGCCTACCTCTCCGGCCACGGCCCTGTGCAGCTCGACGGCTCACTGATGAGCGGCCGTGTCGGCGATGACCTCGACCTCGACGCCGGCTACCAATCCGCCCGGCAGGTCGGCCTCACCCTGCTCGCCACGCTCAAAGCCAACCTCGGCAGCCTCGATCGCGTCCGGCGCGTCATCAAGGTGCTTGGCATGGTCAACTGCACGCCCGACTTTCCCGATCACCCCAAGGTCATCAACGGCTGCAGCGAATTGTTCGCGCAGGTTTGGGGCGAGGAAAACGGCGTCGGCGCTCGCAGCGCCGTCGGCATGGGCTCGCTGCCCGGCAACATCCCCACCGAGATCGAGGCCATCTTCGAGATCGGCTGACCGCGCATGGCGGACAACTGGCACACGCTCGCCAGCCCGGACGAGATCCCCTCGCCCGCCCTTCTGCTTTATCCGGATCGTGTCGGGGAAAATATTCGGCGCATGGTTGCCGCCGTTGGCCAGGCGGAGCGGTTGCGGCCCCACGTCAAGACGCACAAGATGGCAGAGATGGTGCAGATGCAGCTCAAGGCCGGCATCGGCAAATTCAAGTGCGCCACCATCGCCGAGGCGGAGATGCTTGGCCAAGCCAGCGCAAAAGACGTGCTGCTGGCCAACCAGCCGGTCGGCCCGAACGTCGCCCGACTGCTGGGCTTGGCTGGCTGGTTTCGCGACGTCCGGTTTTCCACCATCGCCGACGACGCCGGGGCCGTGGGCGCCCTGGCCGAGGCCGCCCTGGCGGCCGGCATCACCCTGCCGATCTGGCTCGATCTCGATGTGGGGATGGGCCGCACCGGCATCGCACCCGGCCAAGCGGCCATCACACTGTACAAACTCATCGATCAACTGCCCGGCATCGAGCCGGCGGGACTGCATCTCTACGACGGCCACCTGCACGACAGCGACCCGGCCGAGCGCCTGGCCAAGTGGCAGACGATGATGGACGAAGTGCGCTCGTTCCGCACCGAACTCGAGACCGCCGGTTTGTCGGTACCGGGTGTGGTTGGCGGTGGCACGCCGACGTTTCCGTTTCACACACAGCACACCGACCATGAGTGCAGCCCCGGCACAACGCTGCTTTGGGACTTCGGCTATCGCGACAAGTTCTCCGACCTCGATTACCAAAACGCCGCCGTGCTGCTCACACGCGTCATCAGCAAACCGGGCAACAACTTCATCACCTTGGACCTCGGCCACAAGGCGGTCGCGGCGGAGAATCCGCATCCGCGCGTGCAGTTCATCGGCCTCGACGACGCCGAGGCGATCGTGCACAGCGAGGAACACCTCACGCTCCGCACGGCAAACGCGGCAGATTTCAAGGTCGGCGACTGCCTGTATGGCATCCCCCGGCACATCTGCCCGACCGTCGCGCTGTACGACCGGGCGCACGTGATCCGCGGCGGTAAACTCGCCGACCAGTGGCAGATCGCCGCCCGCGCCCGCAAACTGACGTACTGACATGAGCGACCCCGCCCAAGCCGAAGCTAACAGCCTGCGCCAAAGCCGGCGTGAGTTGTGGCTTATCCTGCTGGCCTGGCTGGGGTGCGCGATCTGGGTAATCAGCTACTGCTCCATCAACGGTTATGACCTCGCACCGGGGGAGGTATCCACCGTGCTGGGGTTTCCCAACTGGGTGTTTTGGGGAGTCGTGGTGCCTTGGATGATCGCCAATGCCTTCACTTTCTGGTTCTGCCTAGGCTTCCTGAGGAACGATGAGGACGAGGAGGAGTCCCCATGAACGAAACTGCCGCCGGCAGCACCGCCAACTCGGCCCTCGTCAGCTTTGCGATTTACCTGCTCGGCGTCTTTTTCCTCGCCTGGCTCTCGAGCCGTGTCCGCCAACGGAAAGAGTTCGTAGGTGAATATTTCCTGGGCAGTCGCAGCCTCGGCCTATGGGCGTTCGCGCTGACCTTCGCGGCGACCAGCGCCTCCGGCGGCAGTTTCATGGGTTTCCCGTCGTTGATTTACACCCACGGCTGGGTGCTTGCGCTGTGGATTGCCAGCTACATGCTGGTGCCGCTCATCGGCATGGGCCTGCTGGGCAAACGAGTGAACCGGCTCGCACGCCAGTCCGGCGCAGTGACGATTCCCGACCTCATCAAGGCGCGTTTCCGCTCCGAGGCGGTTGGGATGATCGCCACGCTGCTGGTGCTCTTCTTCATGTTTTTCTACCTGCTCGCCCAATTCAAGGCCGGCAGCAAAATCATGACCACCCTGCTTGAGGATGTCGCCATCTATCAATCGGCTGTCAACGCCATCGGCGGCGCAATCGACGGACTGCCGTGGATCAGCAGCGCGGAGCCGGACTACGTGCTGTGCCTCCTGGTGTTCGCGTTCTCGGTGATCGTGTACACGGCATTCGGCGGCTTCCGCGCGGTGGTGTGGACCGACGTGATGCAGGGCATCGTCATGGGTGTCGGGGTGATCATCCTGCTGTTCCTTACGCTTGGCCAAGTGGGCGGACTGACCAAGGCCACCGAGCAGTTAAAGGAGATGACGCCGCCCGAGACCGGCAACGGCATCATCACGCTTGGCCAGGCGCAGGCCAAGCCAGTGACACTGCCCAAGGGCGACTGGGTGCGCCTGGCCGATGGTGGCATCGCCCGTCTGGCCGAGCAGGCCAGCTTGGCCAAAGGCGAAACTCGGGTCGAAGCCAAGCTGCTCAGGATCACAACACCGGCTGAAGTGGAACGCATCCCGCCGACCCAGTTTGGTTTCCCTGTGAGCGCCACGTTCACGGCGGATGAAACCGGGGGCTACGGCAAGGGGCGCAAGGGGGTGTACGTCAGCGCGCCGGGGCCGCATCCGGAAAGGGAAGACGGCTTCCTCAACGTATGGGTCGCAATCAGTTTCTTTTTCTTCTGGGCCTTCGGCTCCGCCGGGCAGCCGAGCAACATGGTTCGCCTGATGGCGTTCAAGGGCACCAACGTCCTGCGCAACGCCATCCTCACCGTGTCGATCTACTACACGGTCATCTATCTTCTGTTGGTGGTGATCTTCTGCTGTGGCCGCATCCTCCTCCCTGGCATGGAGGTGGACTCGGATCGTATCATGCCGGAACTTGCCGCCAAGGTCACCAGCAACGCCGGCGTGCCTTGGCTGGCCGGCCTGCTGCTCGCGGCGCCGTTCGCCGCCGTGATGTCCAGCGTGGACAGCTTCCTGCTGATGGTCTCCTCGTCGGTGGTACGCGATATCTATCAAAACAGGGTGAACCCGAATGCCAGCGAAAGACAGCTGAAACGGCTCTCCTACCTCGTCACGGTGGTGGTGGGGACATTGGCCATGCTCGCCGTGCTCAACCCGCCTCAATACCTGCAGGACCTGATCGTGTTTGCCACGAGTGGTTTGGCCGGCTGTTTCCTGATGCCGATTCTGCTTGGCCTTTACTGGCCGCAAATGACCGCCAAGGGAGCCATCGCAGGAATGTTGGGCGGATTGAGCTGCCATCTCTCACTTTACATCGCCGGATACTTGATCGAGGACAAATTCGCCGCCTACCAGTTACTGGAACTCAACCCCTTTATCTGGTCCTTGACCGTGTCCGGCCTGTTGGGCTGGCTCTGCTCGCTGTGCCAATCCAAAACGCCAAAAACCAACTAAAAAGGCTGGCTGTTTGGATCACGGTTGGTCGTCCATAGGGAAAAGAGCCAGGCTCGTATGGCTCTGGCGTCAAGAACGGTTTGCCTCAACAAATAATTTGGAGTTTTCTTATTCAACATCAATATCTTACATCAAATGCCCCGGATTAAGGGGGCTTTTTTATGTTTCAATAAGCCTTCTAACAGGCTAATTTTCCGCCTTGCCACTTTTGGATTCGGCAGAGAACTTAATTCCTTTCATGAAAAGAACATACAACCGCGCATTCACTCTCATTGAACTGCTGGTGGTCATCGCGATCATCGCCATCCTGGCCAGCCTGCTCCTGCCCGCCCTGGCCAAGGCCAAGACCAAGGCAACCGGCATCTCATGTCTCAGCAACAGCAAGCAATTGATGCTGGCGTGGATCTCCTACTCCACAGA
>Ga0208128_1000595_pt1 | contig 14491 bp, 9 predicted proteins | sample ETNtaG_35_FD_185758 | JGI IMG/M metagenome (GOLD analysis project Ga0208128, IMG submission 185758) | Marine microbial and viral communities from oxygen minimum zone, Eastern Pacific Ocean - ETNP201306PF51B (SPAdes) (version 2) | ecosystem: Environmental > Aquatic > Marine > Oceanic ... | reverse complement strand
TTCTAGCATGTTGTTTTCACGCTTGAGCAGCTACCCGGGATTCATCGATTTGGGGCAGGGAATGAACAAGGAAAACTTGGTGGAAATCACCCGGCCGGGATGTTGGATCAACATTATTCCTGTTGGCGGAATGGTTCTGGTTCCGGAAGCGGGATCCGGGTGCAGCTGCAAATATTCCATTCACGCATCGATGGGCTTTCTCCCCAAAAAGGACTGACCTGATGCCAAAACATTATGCCCTATAACATGCGTGCTCACCAACCATAGCTTCATGCGCCTTACCCAAATTTATGAATGATCCAAAGCACGGATTTGTTACCTACGAAAAAGTAGATTCCGAATATTTTTCCAAGCGAGGTTTAAAGCGCTACGCCGGTGTGTGGTCGCTCTGGGCATTGGGAGTTGGTGCGGTGATATCGGGGGATTTTTCCGGTTGGAACCTCGGAATACAATATTCTGGTTTTGGGGGATATCTGGTGGCCATGTTCATTGTCACCCTGATGTACCTTGGTTTGTGTTATTCGATCGCAGAGATGTCCCCTGCACTGCCCCACACCGGCGGGGCCTACTCCTTTGGTAGGACGGCCATGGGCGTGTGGGGCGGGTTCCTGACCGGCTTGGCTGAAAACATGGAGTACGTGGTTACCACCGCCGTGGTAGTTTACTTCATGGGAGCATTTCTGACTGACATCTTCGAGACACCCGATTCGTTTCGGCCTGTTTGGTGGGCCGCCATGTACATAATTTTTATTGGGATCAATATTTGGGGAGTCGAGGCAACCTTTCGATTCACCGTTGTGATAACCCTTTTAGCCCTTGCCATCCTGATAATCTTTTACGGCGGAGTCATATTCACCGGCAAATTTGACTTCGACCTGGCCATGAACATCGAACCGGATCCTGGTAACTCAAAGTGGCTTCCGTTTGGATTCAAAGGGGTCGCACTTGCCCTGCCCTATGCCATATGGCTGTATCTGGCGATTGAGCAACTCCCGCTCGCCGCGGAGGAGGCGACCGATGTTAAAAAAGACATGCCTAAAGGAATAATCCTTGGATTGTTAACTTTGATCATCACTGGCCTGGGCGTGGTTTTCCTTAACGTCGGAATCGGCGAGGGAGCGAAGTTTTTCGGAAGTGATGCAGCAGAAGACCCATTACTGGAGGGATACAAGGTTGTATTTGGTGAAGGCCCAGCAACCAAGTTCCTAGGACTGCTGGCGGTGGCGGGTTTGATTGCAAGTTTTCATACCATCATCTTTGCCTACGGAAGAAACATCTATTCGCTTTCCCGGGCAGGTTACTTTCCCAGATGGCTGTCGGTCACCGGCGAAAAACGAAAGACACCGCACGTAGCCCTAATATCCGGAGGTGTCGTTGGATTTTTGATTTTGTTGATCATGTTTTTTACCGGTGGAGCGGATGCAGCGTTCGGTAAAACAATTCTTTCCATGGCGGTTTTTGGTGCGGTCATTGCATACGCCATGCAATGCTTGGCTTTCATAATTCTCAGGGTAAAACATCCCGACATTGAAAGGCCCTACCGAAGTCCATTGGGAATACCCGGTGCGACCATCTCACTCATCATATCGCTCTCGACACTATGTTTTTTATTTTTGATTGAAGACAATCTCTACGGTGTTGTTGGAATGGCGATCTGGTTTCTAATTGGAGTGATTTACTTTGCTGCATACGGAAGGCATCGCTTGGTGTTTTCGCCGGAGGAGCAATTCGCTTTAAACCAGATTATTGAGTCGGTGAGTGAGTTGAAAGCTGAGGAACCCAAATAACGGGCAAACCACCGATGAAAAAAATATTAAAGGACTCAGCCTTATCGCGTTGCTTGCACTTGGCCAAGGTTCACTTTGCGTTGGCCGCCCCCGGAGTGGCCGCCCCCTCGCTGAAGTCGCCCTTGGCGTCCGGTAAGCGGCAGTACGCCGAGTCGGGGCCAAGCTTGGCGAACGCCACCTCGTCAAGGATCGAGTTGCCATCTTGGTCGCTGTCGATTAGCTGAATCGTCTCGCCGCCCTTGGCCAACTTGAAGTTGGCGTGCAGGCCCTCCTTGGCCTTGCCGTCTTCGTCAGCCCAAACAAGCAGGCGCCCGCCTGCCGCAATTTTGGTGCCTTTCGGGAACTCCCATTTACGCGGGTTCTTTTTGCTGTCGGTCAGGAATTTGCCGGACAAGTCGATCTCACTGTCGGAGGTGTTCGCGATCTCGATGTAGTCGTCGAAGTCGCCCTGAGGATCTCTGACCGCCGCTTGGTTTTCAGAAACAATCTCGTTGATCACCAGTACGGATTGACCGGTCTTGGGCGCCTTGACGCGGAATGTCAGAGGCTTGGCCTCAGCATGGGCTGGATAAAAATCGGAGGTCATCTCGGCCCCACCGGAACGGGCCTCGACGTAGTAGCGAATTTTTTTGCCGGCGAGCTGTGCAGGGATGTCTGCGGTAAACACACCGACGCCCGCTTGGCCATCGGGCTGCATCGACACCTGGCTGTAAGGCTCGTTTTTGCCGTCTGCGAACCAGAGAACGACCATCTTGGCCAAGGTTTCGCCTGTTGTCTTGGCGATGATTTGCGTGGAATTGGTCGACTTGGCTTCGTCGAGTTCGGTCACTGAGACAATCTTCGGCGCTGGGAGATCCACCTCCGGATGGTTCAGCAGGAACTCTCGGCGGCCCTCGGTGAACGGCTTGAGGCCAAGCTTCTGGCGGCGGCCGTCGGAACTTGTTTGAATGAGCCCTTTTTCAAATGCTTCGAATGAGCTGTGTTTGCGGACGTCCTTTTTGACCTCGTCCTTGATCAGAGCTGCGTACCCTTCAACGAGCGGGCCGATTTTGTCCCAGGTAATCCACTCCTTGGTGATCGTCTTGAGGTGATGCCGGTACCGCGCCTTCAAATGCGGCACTTGGAAGAGCCGGTACATGAGGGGGCGATCCGGGTTGTCGGCGTTATAAAATGGCTCCAGCTTTGGGCCGCGCAGCCCGGATGGCATGCCGGGGCCGCCGGGGATGTTCATCACCTCGTTGCCATCGTGCTGCAGCAAGTGAAAACGTTCATCGGGATCGAGGTACAGGTTGTAATCGCTGCCCCGGGTGAAATAGCCCTCGTCCTGAAACACGCACTCGAGCGCAAGCGACCAAAGGGCGCTGTCGATGTCGAGTCGGCTGTTCAACTTGTCCGCCAATTCCTCGACCGGGGTTTCGTTGAGCAATTTGGTAAACTCGGCGACTTTTTTCCAGGCGTCATCCGCTCCCTCGGTGCCAAGCCGGTAGCCGCCGTAGTCCTCCTTGCGGTCGCCCGGATGGCCAAGGTTGCCACGGCCTCCGCCGCCCGCTCCGATCTTCCAGCGCACGCCCCCGCGCGAGCCGAAGTTGTCCTCGAGGAAATCCTTGTTGAACTGCTGGATGTGCGAGTAGATGCCCCAGCTTTCGCCGTTGATCACCACCTTGATGAAGTTTCCCTTGAAGGCAGGAATGTAATTGCGGGCCACGTGCGAATAAATGACCTCACGCATAAACGTCGGGTCGGAGTTGGCGTTGAGCAGATTGAGTGTCTTATAGCCAAGCAACTTTTGGTCGCTGTGCTTGTGGTCGATGTAAAGGTTCATCGACCGTTTTAAGTCGGGCGACACGGAACGAAAAGAGGAATTGCCTCGGTACTTCAGACCGACGTCCTTGAACAGTTTGCCGTCGACGATCAAGTCAGCGGGCACAGCGACATCGGTGCGGTAGAAAACTTCCATCTCCTCCTTCCACTCGTCGTCCTTGAACATGATGAACAACGTGCGAAGAGTGCCCTCGTCGTAGAGCTTCGTGCCGGGATTCTTGCCATTGCCCGGCTCCAGCCGTTCGGCTTTTGAAAAATCACGGGTTTCGGGTGCGGGCCGACCGCCGCCACCCCTCGGGTCTGGGCGGCCTCCACGGTCGCCGCGAGAAGGCGGCCTGCCGCCACGGTCCCCGTCCGGACGGGTCGGGCGGCCTCCGCGCTGACCCCGATCGCCGCCGCCATCGCCGCTGCGTTGCTCTTCCACAGATTTTCTCGCGGCGGAACGCTCTGCCTTGTCCAGTATTCCGTCACCGTCATTGTCAAACTTGGGGATCAACTCAACCCGCTGCCCACCCCTGCCGCGTCCGCCGCGTCCGCCGCGATCCCTTCGTCCGGCATCGGGAGGCGGCCCCTCGGGGCGGCCGCTCAATCTGGGCGGCCCCTCTCGGCGAAACGACTCCCGGGCGGCTTCACGCTCTTCCTCATCCAGTTCGCCGTCGTTGTTTTTGTCAAAGCGCTCGAGAATTTGTTTGCGCTGCGCTTCGCGGTCTGGGCGGTCTCCACGCCCCGGTCGGTCGGCGGGTTGTGCAGAGAGACTCGCATTCGTTGAGGCCATCAGGCCGAACGAGAGAATTAATTGAAAAGATGTGATTTTCATGTACAGATAATCTGCCCCCCGAATCAATCGGAGGAGGGGAATACGGTCAGAACAGAGCAAATGGTTACAGCTTTATCAATGGATTGAAATCATTATCCGTTCTGCGAGGCGCTTATAGTTAGGCGATTTGCCGCGAACATCGGGTTGCCTTAGGCAAGAGATTGTGTTGCATTCGACCGCCTGCCATCGGGCATCAGAAAGATAGTTTTAATCAAATTATGTCACAAACAGGCGACAAAAATCTTTGGGTACGGTTTCAGCGTTATTACACTGAGTTCCCTGCCCTCGGCTTGGCTCTGGATTTGAGCCGGATGAAATTCACTGAGGATTTCCTCGAGCAAATAAAGCCGCGCTTGGCCAAAGCGTTCAACGCGATGGATGAACTCGAGGCAGGCGCCATTGCCAACCCCGACGAAAACCGAATGGTCGGCCATTATTGGCTGCGGAATTCCGCCTTGGCTCCCACAAACGAAATCCGGCGGGCAATCGACGGAGCCTTAGACAGCATCAAGGCGTTCGCTGCCAAAGTGCACACCGGTGAAATTCAAGGAGCGGAAGGGCCGTTCGAAAACTTTTTGATAATCGGCATCGGTGGCTCGGCGCTTGGCCCGCAGTTCGTTGCACGCGCCCTTACGCAACCCGGAAAGGACAAGATGACCCCTTGGTTCATCGACAACACCGACCCCGATGGAATCGACCGAATTAAAGCTAAATTGTCCAATTCATTGACTAAAACGCTCGTTATCGTCATTTCCAAGTCCGGTGGAACAAAGGAAACCCGCAACGGGATGCTCGAGATGCAGGCCCACTATCAAGCCGCCGGGTTGAGCTTTGCCGAACACGCCATTGCTATCACCGGCGAGGGAAGCAAGCTCGACAACATCGCCGCAGCGGAAGGTTGGATTCGGCGATTCCCGATGTGGGAATGGGTCGGCGGACGCACCAGTGAGACCTCGGCGGTTGGCCTGCTGCCGGCCGCGCTTCAGGGCTGCGACATTGACCAGTTGCTCGCCGGCGCCGCCGCGTGCGATGCCGTAACACGAGCAAAATCGTTTGCTGATAATCCAGCCGCGCAACTTGCGGCGATGTGGTTCTACGCCGTTGAAGGTCGAGGCTCCAAGGACATGGTTATCCTGCCGTATAAAGACCGACTCGAGCTTTTCTCGAAGTACCTGCAGCAACTCATCATGGAGTCGCTTGGCAAGGAACGCGACCTTGACGGCCAGGTCGTCAATCAGGGCATCTCAGTTTACGGCAACAAGGGTTCGACAGATCAGCACGCCTACATCCAGCAACTCCGTGAAGGTGTGCACAACTTTTTCGTCATCTTCATCCGTGTGCTGAAGGATCGTCCCGGTGACTCAATGGAGGTTGATAATGGCATCACCGCTGGCGACTACCTCGATGGATTTTATCAGGGGACGCGCAATGCACTTTATGAAAACAACAGACAATCTATAACAGTCACAGTTACTGAGATAAATGAATTTAACTTGGGCGTGCTATTGGCATTATTTGAAAGGTCAGTCGGTTATTATTCATCCCTAATTAATGTTAACGCCTACCACCAACCGGGAGTTGAAGCCGGTAAAAAAGCAGCCGGTGAGGTTATTAATTCACAAGCCAAAATCGTCGATTTTCTTAGTAAAAATAACAATTCTTCTCATAGGATCAAGGAAATTGCCGAAGGGATTAACTCTCCAGGAGAGGAGGAAAAAGTATTTATGATTTGCCAACACCTTTCAGCGCAGAAGGACCGAGGCATTAAAAAAATGCACTCCGATTCATTGAGTGAAATGACCTTTCAAAAACAGTAGCTCGTGTTTCTTTATCCAAAGAAATATGACGTGATTGTCGTCGGTGGCGGCCATGCCGGGATAGAGGCTGCGTTGGCATCGTCGCGCATGGGATGCTCCACACTTATGCTGACGATGAACGCCGATACCATCGGGCAGATGTCATGCAATCCAGCGATTGGTGGATTAGCGAAGGGGCACCTAGCCCGGGAGATTGATGCCTTCGGCGGGGAAATGGGCATATGTACCGATATGACCGGACTGCAGTTTCGGATGCTCAATACGAAAAAAGGCCCAGCGGTGCGAGCCCCTCGGGCACAATGTGACAAGAAGGCTTATCAATTTAGAATGAAATGGATTTGCGAACGCGAATCCAACCTCGACGTCACACAAGACCAAGTTTCCCGGTTGGTTCACAAAGCGGAAAACATCACAGGAGTCGAGACGACAATGGATGTCCGATACGAGGGAGTAACGGTGGTGATTACGACCGGGACATTTCTCAAGGGCTTGATACATGTCGGCTCCAATAAGCAGAGCGGGGGGCGTACTGGTGAGGGTTCAGTCGGTAGTTTTTCTGAGTCGTTGCAGTCTGTGGGTCTGAAACTTGGGCGGTTGAAAACGGGTACCCCACCTCGATTACTCAAGCGTTCTATTGACTTTACTAAAACCGAATTACAAACAGGCGACGAGCAGATTCCTTACTTCAGTTTCTGGAAAGAAGATTTGTTCCACGTGGAACATTCAGGAGTCAACCCAAAGGATATCCTACATTCAGCTGGGAAATATCCCCCAGGTTCCATCTTGGACCGTGTTAACGGTCAAATACCATGTTATATCACCTTCACAAGTGATAAAACATCTAAAATAATTAAGAAAAATCTGCATAAATCCCCAATGTACTCCGGGGAGATTGAGGGGGTTGGACCACGGTATTGTCCCTCCATAGAAGATAAAATCGTTCGTTTTGCAGATAAAGAGCGGCATCAAATCTTTTTGGAACCAGAAGGCATATCTACGGATGAAATCTATGTAAATGGCTTGTCCACCTGTCTTCCCATCGATGTGCAGTATGAAATGGTTCGCACAATCCTTGGCTGCCAAAACGCAGAAATCCTTCGTCCGGCCTATGCCGTGGAATACGACTTCGTTTTTCCAACTCAGTTAAAAGCCACGCTAGAGGCAAAACCGTGTGCGAATCTTTTTTTAGCTGGGCAAATTAACGGCACGTCTGGATATGAAGAGGCCGCGGCGCAGGGATTGATGGCTGGCATCAATGCAGCGTTAAAAGTACAGGGCAAGCCGAGCATGGTGTTGCGCAGGGATCAAGCCTACATCGGTGTCCTGATTGATGACCTTATCACAAAAGGCACAGCTGAGCCGTATCGCATGTTTACATCACGCGCTGAATACCGATTGCTGCTCAGACAGGACAACGCCGACCTGCGCTTGTGTGAAATCAGCAGAGGAATACGATTATTGTCCGATCGCAGATATGAGCTTTTTCAAAAAAAGAGGGCAGATGTGGAAAAGGAGTTGGATAGGATTCGAGAGGAGCGACATAACGGCATCAGTTTGGAACAGTTACTCAAACGAAACGATTTCAGCCATGAAGATTTACCTCAACCTGACAAAGGGATTGCACCGGAAGTGGCCGAACAGGTGGAGATCTCTGTGAAGTATGCTGGCTATATTGAGCGTCAAGAGTCAGAAGTGGACGAATTCAAGAAAATGGAGAGCAGGGCAATTCCAGAGTGGCTGGATTATGATCAAATCCCTGGGCTGAAGAGTGAATCGCGCCAAAAATTAAAAGAAATCCGGCCTGCAACAATTGGCTTGGCATCAAGAATTTCAGGAATTAATCCAACTGATGTGAGCCTATTGATGGTCTGGATCAAGCGAGGGAGGGAGAAAAAATCCGGCAGTTCAGGTTCGGTAGTTTCAGTACGCCACAACGAGGATTAAGCGACTTTTAGTGTTCCACGTGGAACATTAGTGTCAGAGTAACCGGCCGATAATTGGCTCAAGTTTTTCAATGGTATCGCTTGGCCAGGCGCTTTTCTCGGTCATGATGGCATTGTCCAGCACCCTATGGCTTGGCCAAGCGGGGTCGGTTGGAATCTTTGGGATTGCCCTTCGGATGATTGCCTTCGCTGATGAGGCGTTCTTTTGGAGACAGGCAATGACCGTTTCCACCGAGACGGGTTCCTCCTCTACTTTCCAGCAATCGTAGTCGGTTACCAAGGCGAGGGTGGCGTAGGATATTTCTGCCTCGCGCGCGCAGCGGGCCTCCCCCATGTTGGTCATGCCAATCACGCCGAATCCAAGTTTTTGGTTTCGGAGAGACTCCGCTCGTGTGCTGAAGGCCGGGCCTTCCATATTGACGTAGGTTCCCCGGTCGTGCGCCTTCACCCCTGCCTCTGATGTGGCCGACAGGAGAATCGCTCGCAAGGCCTCGCAAACCGGTTCGGCAAAAGTCACATGCCCCACGATCCCGCCTCCGAAAAAAGTGTGCGTTGATGATTGCTTGGTATTGTCGACGAACTGGTCGACCAGAACGATGTCGCATGGCGAGTACTGCGGCTGAAGCGAGCCGACTGCGCTGGCGCTGATGATCCACGAGACGCCCAGTTGTTTCATCGCCCAGATGTTGGCTCGATGGTTGAGTTCGCTGGGCATGATGCGATGCCCGCGACCGTGCCTTGGGAGAAAGACGACATCCCTGTCCTTCAAATGGCCGGTCAGGAATTCATCAGAGGGGCTCCCAAACGGTGTGTCGACCGGTATCCACTCACGGGCCTCAAAGCCTTCGATTTCGTACAATCCACTCCCGCCAATAATCCCAATCTTGTTCATGCCGCAGCCGCATTATCCCACGGAACCCGTGAAACAAAATAATATATATTAAAAAAGTAAAACTATAAATTATATGCAGGATACCTTACCTTACGATTTATAAAACATTGTGTTCGGGAAGGTTGGAAGACCGGAGGTTGATCCTTTGTTTGGCCCTTAGTGGGCCAGTAGCTTGAGGTGTTCAAGGCCCTTGGCCGTGATTACCCATTGTTGACCTTTTTTGAAAACCAATTTTCGGCAGGGAGCCTGTTTGTAAGCTTCAGTGTCGACGTTCAGTAGTTTGATTGGCTTGTTGTCGCTGAAGGCTCCGGCATCCCGGGGGACGCAACGAACGGGGACGCCATTAGAATCCAGTGATACCTCGTACCCGGCGATGCCATCGGGTGAGGTGGGCGGATCGACCAGGCCGGGGTGGCGCTTGGCCCATTGGAAGTTCGGCGAGTGAACCAACACGCGGTAGAGTACCGGTTGTCGACGGACGAATTCCCGCAGGCTGAACGCCTGTCGCCTGGCTCTGGTCTCTCGCTGACTAAGGAAGAGCTTCCAGGGATCGATGCCAATGAGGTTCTGGCCGTTCCACCGGCCGTGATCATTTCGTTGTCCCGGCAGATTTTTTTTGTACCAGGCAGAAAAATTGGGATTGGCGAGCAGGCAGATCTCGAAATGCAGGTGCGCCCGTTCGCGCGAGATGCCTTGGGAGGTATTGCTGGTTCGGCCCATGGTGGCAATGATTTCGCCAGTTTTCTTCGCTTGGCCAACGCTTAAGCCCTCAGCCATTTGGCGCAAGTGGGCGTACAGGGTGTACATGGTCAACTGGTCGATTTCATGCTGCATGACAATGTAATTGCCGTAGTTGGACAAGCCGGGCTTTGCGTTGAAATAGACGACCGTGCCGTCGGCGGCAGCGCTGACGGGATCGACCGGCTCGCCCTTGGCATCACGCTGAGTGCACTTGATGTCGATCCCCTCGTGCATCTGCCAGCCCTCGGAGCGGACACAGCCGAAGGTGCCGCTTGGCCAAGTGCGGCTGACGGTGGGGGTGAAGTAGTCGGTCTCCTTGCCGGGCTCGAAGATCGCCTGGTTGGGGGTCGGCAGGCTGAACGGCTGCCCAAGCGCGGCGGCGGCTTGGCCAAGCGCCATCATCAACAGCAGCCTCGCGCGACCCGTCATTTACTATTACCCTTAATTTTCTTAATAGCCGTGGTCAACCCCTTGACGATCCGTTCCCCCTCTTCACGGGAGCAATCAGGGGTGAACCGGATGATGCCGGTGGCGTTGCGCTGGGTGATCATCGGGGCAGCGAGGACGCGCGGCTCGGTGAACTGGCAGAAGATGGCGATGCGCTTGCCTTTGTTGGATGTGGTGAAGCTCTCGAGCACGGCGGTACCGTGGCGGTTGAATTGAAACTGGAGCGCAAAGCCGCCTCTGGCCTCCATCAGTGTGGCTTTTTCAAGATCGGCAGTCGAGAGGAACGGCTCGCTGTTGACGTAAAAAATGAACGGATCAGCCCTGTAAACGGCCATTTCACGGGAGTATTTGGTGCCGTCGTTGTTCTGTTCCAGATAGAGCATGATGAGGCTGTAGTTATCACCCGGCTTCCTGTCCCCGACGGATTTACATCCGCACCCCAGCCCGGCGATCAGGGTGATAGCCAGTAAAAAATGTTTGAACATGTCTGTTTCGGTCTTCATAGTCCCCGGCCGCTCTCCGGAGAGACAATCGTTAAACGTCATGGGCAAACAACACAACAAAGTTATCAAACGCAAGCGGCGCAAGGCCTACCTTAAACGCAAGCAGGCCGCGGCCAAGAAATAACCGGACATCCGGCCTGGGCCAACGGAGCCGGCTGGAAAACAACCTATCTTTTACAAAAATGGCTAATATATTTAACGACATTGTGGAGACAGTTGGCCGCACGCCGCTGGTGCGGCTCAACAAGGTCACCGAGGGAATCGACGCCACCGTGCTGCTCAAGTGCGAGTTCTTCAATCCCCTCTCCAACGTCAAGGACCGGATTGGGATGTCGATGATCCAGGACGCCGAGAAGAGCGGGGTGCTCACCAAGGACACCGTCATCATCGAGCCGACGAGCGGCAACACCGGCATAGCGCTGGCGTTCGTCGCGGCGGCCAAGGGCTATCGGCTGATCCTCACTATGCCGGAGACCATGTCGCTCGAGCGCCGCACCCTCCTGGCGATGCTCGGGGCCGAACTTGTGCTTACCGAGGGGCCAAAGGGCATGAAGGGCGCCATCGAGCGGGCCACCGAGTTGGCTGCCGAGACGCCGAACTCGTGGGTTCCGCAGCAGTTTGAGAACCCGGCAAACCCGGAGATTCACCGCCAAACCACCGCCCAGGAAATCTGGGACGACACCGACGGCGCCGTCGACATCGTCGTGGCCGGCGTTGGGACTGGCGGCACGCTCACCGGCTGCTACGAGGTCATTAATTCGCGCAAGCCGTCGTTCCAAGCCATCGCGATGGAGCCGGCCGACTCGCCGGTGATCTCGCAGACGCTGGCCGGCGAGGAGCTGACGCCCGGCCCGCACAAGATTCAGGGCACCGGCGCGGGATTTGTCCCGGCCAACCTCCACCTCAAGGGAGAGGACGGCAGCGACCAGATCACCGAGTGCGTCCGTGTCAGCAACGACGACTCCTTCGCCATGGCTCGCCGCTTGGCCAAGGAGGAGGGCATCCTCTGCGGCATCTCCAGCGGGGCCAACGTCTGCGCCGCCCTTGAGGTGGCCAAGCGCCCGGAGAACGCCGGCAAGATGATCGTCACCTTCGCGCCGTCCACCGGCGAGCGCTACCTGAGCACGCCGTTGGCTGAGGAAGCCCGCGCCCAAGTGGGCGGCTGATTGCGCTTGGCCAAGCTCCCACAAAACAAGAGACTTTAATGGACTATCCGATATCCAGTCGGGCGGCGTCACTTGCGCCGTCGCTGACGCTGGCCATCTCGGCCAAGGCCAAGGAGCTGCGTGCCCAGGGCGAGGACGTTATCGGCTTCGGGGCCGGTGAGCCGGACTTTGACACGCCACAGCACATCAAGGACGCCGCCGCGCAGGCGCTGGCCGACGGCTTCACCAAGTACACACCAAGTAGCGGCATCCCGGAGCTGCGCCAAGCGGTCGCCAACAAGTTCCAGCGCGACTACGGCGTCGAGTACGAACCGAGCCAGATTATCGTCAACTGCGGTGGCAAGCACTCCTGTTTCAACGCCATCTACGCCACCTGCGAGGCTGGCGACGAGGTGATCATCCCCGCGCCGTACTGGCTCAGCTATCCTGAGATGGCCAAACTTGCCGGGGCCAAGCCGGTGATTCTCGACACCACCGATGAGACAGAATTCAAGGTCACGCCGGAGCAGTTGCGCGAGGCGATTACGCCGAAGACGAAACTGTTCATTCTCAACTCACCGAGCAACCCGACCGGCTCCGTGTACTCGGCGGACGAGGTCAGGGCGCTGGGCGACGTCTGCGTCGAAAAGGGCGTGCTCATCATGAGCGACGACATTTACGAGAAGCTCGTTTACGACGGAGCCAAGTTCACCAGCGTGACGACCTTCTCCGAGGAGCACCTGGCACACACCATCATCGTGCACGGCTTGGCCAAGGCCTACTCGATGACCGGCTGGCGCATCGGCTTCCTTGCCGCGCCCAAGCCGATCGCCCAAGCCATCAACGCCGTGCAGAGCCACAGCACCAGCAACGCCACCTCGTTTGCGCAAAAGGGCGCCGTTGCCGCGCTCAACGGCCCGCAGGATCACCTCGACAAATGGCTGACCGAATTCGACAAGCGCCGCCGTTACGCCGCCGAGCAACTGAACAACATGCCTGGGATCAGTTGCATCAACAGCAAGGGTGCATTTTACCTGTTCCCGAACATGGCCGGGACCGGCCTCAAGTCGGCCGAGTTCTGTGAGCGCCTGCTCGAGGAGGCCAAGGTAGCCGCCGTCCCCGGCATCGCCTTCGGCGCCGACAACAACTTCCGTATCAGCTACGCCACTAGCATGGAGAACATCCAGACCGGCATGGACCGCTTGGAAGCCTTCTGCAAAACCCTGTAGCCGAATCTAGCGCTACCCTGAAAACGCAAATCGCGCGACTTTTCTTGCGTTGTTGGACTGGGGTTGTAGCTTCCTTTTTTGGGCCTCGGGACTGCTTGCATGGGCAGCTTATTCTTTAATACGAACCGTTTTTTGTACAGCCGTTGGCGGGCGGCATTCACGCTGATCGAGCTACTGGTGGTGATTGCCATCATTGCGATTTTGGCGGCGATGCTGCTGCCGGCCCTGGCCAAGGCAAAGGATCAGGCGCGTCTGGCCAATTGTCTCTCGAATCAGCGCCAGTGGGGCTTGGGGCTGCAGATCTATCTTGTGGAGAACGAGGACTTGCTGCCCCGCGACGGCATGGGCGCCGATGGCAAATACCCCGGCGCGCCGCCGCCCTCCGGCACGCCGAAGGACCCGAACGCCTGGTTTAACCTGCTGCCGCCGTTCATGGGCGAGAAACCGCTGGTGCAGTACTGGAAGCGGCCGACGGTGGTGTATCAGGACAACGTCAAAAACCTGCCGTTTCCCCGCAGGCGAGGGAAGATTTGGCACTGCCCAAACGCCACAATGACGACGGAGGAGCTAAAGCAGTTGAAGGGCGGGGGACGGCACGGGTTTTTCAGCTACGCGATGAACATCGACCTCAAGCGCGGGACGGTGAACTCGTACCTGCCGTACCCCAAGATGCCCAAGGCGACCGACTTGCCCAACCCCTCGGCGACGGTCGGCATGATGGACATGTATTTCAGTTCGTCGGAGGGGCTGGGGAATCCTTACTACTCGGTGAACCCGGCGGCTCGGTGGCGGGCGTTCCCGGAGCGGCACAAGGGGCAGGGCGGCGTGCTGTCATTCATCGACGGTCACGCAGCCTATTTTTCGCGGCACTCGATCACCAACGGCGCGGGCACATTCGAGGGGTCAAATCCGGACGTGATCTGGAATGCGCCGTTCCGAAAAGAGTAAGTCGTCGATGTAACAATATGCCGCATATTCGAAAAGATGCTGAGCGTTCTTCCTCACCCCGGTACTCTCCCCTGGGGAGAAGGTGGCCGCAGGCTGGATGAGGGTGGGCCTTTGAATGTATAAAACGGCTACTGTTTTATCGGAGTATCTTTAATTTCAACCAACTGAACCGTGAAAAAAGGGCTCATGTTTTTGGCGGCAGCGGCCGGTCTTGTGGCGGCGCGGGCCGAGGTGGTTCTCGACGAATCGTTCAGCTACGACGACGGCCCGATCGTCGTGCAGGCGGCGGACACGTGGAAAAACCACAACGGCATCAACGAGCAGACGGAGGTGTACGAAGGGCAGCTAATCCTGACGCAGGCCAACACGGAGGACTTCCACGCGAAGCTGGCAGGCGGGCC
>Ga0208128_1000591_pt1 | contig 14509 bp, 13 predicted proteins | sample ETNtaG_35_FD_185758 | JGI IMG/M metagenome (GOLD analysis project Ga0208128, IMG submission 185758) | Marine microbial and viral communities from oxygen minimum zone, Eastern Pacific Ocean - ETNP201306PF51B (SPAdes) (version 2) | ecosystem: Environmental > Aquatic > Marine > Oceanic ... | reverse complement strand
GTTAATTTTTCCTGTTCTTTGATTTTAAATACCTGTTTTCGAAAGCTTGTTTCATATGTCATACCCTATTATGGCATATTATATGGATTTAGCTATAGAAACGAACCGTAGTAGCTGACAGAATCAGGGATGTCTATCCTTCCGCTTTTGTGCTCCTAAAGCGTAATACTGATGGCTTTTCTTTCTTTAGATGAGGCGTATGCAGCCTGACTGACCGCCACCCCAGCCAAACCTTCCCGCAGGCTGGCACCGGGTGAGACATCGGTTTTTCCATCCCGTACACAAGTGGCGAAATGAGTCCACATACCGGTTCCCGCTTGTCCGTCGTTGTACCACTCTCCTTCTTGCAAATTGATCGGTGTTTTGTCTTCCTTAAATCCATGGTGTGTTAGGTAGCGGATACGGCTCTGGTCTAGAGCTGATATATTTCCTTTCGTGCCAACTAGTTGGAATATATTTTGCATCTTTAACCCGGCCATACTACCTGTCATACATATCATTTGACCTCCCTGACACCGGGCCAAGATATTGGTGAATTCCACCGCTTTCTTATCGGGTTTAAAGAGACCGGTTTGCTGGTGGGCTATCACTTCAACAGGTGGTGCCTCCGTCCACCACAACGCCAAATCTATGGTGTGAGAAAGGGCATCTAGGATGCCGCTGTAGTGTTCGGCAAAGAAGTACTGTGGATTGAAGAATCCGCGCTGAAGGGAGACATTGGCCTGCACTAAATCAATTTGTTCGGTCAGGACTTTTATCTGCTGCGCAAAGGGAGTAAAGCGTAACTGGAACCCTACCATGGCCACCACTCCGTTTCTCTCGGCGATTTCGCAAACAGATTTCCCCAATCCCACGTCGGCCGCATAGGGCTTTTCAACCAAAAACGGTTTGCCTGCTTGAACAACATCCCGCATCACTTCGACGTGATGCCGGGTATGAGTTGCAATCGCTAATGCGTCGACATCATCCCGTTGAATGGCTTCCCGGTGGTCTAAAACGTAACCGACGCCGAAATCGATCGCTGCTTTTTGGGCACGAGATTCATCCCGATCACAGACCAGCACCAGTTTTGTTTCTTGACATCTTTGGATTGCGCGCGCGTGGCTCGGACCTCGCTGTCCAGCACCAATTACCGCGAGTCGAATTTTATCTGACATATATCTTTTCCTCACTCACTTTGCTACTACAAGAAAGATATCAGTTACCCGTGTCTAACCCCAATTCCTATTTTTTAACCGCTGGCTGAATTATGCTTCAGCATTTGCCAGTAATTCATATTTGGCAGTGTTTAAGTTTTGAAGTGAATCGACCTGGTCCTTCAAGAGAGAATCGCATGAAAGTGGTGTTAGCCGAGAAAAACCGTCTGCTGCCTCGGTGGCCACTTGTTCCCATTGCCAATGGCCCGTTGCCGTCAGCGCCGATTGAAGGTGTCGAAACTGGTCGTTGGTAAAAAGGTCAACCGGTAATTGGTAAAACCTTGTTAGGGAAAGGAGAACCTTCGGTGTTAAAGGGGTTCAAAATCCAAGGAGGGGCGCTCATTCGAGACGCAGCGGTTTAAACAGCCGGTATTCGGCTGGTTCGCTAAGTTTCTTTAGCTCTTTTTCAGATTGACTTCTAGAGTAACCGCATCGCCGACGGTGGTCTTTCCTGATTGTATTACAGTGCAGAGAACGCCTCCTCGGCAGTCCGGTTCTAGAGCCGATAAAAGCCCTGGTTGGGCCTCTTCCATCCGCTGGCAGGGTGTCGTTTCGCCGTTGATTTCCAGTATAGCGTCGCCCACGCGTAATAGCTGACCTACGGTGCCTTGCAGCGAAACCCCTTCGACCAACAGGTTGGAGCGGCGGGTGGTCCAGGGCAGCGCTTTACCCACTTCGGCGCAGGCCAGTGCCCAGGACTCGGCCGATAAAACGGTTACCTGTCGTTTTTTGAGTAGTTTTCCCCGATAGTCACCGGTAACGCCGTCTTCAACAGTAATCTCCGCTTGGGTTAGTTCTTCCATTGGTGCTCGGGACTCGTGGCGAACAGCGATTTGTTTTAACGTTCCTGCCGACATGGCGTGCCTCCTGATATCGATCAAGTAATGAATGACTTTTGGGCTTCGAAGGTTGGGTTATTTACTGGAATAAGTTTACTGAAATAAACCGTTGCCGGACGATCGCAGTTGTGATTTTCGCTCTCCATCTACGGCTATAGTTAACGGGTCATATGATAACATGCAAAGGTAAAAAAACCATCTCTGTTTGCTGTTGACGTCGAATTATCACGCCATTAAAACGGTCAACACGCCGCGTAACACGGTTTTGAAGTGATTAGGATAATAATTAAAACAGGGGGATTACCGGTAGTACCAAACAAGTGAGAAGAGTAAAATAACCCAGCACAATTATTTTAGCAATAATTTAGCAGTAAAAGGTGAGGCTAGAAAGTTGGTCTGCTTTGGCCGAAATCAATGGTTATATGATTGATTTGGGCAAAGCCGACAAGGGTTGTACATCCCGCAGAACCCGATGGCTGAATCTCAGGGCTGTGTCATGCCTTACAATTTATAGGGGTTTAATCGATAAAGGCAAAGAGTAAGTGAGAAAAGTATAAAAAAACAGACGGCGATTCTAACAATAAAAGGTAAAGGTGGAAAATGTTGGATCTGCTTTGCCCCTACGGAGGATAGGATAGGTGGTATTGATACACCTGAACAACACCTTTATTTTTGTGAGTTATTCCTATGAAGACTGAGTTTAATCCCGTTTTGATGATAAGCCATGCACAATATCGTCCGGTGATGGGCATCCCCGAATGGGTGTGCTACTACGCCAACTACGACCAACCCTGCCCTGGCCCTAAAACCATCTGGTGGGCGAACAGGATTAGCCATTTGTGACACGCGTCATGGAACAGATCTGCCCGCTTCGACAGGCCATCTCCCTGGGTGGTGATTACGGTAAGCCGATACTGGGCTGCTTGGGTATGAACCATCATTACGGCTCAGCCGATTACGCCGCTGAAGAGATAAGTAGGAACGCACTGATATCCTACTGGAAATTCAGCGTATCGGCGTCGATGGGTTAGTACTATTACAGGCAGATCCCCATACTGATGTACCACCCGGCGCTGGTCGAGCCTTTCATGGCCAAACACGTTATCGATCCACAGCAGCCCTAATCTCGCAACCCCGATGATTTTCGATCCTGGTTTCAGTATCGGGCTGATGTTCTAACCGGGTTTATACAACTCTTGAGGCCGGCGGTGCAGGAGCAGAGGCTGGGACCGTCCTGTCCCATTATCCTCTATGTACCGGATAATGTCCCTTGGTCGATGATCGCCTATGGGTTGGATATTGAAAGATGGTGTGCTGAAATCTAATCGACGGGTTGATGTTGAGTCCATTCCCTTTTTGCTGGGATGACCTTGGGCATTATCGCACTTATCATGTTAAAATGGCGCACCGGCATAAATAAGATATGTATCGGTAGTCTAGGATCCAAGAAACTGCTTGAAAGCCAGGTGTAGCAAAATACTGTTTTTTTACCCGCAGCCGGTTTACGACTGGACAGACAAACAATATCAGACCGGTGTGGATGCGGTCAGGTCAGTCTTTATCAGAGTGAAACCATGGTACGGATGGCTTACCTGTAGGAGACCGTAACTTCTATTGGGGATTGACAACTGGTTACCCAACGGGCTACTGACCTACCCGCTGCCGATTATCCGGCCGATTACCCCATCTGCATGGATTGGCATACGCACCTACCGGAACCACACAGCATTGACGTGGCGTAGGTCGGAGACACGGCCCTGTGATTGACCGTCGACCGTTATTTTTGGGCGATCCACATGCACTGTGGCTAGCTTGGATTATTTGTTGACCGTTACAACGTGGGCAACTGATTTTTGAGAATATGCCAGATGAATAATTATAGATTAAACCACATCTTTGACCCACTACCTATTTCTTCTATCAACTGAAGTTTGACACCTGATATCCAAACTCGAAAACTGATGGTCCTGAAGTAGCCTCATTGCAGGGCTGGATTTTCTCCGATATTTTTTATAACGAAATATCCCAAACTATTATGATATTGACAGTGCCAGGTTTTGTGTGATAACTTTCTGAATCTGATCAGTGCCCCATTCCGATGTCCATGTTATGGAGACAACATTTAAGAAAAAACAGGAGTAATACCTACATGAAAATTGAAGATCAAACACAAACGGCAGAGGAAGTTATCAATTCAAGCCAGATGGAAGAAGACGATGAAATGTTTACTTTTGACCATCTCAGTGGAATTAGCCAACAAGACATGGAGCAGGTGGCACGAGAAATTCAAGCCGAGTTTGATCTGACTGTGCTCGCTACAGCCTTGAAATTAGGTGATCCGGCTGTTGCAGATAAAATTCGTGGTTCAATGAGTATACAAATAAAAAAGGAACTTGACGAGATAATCGAATCACTACCCAAGATGAAAGTTAAAGAGGTAGAAGACGAACAGCAGAAGATTCTTAACCTGGTCAAAAAGATGGAGACCGAGGGACAAATTACCATCAACCAAAGTGGTGATTCGACAGGGGACACCTGAGGACCTGTCGAATCATCTCCCGTGCAGGAGATAGATGAGGTCGAAGCATCCCCTGGCTGAAGTCCGCGTTGGCCTCTCAGTCGAGAGAAAGTAAATTTATTTTATGATAGCTTACCTGCCATCGTCTACCCCGACATCGTCCCACTGAAATCAATTGTAAAAACCCTAATTGGCCTGGGTGACAGATCCAGGCGTGATGGTATCTTATCTATTAAGCCGCAAATTACAGAAATTGATGACTTCGCATTACGGCAGTTCTTACAGATGGCCGTTGATGGCCGAAATATTGAAACGATTCGACAACAGGCAGAAAAAATGGCCAGGATTAAGGTCAGTCAATTGTCAGAGTATTTCGAAGTCATTACGGAGGGGGTTGTAATGATTGCCTCTTCCGAGACACCACCTGTAATGCGTGCTCAGCTCTCTTGCTGGGCTGGAACTGGCATTTTTTCTGAAGAGCCATTTGCAATCTCGGCAGAAAATTATAACCCCCAATCTGATAGTAACAGCATTGTCTATTCTAGCCGTCCACCACTGGGATTAATTGCTGTGGGGTTAATTGAAATGGGAGCAGCAGCTAGGCGAGGCGGTATTTTGTCTATTGAACCAATGATTGAGCAAATCAAAGATTCAGCCTTATCGGCCTTTCTACAAATGGCAGTTGATGGCCGAGATGCTGAGACAATCCGACAAAACGCAGAAAGGACGGCGGAGATCAAGGGTAGGCAGTTGTCTGAATATTTTGAAATTATCACTGAGGGAGTTTTAATGATTGGCAATAGTGAAACGCCTGAAGTCATACGACAGTATTTGTCCTATTGGGTTGGAGAGATCGATGGGTAGAGCAGACCTTCCGCCTGAGGAAATTACCCATCGGTTAGACATTGCGAGATCGATTGCACTTCAGGCCGGTGAAGTAACGCTCCAACATTTTCAAACCCGGCAGCTCTCAGTTGAACGCAAGCCAGACGATTCACCGGTCACTATCGCTGACCGGAAATCGGAACAGCTACTCCGCCGAGAGATTCAAGCCCATTTCCCGGAAGATGCCATTTTAGGGGAGGAGTTTGAAGATATTGAGGGTCATTCTGGTTACCGCTGGATTTTAGATCCCATTGACGGAACCAAGTCTTTCATCTGTGGCATTCCACTTTACAGCACCCTGATCGGCATTGAGTTCGATGGTGCGGCGGTCGTTGGTGTGATTCACTTGCCGGCCTTGCGAGAGATGGTCTATGCTGGTAGCGGTCAGAGTGCCTGGCATGTTGTTGGTGATGCCGACCCGGTACCAGCAAAAGTCTCTGATCGCCAAACGCTGGCTGACGGCTGTTTCGTAATGTCTCAAGTAGACCTATTTTCTGAGTATGGCCGACAGGACGCCTACCATCAATTGGAACAGAAAGCCTATATTACTCGCTCTTGGGGTGATGGTTACGGTTACCTATTGGTAGCGACCGGGCGCATCGAGGTGATGGTGGATCCGGTAATGCACATTTGGGATGCTGCAGCTATACAACCTGTGATGGAAGAAGCCGGTGGCACTTTCACCGATTGGCAAGGCAATCCAACCTTTACCAGTGGTGAAGGCATCGGCACTAATGGCAAGGTTTTAGACGAAGTGCTGGCCATCACTCAGAACTATCCCAACCGGCACAGCCAGACCTAGCTCAACCCTTGTCTGATCTAATCAGTTCATCTTTTCAGACGGCCATACTGGATTGGTTCGACATCTACCAAAGAGATCTCCCCTGGCGTCAAACGAACAATCCCTACCATATCTGGGTTTCCGAGGTTATGCTTCAGCAAACCCAGGTCAACACGGTAATCGACTACTATTACCGTTTCCTGTCCAAACTTCCGACGATTTATCATTTAGCTGAGTCTGAGTTAGACGATCTACTCAAAATATGGGAAGGATTGGGCTACTACGCACGTGCTAGAAATCTGCGGAAAGCGGCTCAGATTGTGGTGACTGAGATGGACGGTCAAGTCCCAGCCGATTATAATTTTTTTCGCCAACTGCCAGGTGTCGGCGACTATACTGCGGCCGCAGTTCAGAGTATCGCTTTCGGCCAACCTTTTGCCGCAGTAGATGGTAACGTCAAGCGGGTCTTATCCCGCCTGTTTCGGATAATAGAGCCTGTCAATGCGCATAAGTCGCAGCAGATTTTTCAGCAACAAGCTGACCATCTCCTTTCTGCCAACCACCCTGGTGCCTACAACCAGGCAATGATGGAACTGGGGGCCACGGTATGCCGTCCCAAATCTCCCGGCTGTACAATATGTCCTGTTCAAGATTTTTGTCAAGCTTTTGAACAGGCTGAACAAGGTCTATTTCCTGTTCGACAAGCCAAAAAGAAAATTCCACAGTACCGACTGATCTGCCTAGTCGTTGTCAAAGATGACGCCGCCTTAGCTACTAAGTCTGTGCTAATCACCCGACGTCGCCCAGATGGGTTGCTAGGTGGTCTATGGGAATTTCCCAACCGAAAAATCGATCCAGAAACGGATCGAATCGCCGCTTGTCAACAGTTCGCCCTTGAAGAACTCGAGCTGCCCCGGAATTCAGACTTGGGGACACCGATCTTCCTGACACAGGTTAAACACACTTATACACACTTTAGGGTTGTGGTAGATGTTTTTTTGAGCTACTATCAACCTTGCTTAACCTCTGTCCCTGAAGTCCTAGATCCAGAGGTTGCCTATTCTCCTTCAGATAAGGACGGATTATTGCAAGAGGACACCGAACTAAAGGCTGCTTCGCTAATAGATTGGTGTATGGACGAATCCTTTCGTTGGGTAGCAATCAACCAACTCGACCAATTTCCCTTTACAGGTGTTGCTAATAAGTTCTTGCCACAAGTTAGACAGATAAACACAGCTTGAAGCCAAACCGACAGTATCACAAAGGGAATCCGTTTACGATTCGTTACTTGCGAATCTTACCTCTGACTCTCATCTGGATTGCCCTTCAAACTGCACTCTACGGCTACATTCACCTCAACGGTTTGGGGCAGTTTATCGCCAACCATCTACCTGTTGGTAGTGTTTTCTTCTTAGTTATTTTCGCCTTTTTACTCAATCCAATCCTTTTCCGGTTTGGATCAACCGCGACATTTAGTACAGCTGAATTAACCCTCTGCTGGGCCATGGTAACCGCAGCTGCTTCTGTTCCTGGCTATGGGCTAATGGAGTTTATTTTCCCCTATATTGCAGCCCCAGCCTATTTTGCTACCCCGGAAAACCAGTGGGCGGAATTGATTCTTCCTCATCTGAAAGAATGGCTTTATGTCACTGATCAATCAGCTCTAAGCAAATTTTGGATTGGCATTAACCCACATGACCCAATTCCATGGCGGATTTGGGTCAGGCCAGTGGCTATCGCCACCATTTTCGGGTTATCTTTCTTTTTTTCAGTCTGTTGTTGGGCGGTCATTCTACGTCGTCAATGGGCGGAGCGTGTTCGGTACACCTTTCCGCTGGTACAAGTCGCCGCCAATTTAACCCAAGCTGATCTAAATCAAAAAGCGTTTCAACCAGTTTTTCATAGTCGGTTTTTTATCTTTGGTATTACATTGGCCGTTGTGGTTCATCTAGTACGAGGACTGCATCAATTCTATCCCTTTTTCCCTAGTGTCCCGCTCGACTATCCGATACGGCAGTTCTTTCCCAACAAACCGTGGCGGGCCATCGTCGACGGGTGGCCACTCTTATTTCGACTTCGGTTATCGGTTGTTGGCGTCACCTACTTTTTGCTACCTGATGTGGCCGTTAGTATCTGGTTCTTTTTCTTATTCTACAAGTTTCAGGAGGTAGCGATCTCAGCTTTCTCTATCACCCGGGTCAATACTCAGCAACAGGTAATGGGTGCGGTTTTAGTATTAGCAGCCATATCAGCCTGGCACGCACGAAAGCATCTGATCGCTGTCTGGCAAAAGACCTTTACCGGCTCAGCCGATCCAAACCTCGTGGATGATTCCAACGAGCCCTTATCTTACCGGTCTGCCATGTTGTGTATGATCGGTGGTTTTATCTTTATGGGAGGAACGGCGGTTATCATGGGAATGTCAGTCTGGATGGTAGTGTTGTTTATCCTGCTGATGTGGATCTTGGCCACGACCGCTGCTTGGCATGTCTCCAATGCGGGATGCTTGCTGGTCAATGTGGGCTTCACCCCCTTCAACTTTTTTCGCCTGATCTTTGGTGGACGAGCATTGGGGGCCCATAACCTGATTTTGTTGAGTTTCGATAGATCCTCTATTCCCAACTGGTCGTCACAATCTCTGATGGCATACTCAATCCAGAATTTTCGCTTGGCAGATGCGCATCGTCTTCCACCTCGGAAAATGCGATTGGCACAGTGGATGTTATTAGCGGTTATATTGTCGGCCGTGGTTACGTTCTTCACCACTTTGACCTGGATTCACCGTAAGGGTGCAGTCAACTTAACCCGTTGGATTTTTAATGTTGGCCCAAGCGTAATGCGTCGGTCAATCGGTGAAATTTTGAATCCATCGTCTCCGAATGTATCTGGCATATTGAGCGTAGGCATAGGTGGGATCATCATGTCAGGACTGATTGTTATGCGACAGCGCTTCTTGTGGTGGCCGCTTCATCCGCTCGGTTATGCGCTTGGTGTGACCTGGGCACCATCCCGGCTCTGGTTTTCGACCTTGATCGGTTGGGCGATTAAGTCTCTGATCCTGAGGTTCGGTGGGTTTCGTGCCTTTCGGCAGGGTCAACCCTTCTTCCTAGGCTTGATTCTGGGTGAGTACTTTATGACTGCCGCTTGGCAGATCTCGGCTTTGAAAACAGGTATTGGATACTGGAGTGGTCCACCCAGTTGAAGATTACAAGCAGTGAAGCCCTCTGCTAAATTACCCCCGGTTTTTTCTGTGGGTAGATTTGACCAAGGTTGCCGGTTCATGACAGCGAGCAAGTGCATAAGAAAAGTACGGATCTACTGAATTTAAGTAGGAAAAGGCTAAAATAAAACAGAATATTTAGGTAGATTAAGCTGCTACTTTTGGCAAGAACCAGTCAAAAAGAACCACAAAAAAAGCCTTTGACAAATGAAACAGGCCCCCAAATCGAATACGAGCAAACCAGGCTCTAATCATTCGATTACGGGAGCACCATTTATGAATGATCTATTATTTATTTTGGAAAAGGAAAGGAAAAGGATTCAAATAGAGGAAGAAAAATTGAGTGCGGTGGTTAAACGGCTATTATCAGTAGTTAGCGAATCCATTGCACCTTTATTATATTACCCCAGGGTAAAAGTATAACGAACCTTTCGATCAAAGGCCTCCAGTTACGGCTAAGTTTAGCTTTGAAATAAAAAAGGCTCTGCTTTTGTTGGATCGAGGAACCCTTTTTGAAAAATTACGTCAGGACCTCAAAGAACGGTTAAAAGTAGAGGCCAATCACGAAAGCATCCAAACTTTAGTTGAAGCCGGAGATAGAAAGATTACTACGGATAAAGCTATTACCGTGGAACAGATAATAGACTCATTAAAGAATGAGGCAATTCTTAAAATCAAAATGGGGCCGCATCTCTGCAACTTGATGGTTGTATGGTTCAAACACGAGAAGATAAGTGGAAAGAAGTCCGTAACGGAGGTCTCTTTAGAGATAAAGACCGGACACAAACAGATAATCCGCACAAGAAAGTAGTACATAGTACATCAGCGATATGTTAGTGTCTTTAACGCTAGATGGTGTCCTGAGATTATCCCAGGATTGTTGGCCAAAGGAGTCGAATCTGGTAACATCAAGTGGCAAAACAATAACCAACCGACAGCAGGCGGCGATGGAGACTGGACCCAACATGGAAGGCGTGTGTTTTGGAACCCGGCTTACCAGAAATATCAGCAGCAGGAAGCCAAAAATGACAGCCTTTCGAATTATAGGACAATTTTGGTGGTGATGAAAAGGTATATTAATGATTCCAATGCAACTCAAGTGACAGCAAATTCTCTTTTTCAGGACTTTATTAAACCGGCGAGGTTATATCAAATCATAGAGGCTCAACTAGCGGTAGGCTCATGATAAATGAAGATTGACCTATAATCTAAATTGCCCTATCATGGTCATCACGTGTAACAGGTTGGCCTGGAGATTCTAGGGATTGGGAACATCACAATTGCCAAACGGCTCAATTGACTCCCCTCGGACGAAAATTGTTAGGGTTAGACATGTGGGAATAAATAAAAGAATTTCTCTAATTACCAAATAGTTGTTTTAAGCAGTTGCCAAAGTTGAAGGAAATTTATCTTTTCTAGATAAGCAATTGGATCTTGACCTTTTTCTACATGTTGATCCTGCTGACGGAATGAACCGTAAAAATTGGAATTGAATACATCCAGTGTTCTAAATCAGTCAGAGATTTGTTACTAAAACCGGCTAAAAAATCTTGTTTGCTCGATTGGATTATGATACCAGTCAATGATAATAAAGACGAGTTAGATGAATTACTAATAAGTCATAAGTTGAGAAAAATCGACGATGTAATTTTAATAGATCAGCGTTTAAGCTAAAGCATGTCACCTAGGGGAAAGGTGAATTTTAAATAGAGCAGGTCTTCGCCGAATTCTTTCAGGTCAGCTACTAGTATAATGCTAATGTAAGCAGCATCTTACAGATACACACCGTACACATTAGTGATTTTTATATGGATTCTAGCATTCACGGTCTAAACCTACCAATATATACGGGAGAAAGTTAATTTGTTATGATCGACCAAACGAATATTACCAATCAAGAAATTGAAGAATCTTTTAAAAGAGATGGTTATGTTGTAGTCGAAAATATCATTCAGGATCACGACTTGGAACCTATTCGGAAACACATCAAAACAAGGGTCGAAGAGTATGCCCATGAGCAGTATGCAGCAGGTAATATTTCGTCGCTTTACAACAGAGAATCTTTCGAGCGTCGTTATGCTGTCATATGTGAGGAATTGTCAATTTATCCTCGCAGTTGGATCGGCCACACGTACGGCCGCGAGTTTTACGATCTCTATAATTTGCCAGGTATTCTCCACGTCTTGAGCGTTATACACGGTTCTGAAATATCTAATATCGGCAGCCCCGCGCTGAGAACGAAACTACCCGGCAGTGTGATTACTTCGTTTCCCTGGCATCAAGATAGTCAATACGTCGACCAAGCTACAATTGGTAAAAAAGAACGTCATACTGAGAACTTGCTAATGGTCACAGTGTGGGTACCTTTAGTCGAAGCTACAGTGCCAAACGGTTGCTGCTGGGTCATTCCAGGCAGTCACCGTTGGGGATTATTGGATGGAGTCCGAGGCCAAGACAGCAACATACGCATGGAAGAAAATATAGAAGGAAGAGGCCAGCCGACTCCGGTTCCTCTTAAACCTGGAGGTGCACTTTTTATGTCCAATCTGTGTGTACACACAAGCAAGTTGAACACCAGTAACGGATGTCGTTGGAGTATCGATTTCCGTTACTTTCCCACTGTGGATCGAAACAATTTTACACCTGAGCAAAGGCAAGCTGCAGAGTTTGTCCGCGACAAAATGCGCCGGGGAGGAAAAGAACCGCTAGTGGTGCTTACCAGGGGACACAAACCGAGCTGGGAAGAATGGGATACAGCCAACCGGAAACTACAGTCAAACTCAAGGCATACAGATTAAACTAAAATCACGACTCGGGCTATGCAAACATAAAAGAATAAATGTTTTAGCCGTTAGAATCAATTTTCAACTAATTAACCATTGATGGTAGTGGAAAAGTAAAGATGGTGATTATCAAGTAGTTTACGAATCACCATCTTTACCCTCACTGGAAGTCTGAAACTCGTATCTGGAACATAGCAGGTGTGGGATAATTAGGTGGGGGGGAGCACCAGTTGGTAGTCTTTTCCTTGTAAACTGCCCGGCCCGAAGCATACGGACAAACAGATATAAACTGATCTGGAATTTTACAGAAAGTCCCTGTTATTTGGATTCAGGTTACCTCGGTCGTTATGCAAATGACTTGGATGTCATTGAGTCTTGGCTGCTTTTCGGGAAACAATCGCCAAAATTCGAACTCTATGACCTAGGACAAGATCAGTGGGAAAAGAGGAATCTATCCGGCAACTCCACATTGACCGAAGTTGAAACTAATCTGAGAGCTAATTTGCACAAATTTCTTGATGAGACTGACGACCGAATCTTGGAAGGACAACTTCCTAACTTTACAGGAGAAGTAGTGAAATCGATGTGGCTCAAAAAAGATGACAATACATATCGCTTAAATTTCGATGTAACATCGGAATGTCGCGAACGACCGTTCGAATTACTTTATGACGTAGGAAGATGATCAACCTACGTTATTCGAATCCATTGATGAAAATTGACGATCGTGATCCGGTAAACACACGCGACACCTTTATTCTCAAGTATGGAGGCTTAGGCCTTTATCGGCGAACCCCACCGCTATTTTGGGCTTAGTGTTTGGCGAATTCGGCAGATAGTAGTATCATCAGTATTGCAGGAGCTATATGGAAAACACCAACATACATTTGGTATGGTTGAAATTGAGAAAAGTTCTTCTACGAAAAACCTACTTAATGGTTGATTTAGCATTTCTAGATGCTTCTTGATGCTTCTTGATCCAATTCGGGTAGCTAGCTGAAAATTTACTTCAGAATCACCATTTTTCTGGTTTCTGTGTAGTCGCCTGCTTGCAACTCTGATAGAAGTAAGTGCCAGATGACACAGACTCACCCGTTTCACTCTTGCTGTCTCAGCAGATGGCTTGGACTGCAGCCACATACTTTCCTGCTGTACCTGTCCTGGCTGTAGTTGCCATAGATAGTGACAGTCACTGCCGCATCATCAGCCAACTCAAAAGGTATTCAGGTCTCTGGATTGAACGGGTTGGGATAGTTGGCTAGCAGTTGAGTTCTGGTGGGAAATCTCTCTGACAGTATGGCTTTCAGGACATTGAGTGCTATCTCTTCTGCACTAGATCGATTTGGATTAGACTCTAGTTGGTCCATGGCTGAAGCTATGTGACGCTTTTGATCTGTGCTGAGCTCGATCTTAGCCGCTGTGGCTGGTGCCACCAGCAAGGACTTACCGAAGTTTCCTGCTACAATCACCAAATCGAAGATATTGACAGCATCATCTTCATTGACATCTCCCATGATACCAACACCAGTCTTACCAAGTGAGCCGGCCGCAATCACCAGATCAAAGATATTGACCATGCCGTCACCGTTGATGTCGCCCGTTAGCTGAGGCTGAAGACTTGTGCCTGGCACCTTAACTTCTCCATCACTCTCCGAAACCTCGAGTTCAGGTTTTTCCGGCAATTGCAAATTGATGACGGCAAAACCCTTGCGGATATCAGCTAAGGTAATAATCTGGGTCTGGGAGGCGACAACTTCCTTCCCTCCTTCACCTTTCAGTTCTACCAACAGTTGATCGCCAGCCGCCACTACTACCCCCCCTTGCAGGTCAACAAATGCAACCTGGTACTTGCTCACCGCATTGGTCTTAACCCTTTGTGGATTCAGCCCTTGCTGGCTTTGGTTGCTCACCACTACCTACGCCTAACCTCTCCGCTCCTGTCACCTGTCCTATGACGGTAAATAACGTTACTTCAGCATAAATTGCCACTGAACACAGGAATAGGAAAACAAATATTAGGGCCGATTGGACTTGCTTTGGCATCATTCCTTTCAAATCCTCCGTCCCAGGTCTACTTTGAGGCTTACTTCAAAATTATCATTTTCCTGACCTGGCTGTCATTGCTGGTGCTTACTTCTATTTATTGTGCAATTAAAAAAGAACAGGTCAGTAGTTAAGGTTTGATTATATTAACCTGAATTCGGGATTAAATGTAAGAAATTAAAAAAAAAGATCCTCGGGCTTGTACGCCCTCACTCTTTTCTTCATAATTGTTGGACATCAACTT
>Ga0208128_1000585_pt1 | contig 14602 bp, 11 predicted proteins | sample ETNtaG_35_FD_185758 | JGI IMG/M metagenome (GOLD analysis project Ga0208128, IMG submission 185758) | Marine microbial and viral communities from oxygen minimum zone, Eastern Pacific Ocean - ETNP201306PF51B (SPAdes) (version 2) | ecosystem: Environmental > Aquatic > Marine > Oceanic ... | reverse complement strand
TATGATGTGCCGTTTGGTTTCTCTCGCTATCAGGCCACCGTTCCCGTGGTAGGTACCAAGGTTCAGGACGGCAGGAAGACAGTTCGACTGATCGTGCTAAAAACTACAGAGAGCCAGGAGGTTGTCTTCGATTTACAGGAGATAAGCTTAACCTTCAGTAATCCTTCCGTCGAAAGTAGGAATAATTACAACTGGTTGGCCGATCGGCAGCGGACTGATACCACACCGGTTGAAAAAGCGCGTGCTGTCGTCGTCACCCAAAGTGGCGACAACCTGTATACTAATTCACCACAAATCCCCATTAGTGGTGTCATTCCTGAGTATAATCCCTCTAGGAAACTGGAAGTTGAAATCTTTGTTAACAGGAATTCCATGGGCGTAGTGCCGGTACAAAAAGATGGGTCTTTCAGTCTCCAGCCCATCCTATTGCGTCCCGGTCTGAATAAGGTCACGGCTTTTACCCGTAGCGCCTCACAACTGCAAAGTTCAATCTCTAAACCACAACAGGTTTTTTTCGACCAGATAAAGCCGGAGGTTAAATTTGTTGATCTGCCCACCCACGTCAGCCAATCACCCGTTACAATAAAGTTAAGATACCAGGATAATAGTGGTACCCATAGCAATTCAGTCACCCTGTTTGTCAATGGCCAGCCCCAGACAATCTCAACGAAAGATGTGATTACAGCAGTTGAGGTTGATCTGAAATCCGGAGGCAACCTCTTGGTGGTTTCAGCTGTTGATTTAGCCGGTAATGTCAGCCAGCCGAGTCAAAGAAAACTGATTCTGGACGATACGGCGCCAGAGACGACTCCCAGCAACCTATCCGCTGCTCTCAGCTTCTCCGGTACAGAGGTAGTTCTCAACTGGTCGGCAGATGTTAATGCTGGTAGTTACAATCTGTACCGTTCAGAAAACCCCATCAATCAGATTAGTTCCAAGCAACAGCTGGCAAAGAATTTAACTGTAACCAGGTACCAGGATACGGATATTAATGTTGGCAGCACCTACTATTACGCCTTAACCTCAGTCAGTCCGGCTGGATTAGAGTCCCAGAGGTTATCTGACAACCTGAACTTGACAATTCTGTTGGCCTCGGCCGGAGGAACCGCAGTACTGGCTGACGGCAGTCGCCTGACAGCGGCCGCAGGAGTACTGACAGTTGATCCAACCCTATATACTTCTATTTCTATTGAGAATCCAGCCGATTCAGACCTGCCGGACTTGTTCGGAGCGCTGGAAGGGACAGGTCGCCGGTTTACCGCTATGAACCAGAATGGTACACCGTTTAGGTCTGAGTTTCTGCGACCTGTCAATATAGCTATACCTTACCCATCGGCAGAAATACCGGAGGTCTTGCAGGTATTCATGATGATGGATAACAGTTGGAAGATAGTGGAAGATGTGAAAATTAACACCGATTCCAAGACGCTAAACCTGACGACCAATCGATTTAGCACCTACCGTTTGATGCGTCCACAATCTAAACCATGGGATCTAAATAAGGATGGTAAGATTGATATTTTTGATCTGGTGATAGTGGCTCGTTATTTTGGTCAAGAGGGAGAGGACATAATGGGTGACACGGATAAAAATAGGGTGGTAGACCTGTTTGACCTAGTGACGGTGGCTTCCCATTTTGGCCAGAGTTATGGTTCGTTAGCAACTGCGCCAATGGCCACTTTGATAGGCCAACCAGCTACTGTCAAGGTGTCGATGAATGTTAAGTACTCAACAGATCATAGTGATGATTTTCAAAAGCGGTTGCTGAAACTACAGATCCAAGCCGATACGCCAGATTCAATAGCTGGCTATCAACTGAAGTTGATCTATGACCCGCGCCTACTGACAGTAGTTAGTTTTGAGAAAGGTAATATTTTGGGGGAAGGAGGTTTCTGGTTGGATCCACAGATGACACCGGGGGAAATCGATAATATTGCGACAACTCAAGTTGGTGATTTAGCCAGTTCAGGTGTGGATCAATCAACACTGGCCGGGGTTAGCTTCCGTTTGAAAGGTAACCTCAGTTTAGCCTTAAAAACGATCGGTATTCGAGATTTGGTGATAGTCAATCAGCAGTTACAACCAATACTGTTTGAGCTTGACCCATCTCTGGTTATAGACCAAGAGTCGGTGGTATTGTCCAGATCTAGCTTAGGTCAAAATTACCCTAATCCGTTCAATCCAGAGACCTGGATTCCTTATCAGTTGGCTAGCTCAGAGGAAGTGTTGGTAAAGATCTATGACATTTCTGGTCACATGATACGTAAAATTGATGTTGGCTTGCAAAGTGCAGGTGATTATACTCCACACGATGAGGCCGTTTACTGGGATGGTCGTAATGAGTTTGGTGAGCAGCTATCATCAGGTATTTATTACTACACTATTTGTGCTGGAGAGTATATTGAGACACGAAAGATGCTGTTGTTGAAATGACTAAATATTAAAAAAAGAAACGGACGAAGTAGAGATTCTAGACTTGAAGGGTCAACAACTAACCCGTTCGCTAATGGAGATCGGCTAATTAACCCAGCTGACGACACTGGACTTGAGAAATAACCAACTATTTAGCTTGCCACTCGTGTTTTGCGCGCTGCGCATAAAAATCTGACTGTTCCTTGATGCCAGATCTGTATTAGCCATTAGGGACTGCCAATTGCTGGGCAATCAAAATTGCTCCGTACGCTGGTTCTTCGGCGACTAACTTGACCTTTCTGTGTAGGAAATGGTCTTGCATAGATTTAACAAAACTCGCTTGATTCTGGAAAACACCACCACTTAATACAATTTGAGCTGATAGCGGCAAAGCGAGTTGCTGAATCACCGTTTGTATGCTTAAAGCCAGCTCTCTACTAGCATGATTTATAATCTCCTGTGCTGTTAGGTCTCCAGCCTGGGCAGCCTGAAAAACTGAGTTTGCCAGTTGGGCGATTTGGCTTTTATCAGCCCTGCTGATCCATTTAACCAGTTGGTCGGGTGAGGTTAATGAAATCTGTGTTAAGATTTCTGGCATCAATAAAGTCGACGCTTGCCGACCATCAGCCATGCGAACCACGGCCCGAAGCCCACGTAGCCCAATATCATAGCCGCTTCCTTCATCGCCTAACAGATGCCCCCAGCCACCAGTTCTAGTCGCTTTGCCTTGACGGTTACGACCATAAACAATAGATCCGGTTCCGGAGATGGCAATTATGCCTTCACGAGTACCGGTACCTGCCACTAGTGCAATCTCAGCGTCATGTGTCAGTAGAAATCGAGCCGGCAAACCAATTTTATGGCAAATATGTAAAACTCGCTGGTGATCGTCGGGCCGCCCAACGCCAGCCAGACCGAAGCAGGCACTTTGACAATCGGCGATTTGAAGGTTAATCTGATTCAACAGATCGGTGACGATCGACTTCAGGGTACTTTCGGTTTGGTCCAGACCCACCAAATGATAATTGGTTGCCGATCCGGTCACTCGTCCCAAGCAGTTTCCGGCCCTGTCCGCAATTAAGCCGATGGTCTTGGTTCCACCACCGTCCAAACCGATTAGATAGGCCATTGACACCCTTCTGTAAATCAGATAGAATTAGCCGAATCTTACCATAAGACGGTTTGCCTGTCTAATCGGAGAGCCATGCCTCGTATTGTCACCCTTCTTTTTTTAGTTTCGATTGGGCCTCTTCACCTGCTGATCGGTTGTGGAAGTAATGATCCACCTGCGCCGATCCAGACCACAGCCCATCTACACAGCATTCACTTTGTAGACCGAAAAAATGGCTGGACCGCCGGGTCAAATGGAACTATCTTCAAGACAGTCGATGGTGGACAATCTTGGCAAGATCTGACTACGGATACCGAATTTCCTCTAACCGATACTATCAATCGAATCTTTTTCACTACCCAAGATCACGGTTGGCTGGTCAGCCTGAAAGGTCAGATCTACTATACTGTTAACGGCGGTCAAATTTGGCGACAGCAGTCGAGTGGGCTTGGGAACGGATTAACCGATCTATTTTTTGCCAAAAACGCCTTCGGTTGGGCAGTTGGTGGGGGTGGGATAATTCTTCACACCAATAATGGCGGGTCAAGTTGGGAACGACAGAGAACTCCAACTGCCACTCATCTGTGGGCCGTCTATTTTTCCGATCAGCAAAAGGGCTGGGTTGTAGGTGAAAAGGGAACAATTTTAACCACTAAAAATAGCGGCCAGCGATGGCAGATACAACGATCGAAGGTTGAATCCGCGTTATTAGCTGTCTCTTTCAGCGATGCAGAAAATGGATGGGTGGTTGGTGTGGACGGAATCGTCTTGCGAACTACCAATGGTGGCCGGCGATGGAAACGCCAAACTACTTCCGTACAAAAAACGTGGCGAAGTGTGGTTGCCGTCACCCCAACAGAGGGCTGGATCGCCGGCGAAGATGGTATCCTGTTACAAACCCTTGACGGAGGTCGATCCTGGCAACCTAAGGATTTCGGCTGTACCCAAAATCTGTTACATCTTTTCGCCCGGAAAGGGCAGATCTGGATTTGCGGTGCTAAGGGAACGATTAGCCGACAACCGCAATAAACAAATAAACAATCGTAAAAATTAGAACTTGTCCCCGACTTGATCGGGTCTTCAATCGTTATGCCTCCAGAAGAAATAATTCAAAAAGAATCACAAATTAAGTCTTGCTCCCGCCGTCACTTTTTTAAGCGAGTTGCCACAGGTTCCATCGGTGCAGGTATGGTTCTAACTTCAGCTTCAAAAGCACCGGCACAATTGAAACTCTCCGACCAAATTGAGGAACCGCCACCAACTCCTGTCGTTGAAGCGTCTAGCGCGAAATTATGGGATGGTGAAGAGGCCGATCCTGACGTGATAGGTGAAATGGTAGATCAAGCATTAATCAAGTTGACCAATGCCAGCGATATCAAAGCAGCTTGGAAAGGTCTGGTTTTGCCTAACGATATTGTCGCTATTAAGGTTAACCCACTGGCCGCGTTTGGAACACCTGAGGGGCAAAAGCTGTCTACCCATCCAATTATTGTGGATCGCATTATTGAGGGACTCTATAGTGCTGGTGTCCTGGCAGCCCAAGTTATTGTTTGGGATCGATTCAGTAAGCATCTGGTCGATGCCGGATACCGGATTAACAAAGGGGGTAAAGAACTACAGTGCTTTGCGACCGATAGTGAGGGGGTCGGTTACGATCCAAAGGTTTTCTACGAGACAAAAGAAGATATTCCCACACGACGAGAAGACGGTAAACAGCTGTCATTTTACAGTCGTATTCTGACTCAATTGGCGACGGTGATTATCAACGTCCCTGTTTTTAAGCATCACGGGATTACGGGGGTGAGTGGTTGTCTCAAAAATTTAGCTTTTGGTAGCGTTAATAATACTAACCGTTTTCACTCCAACCCCTTGAACTGTGATCCTGCTATCAGTGAAATCTTCGCTCATACGGTCATCAAAGATAAGCTGATTTTGAATATTGTCGACGGGCTATACGCCAGTTTTAACGGTGGACCGACCTACGACGCGAACGCTATTTGGAAGCAAGGGAAGATTCTAGCCAGCGTTGACCCGGTGATCTTAGATCAGATTATTCTCGACACCATCGATGAGAAACGAAAGGCTGAGGAATTGGAGGTCGTCCGTTCCTTAGCTAAGTATATTCGCTCAGCTAATAGAGCCGAATTGGGCACCAACGATTTAGACAAGGCCGACTTCCAGGAAGTTACAGTTTAATCACCGTTAATCACTAAGGACTAAAGACTGAAAAGGAGGCGTACAAAGTAGTGAGACTGAAAGATCAAGTGGCAGTTATTACGGGTGCAGGACGTGGAATTGGTGCTGCTACCGCGGTAGCTTTAGCCAACGAGGGCGTAGATATTGTTCTGGCCGCCAAAACCGGTAACCAGATCGAGGAGATCGCCAATCGGGTGCGAACGATTGGGCGACGGGCAATTGCTGTTCCGACCGATGTCTCCCAAAAAGATCAAGTAGATGCGTTAGCCGCCAAAGCCTATGACACCTTTGGGAAGGTCGATATTTTGGTTAACAACGCTGGCGTTGCCAAACACAACCCGATTCCAAAAATTGAGTTGGCAGATTGGCAGACCACGATCGACGTCAATTTAACGGGCGTTTTTCTCTGTACACAGGCGGTTTTTGAATCGATGTGCCTACAGAAATATGGACACATCGTCAATGTTTCTTCCGTCTCAGGCGTGCGGGGCGGTGCTAATTTCGGTGCTTATGCCGCTTCTAAGTTCGGAGTGGTGGGGCTGACCCAGTCCACTTTTGCTGAAGGAAAACGGCATGGGGTGAAAGCTTACGCGGTCTGTCCAGGACCAACCGACACTAAGATGCGCCGTGATAATCACGACGACGATTTAAGCAAACTCTCCCAACCTGAAGATATTGCGGATCTCATTGTGTTTTTGATCACTCAACCCCAAACAGCTCATATTTTGGAATCGGTTATTTCAACCCCGTTGATGTAGATGTTCCTTCAGCAGGTGGCAAAGGGGGAGGATTCGTTAGGAAACTCAGATCGTCGGGCTCTTCCTCTTTGGTAATCTCTAGCTCTTGCTGTCGGTTATCAGCCACCCTCTTGAGTCGCCACTGATCTGGAATCGAAATCTTTCCCCATTTCAACTCTATAATCTGACGATGATCGAGTTCCTCCAAATACTGATCTACCAAACCGACGTCCGTACCGATTAGCTTAGCCATCTGTGTTCTGGAAAGACCGGGTTTCATCTTCAGGACTCCCTGCTCAATTCGTCCCTTAGTCTCAGCCAGCTTAATTAAAAAAAAGGCCAACCGTGAAGAAACAGATCTGGCTGCGATGCAATCGAGTGGATAGGATACCTTTCTGAGGGGAATCCACTTTCTAATCCACAGGTTAAGTCGTGGATATTTTTGCAATAACAGATTGAATTCCCAGCGGGGTAGAATTACCAGGTCGGTTGGATTGATACTTTCAGCGATTACTTGGCTTTCTAACACTGGATCGATCGGAACCTCGCCAAAGATCTCGCCGGTTTCAACTACGGCCTGCGTTGCTTGTTCTGCTTTTACCGTATGCTTTTGCTCTTCTGACGATTCGTCATCAAACACGCTGTCTTCCGCAGGCGTGTAAAATTTCACTCGCCCTTCTCGAATCAGGTAAACTACTTCTCCTAACTCATCGGCGTAGCGGATCTGCTGGTAGCGGTCGAGTTCAACGGTTTTAAGGGTTCTTTCTCGTATCGCCTTTTCCGGTAAATCCTGAAAAAGATTCAGCCCATTAATGGTCCAGAATCTTTCCTGGTTATCTAATCGCTGACTTACACTCGAATACATAGATTTACTCCTGAGTCATTACCTTACCGATAGCTTGTGGGAGATAATTGAGAATATCGGTTGCCATTAAACTATGTTGTCCCAAAATTTCAGCGGCTAAATCACCGGCCAAGCCGTGTAAATAAACTCCTGTTACCGCGGCATCTGTAGCGTGTAATCCCTGTGCCATCAAGCCAGCGATTACACCTGTAAGAACGTCGCCGGATCCAGCAGTTGCCATGCCGGCATTACCGGTTGAATTAAGCCAAATCTGTCCCTGAGGTGAGGCAACGGTGACAGGTACACTTTTGAGTGCTACAGTCATTTGATAACGGTAAGCAAAGTCGATGGCTACCCCCATTGGATCATCTGCCACCTCCTCAATAGATCTACCTGTTAACCGTGACATTTCACCCAGATGGGGAGTGATGACCATCTGCCGATTGTTTTGTTGTGATAGCTTTAGTAGTAGAGCCGGTTCTTCAGAGAACGCATTAAGACCATCAGCATCGATTACCATTGGATGGGACAGTCTATTCGCCAATCGAAGTATCAGGGCAACCGTACTTGAATGTCGGGATAAACCGGGGCCAATTGCCAAAACCTGTTGTTTCTGGTCGGTGTAGTTGCAGATGGGTCGTTCGGCGGTTAGATCTAGTGTTCCCTCTTCAGTATCGGGTAACGGTAGGGTCATCACTTCGGTTAGCTTGGCCTCCATGATAGAGTTGAGCCGCTGAGGAATGCCGAGTGTTACCAAACCCGTACCGGATTTCAGAGCCGCTTGACTGGTTAAGGTTGCGGCTCCTGTCATACCTGTTGATCCGCTCAGTACAAAGACCCGCCCGTAAACACCTTTGTGACTGTTCGATGGACGGCCAGGCAACACCAAATCCACATCCGTAGTCCAGTGGGTCTGGATCTGCTGGTTTTCAATTACACTGTCGGGGAAACCGATCTCGACCACTTCAATCTTCCCGGCCAATCTTGCGCCGGGCTGAATCAGCAAGCCGATTTTGGGCAATCCGACCGTAACGGTTAAATCTGACTCTATGCAAACGCCAAGCGACTGGCCAGTATCAGCGTCTAAACCGGATGGAACATCTACCGATACTACCGTGGCCTCAGATCGGTTAACCGATCTAATCACTTCCGCCATTTTACCTTCGACTCGACGGCTGAGGCCAATTCCAAAAATAGCATCGATCAGCAAATCTTCATCGAAACGCAGAACTTGTTCTTGACTTGATCGTGGATTGAGTCGTGATTGGCATTCAACAATTGGGATGCCCAAGTTACGGACAATTTTTAGGTTGATTTTAGCCTGACCTGTAAAGTCGTCCGGGGCAGCGGCCAGATAAACTGTGACCGCACGGTTGGACATGGCCAGATGGCGGGCAATCACTAGTCCGTCCCCGCCATTGTTACCTTTACCGACGATAATTCCAATCTGCTCCATACCTGGGAAATGGCAATTAACCGTGTCCAGAATGGCACGGCCCGCATTCTCCATTAGCACAATGGCAGGGATTCCAACTTGCTCAATGGTTTGGTTGTCAATCTGCCGCATCTGCTCCGCGGTCACAACTCTCATCTTTGTACGTTAATCCCCAGATTAAGGCTGCTTCGCCACCAGGTTAGAGCCATCTCGGTGGCGAAGCAGTATCTATCGACTCTGGCAGTCATAATTTTGGCTACAGCGATCAATGCTGTCTTTAATTGGCCTGCCTTATCAAAGGCACCTCTGCAAGTGAGTTGAGATCAGGCATAATGGTTGCCAGTTCCTTCCGTAGTTCCGGGGTGTCTTGCCCACGCATGGCCAGAGTAGATCTACGTCGAATAAAGTCATCGACAAAAACGACTTTCTCCTGTTCAGCGATAAAACGAACCTCTCCAACATAATAATCGGGTGCAGCACGAAGTGAATCCAAGAGGTTCAATTTAGCTCTGGCGGATTGGCTGTTTTCTTTTTTCTGCTGTGTCATATATTTGGTGATTGTTTTAGCTCTTGTTCCATATCGGCAGAATAAACGCTCTACTATCAGTGGGTCTACCTGGTAGGTATCAGCAACCTCAGCAATCCATCCATCTTGGTCGGTTTGTGGATAGTCTCGACCACCTCCAATAGCTAAATTTCCGGTATGACAATAACGAGTTTGGCCAAGTAGACTCAACGCCTGATCTGTTACCTGTTCGGCAAAGGCACGAAAAGTGGTCCATTTCCCTCCAATGAGGTTAAAGACCGGAAAGCCGAGTTCATTTTGTTCGATAATTCTATTCTGATGATCCCGGCTAATTTGACCGGTAGCCTTCTCCGATGTAGGTAAAGGTCTAACACCTGAGAAAGTATATAGGATTTGTGATTGGTCAACTTGAATCTGTGGAAAAATACGGGAGATCATATGGAGCAGATAGTCGATTTCCTCTTTTGTACAAGATGTTTCCGGTTGATCCACCCGAATATCTGTGGTGCCAACAATTACACACTCAAAAAAAGGTGCGATTAAAACGATTCGGCCATCATCATTCTCAAAAAGGATTTCGTGGTCGGCGATTGCAGATCTTAGTTGAGGGTGATTCAAAACCAGATGAGACCCTTTGGTCCCTCCAATAAACTCAGTTGTTTGATTCAACTTTTGGTTGGTCAGGTCAATCCAAGGCCCTGTGGCGTTGATTACTAATTCTGGTTGAACTTCAAAATGTTGGCCGCTTACCTCGTCACGCAAAACAACGGTTTCGTTCGCAGTGCCTGCTACTGCTGCCATAGAAACGTAATTCAGTGCAGTGGCACTTGGGTTCGCTTGTTCTGTATCGGTAATCAACTCAACTGCTAAACGCTCAGGGGAAAGCATCACAGCATCATAATAAATTGCCGTGGCAACGATGTTGGGATCCAGTTCTGGAAATTGCTTTAAACTGGCGTTTTTCAACTGGAAACGATGATTCGAAACCAGTGGATGCCCCTTCGTCCCACCCCTTCGACACGTGGAGATCAAAACTCGAAGGGGCGTCCCCTGCTGTGAAAACCGATGAGAATATAGGTCATAGAGAAGAAGACCTAATTTAATAATTAATCCACCCCGCAGAGCTTGTCCCTGCTCCTCAATCGGAGTTGAGGAACGAGGATGCTCAGAGGAAAAACAAGTGTCAGCCATTGCACCGGTCGATGGTGTGGCAAGTCCAAAAAACTTCTTGGTACTTTTCCAAAAGCCCGCGTGCCAGTTGAAGATTGGGATCACGGTTGGTAGTGGCTTGACATAATGTGGTGCTAACTGGAGCAGTCGATTTCGCTCCTGAACAGCTTCACGGACAAGCCGAAACTCACCATTTTCGAGGTAGCGAATGCCACCGTGTACCATATGCGAGGAGGCCGCACTTGTCCCAGAGCAGAAATCACCTTGATCGACCATCAGGACATCAATACCCTGTAAGGCCAAATCCCTAAAGGTGCCAATACCGTTGATACCAGCCCCAATAATTAGGACCTTAACTTTCGATTTCCGGCTTAGACGCTGTAATTGATCCCGCCTTTTTATCCCTATAACTTGCACTGGCAATTTAAATTAGCGTTATACTGGGCCTAAAAATGGCTAAATAGACCGATATGCATCCTCGCGATAGATCAGCACTTGTGCCATATTACGAGGGATAGTAACTTGCAACGCTTTTCGTTTTCGGTTAGCGTTTTTAACCACCAATTGTGTCCTCAGCATACCCGTCATGGTGATCATTCCCGATTCAAAGTAGACCCACATTTTCTGTTCGGTGTAGGGATTAATAATGTGTTCTTCATTGGGCTGAAAAAAATCGTAGGCAGGGGCGTCGAGTTCAATCGCCTTGTCGAAGCCTTGTAAAACTAATTGTGGCGGTGGGATTTTGGGTTTATAGCCACTTAACCTGCAATTGGTTAGACGAACTGGTCCTCCATCTTTATTGGTTAGTTTGAGAGAGATAAAGATGGCCAACTTCCGATTGTCGTCACGGGTAATAAACCAGGTATCTTCGATAATCTGTTCTACCGTCAAGCCCGGGATTTGTCGTTGCCGGTCGTAGAGAACCGCCAAAATTACGATACAGATAATTCCGAGTACCGTCCAGTTCCCGGTTGGTGTCTTAATGAACTCAAAAAGGAGCTTCAGTGTTTGCTGTAGCATCTGTCTTACTCGCTCTAAGAGAAGCCCGTTGATAGCTTAAAACAGACATGTTTCCGTAAACATGTTCTGAGTTTCGAGATTTAAAGGCTTTATCTTTTTCCTGAATCAGGTTTACGAGTAATACCAAGCAGATACACCCGTTTAGTTAGCCGGCTTAATACATTCGCCGTTTAATGGCCATATTTTTTCATGATCGCACCCAGGCGATCGAGTGGAATCGCCGGAATGGTTCGATTCTGTTTGCCCGTCATCGTACTTGCCATCGTCATCGAATTGTAGACAGCTTCTTCAGTGGCCTCGATCACCGCTTGATAGAGTGGGTCCAGATTCCGATTGCGGAGCATTTTCATCTCCAGTACAGGCTGATCGCTTCGCCGAGGGATTTTGTTGGCCGTCGAGAAAGCGATCACGAATTCGCCACTGCTCATAGTACTGGGTGTACCTGTTCGTGCCAGTCCGTGTGTGGCACGAAGGCAAAGCTGTCGTAGTTGCCGATGGGTCAACGGTGCATCGGTAGCAATCACGATAATAAAGGAGCCATCTTTACCTTGAAAAGGCAGTAAATCCCGGATTTCTTTGCCGACGGGCACACCGTCGATGCGAAGTTGATGCCGCCGACCACCATTCGAGTTGACTAACACACCGACTGTATAACCGCCTTGATCAGTCGGCAACAGACGGGAAGCAGTACCAATCCCAGCCTTGAACTGGTAGCATCGCATCCCTGTACCAGCACCAACACAGCCTTCTTCCACGGCACCGTCAGTAGCCGTATTGATCGCCTCTATAGCGTGTTCCGGTCGGACATGTAGGCCCCGAATATCGTTCAGATAACCGTCGTAACACTCTCCTACAATCGGCAAGGCAATGTGGTTCAAATAGCGAACAACGCCTTCGTGAACTGCTCCGACAGATAGCGTATTCGTCAGCATAATTGGTGACTCAATGTAACCAGCGTCGTTGACCCAGGCCATACCAGTCATTTCTCCGTTGCCATGAATGGTGTAAGCGGCACCCAACAGCAGTTGGGTTTCTAGATCCGGATTGGGGATTACGGCTGTCACGCCGGTTCGGATGTTATCCCCCTGATTGAGAGTCACATGCCCAACCTTAACATTCGTTACATCGGTAATCGCATTGTGCCGGCCTGTAGGATAAATTCCGATTTCATATCCGAGATCACGGATTCTGGCCCGTTCAGCTATGCTATTTTGAGCGGTCTGACCCTCAGCATCGACCGTCCAGGCTATCAGTATCCAGCAAAGGATTAGACTGTAACAAAGAGTAGAAAATTGGATCAAAGAGATCCTGTATTTCTGCATTGTTTTCCCCAAGCTCAATTTTGATGGTCTAAGGCATATAGAAATTGGCGAGTTCGTGCATCTTGTGGTTGATCGAAGATCTGAGTTGGAGAACCTGCTTCGACCAGATGACCTTGATCCATGAAAATGATACGATCGGCAAAGTTTCGAGCGAAATCCATTTCGTGTGTTACAATGATCATGGTCATTCCTTCATCAACTAATTGTCGCATAACACCCAGAACTTCTGCAATAAGTTCTGGATCTAAGGCTGAAGTCGGTTCATCGAACAGCATTACTTTAGGTTGCATCGCTAAGGCTCTGGCAATCGCTACCCTTTGTTGCTGTCCACCAGAGAGTCGGGACGGATACTGGTCTTTTTTGTCGGTTAAACCGACCTTCTCCAGCAGTTGGAGGCCTAAATCAGTTGCTTCTGTTGTCGCCATCTTTTTAACGATAATAGGTGCTTCGATCACGTTTTCTAAGGCTGTTCGGTGCGCAAACAGGTTGAAAGATTGGAAGACCATACCTGTTTTCAGACGCAGAGCATGTATTTGAGCTGGGTCAACCCGACCGTCTGGACGTGCTATAACTCGAACGTCATCAATTTGGATGCTACCGTAGTGGGGCTGTTCTAAAAAATTAAGACAACGAAGAAGAGTACTTTTACCAGATCCACTTCGACCGATGATACAGACCACTTCAGCTATGTCGACGGTAAATGACGCCTGTTTTACCGCCTGCAAGGCTCCAAAAAACTTTTCCAGATTCCCTACCTGGACCATCGAGGATGGTTGTATTGGTTGGGTCATTCACGTACCCCTTTGGAAAATCGATCTTCGATTTTAGACTGGCAAGCAGAAAAGATGATGGTCAAAATCCAGTAAAAGGTAGCCGCAATCAACAAAGCTTCCAGGTGACGAGCATCACGACGACCATGTTTTTCAGCACGCCACAGAATCTCATGTACAAAGCCGACGGTCGAGACCAGTGCGGAGTCTTTCTGCATAGCAATAAACTGGTTGCCAATTGGTGGGATAATCAAACGAAGGGCTTGCGGGAAAACAACCCGATGCATCATCTGATTCCGCGTCATACCCAAAGCGTAAGCGGCTTCTTGTTGCCCAATGTCAACCGACTGAATCCCAGCTCGAAAGATCTCTGCCATATAAGCACCATAGTTCAAGCCGAGGGCTAAAATCCCCGCTGTCATCGGTCCTAGCCGAATACCGATTTGCGGTAGGGCAAAGAACAGAAAAAAGATCTGCAATAGTAGGGGCGTCCCACGCACCAGAGAAATATAAAATGTCGAGGTGGCATATGCCGGAGGAAATCGCGACAGGCGACCGAGCGCCCCCATCAAGGCCAGTAAACAGGCCAAAACGATCGAGGCTGTGGAGAGGATAATGGTTACGACGATGCCTTCCGCGATGTTAGGGCCAGATCGAGTGATAAATCCAAGATCCAGTGCAATAGTCTTGATTTCAAACCCGAAGAGATTTATTTTCAGTCCACTGAAAGCTAGTATCAAGAAGAAGAACAAAACTGCCCAGGAAACATAAACACCGATCTGGAACTCTCGTTCCTGTTGTTGGCGAATTAGCTCGACCTGTTGACCAAGCTCACACGTTTCGGCATCGTTTGGTTTCACGACAATTTAGGCATCCTGTAATCTGAAGTTACTGGGATAACCCGAAATAGGGAGATAAAATTCTCTAACGCTTTTAATTCTGAATTCCCTTTTACGCCAGCGTACAATTCTGCAACTACTATGGACGACAGAATGATATGAGATGAATTGGTGTTTATAAAAGTGACCGCTTTGCTGTAGTCCCGAAAAAAAATCTACC
>Ga0208128_1000583_pt1 | contig 14607 bp, 9 predicted proteins | sample ETNtaG_35_FD_185758 | JGI IMG/M metagenome (GOLD analysis project Ga0208128, IMG submission 185758) | Marine microbial and viral communities from oxygen minimum zone, Eastern Pacific Ocean - ETNP201306PF51B (SPAdes) (version 2) | ecosystem: Environmental > Aquatic > Marine > Oceanic ... | reverse complement strand
GCGGCTGAGTTCGTGACCACCCCAATACGTGGTAACAGTATTGGCGTAGCGGAACCCAATCAAAAACATCGTAACCAACTTTGAGTAAAACCCCCGAAAAGACAGCTTGGGGAATCAGGCTGATCAGGTCCTGGAACATCAACATTTCAATAAGAACAAAGATCCCGACCAGTACGCCGGCCAGTCGCATCGTGGCGCCCTCATTTAGAATCAATACCGATCGTATCGTTGCCTGGGCACCTGGAATTCCGCCAAATAAAGAAACTGCCGCGTTTGCGATACCTTGGGCGCAGAGTTCCTGGTTAGGTTTAGTAATGTCTTTATGACCATGCATTACCTCAACCTTGCGGTCGACAACGAGAGAAGTCAGCAATGTATCCAGATAGGCCAACATCGTAAGCTGAACCACAAACGGTACGGCCAGTAGGACTAGGGCAAAACTCCATTGTGTCGGTAACTGGCTGATGACCCTATTCTGTAAGTCCATCAAGGATTCAATTGATCCTCCCAGACTCACACGCTGCACATCAAGATCGAGAAAGACGGACAGCAGCGTGACGATTACGATGGCGATCAAGGTGGCTGGAAAAAAAGAGTTCAACCGCGCACTGATTTGTCGCAACAAAACTGGGAGCATGAATATCAGACCCAATGTGAGGCAGGTTATGGACAAGTTAGTCAAGATATTACCCAGGTAAGCGGTTTTACCCCCAATCCCAAAAAGGGACCCGATCTCCCCAATCCAGATCAAGACTGCAATGCCATTCATAAAACCACTGATCACCAGCTTAGGAATCAACCTTATAAACCGACCCAATCGAAACAAACTGACCACTATGAGTGTCAGACCGGTCAGTAACAGAACCAGATTAATAAACCGGTCAGGGTCTGTACCTGGGTGATCTAGTAGTAGTCCACTGCCGACGGCGGTGACGAGCAAGACCGTGACGGCGGTCATGGGTGCGGTTGGGCCGGAGCATTGAATACGGGTACCGCCAAATGCTGCAGTAATCAACGCGATGATACCAGCAGAGAGGATCCCGGCTAATGCGCCGCGACCGCTGAGGACCCCGAATGCGGCGCCGAGACTGATAGCGACAAAACTAACAGTCAGTCCCGGCAGCAGTTGTTGCAGGATCCGGTCGGTGTTTGGATATTGTCGAATTCCAGTTGTCATTTGACTGGCATCAGGTTTAGTCTAATGTGGCCCATCACTCTGACGAGGTAATTGAGCAGATGGGTGGCGGCCATACTATACTTTGTGGTGTGCACTAAGTTTTACGCTCGATAGGTGTCGCGATCATCGCGTAATTCGTTTGATACAAGCCCTGGTCGGCACCAGGCCCTCGCTGCAACATCAACTGTCGTGAATGAGGATTGCTGGGATAAAGCCCCCCATCGACCGATTTCGAATGTTGGAATTTGATGATCTGCTGGAGGGCAGATGTGCTGAAATGAATCAGGTACAGGAGAAATATTTGTTTAGCGTGTTGCTGACTCTGGCCTGTCGACCAAATGCTTAATTGAGCCAGTATACATCCATAAAAGAGATGAATCTTTTGGACGAAATAGACCCAACGGTATCTGAAGCATGACCACAGCAGCTAAGACAAGACGACCGCAGGTCGTGCGCTATGAGTTTGAGACTCGGCTAGAGGCTGGGGAGACGTTACCAGTCGCGCCCGGCGTGGTGTGGCTGCGTTCTCCATTGCCGTTCAAACTGGATCACATCAACCTGTGGCTGTTGGAAGATGGTGACGGCTGGACCGTGGTGGATACGGGTATTTTTTTTGATGAATCCAAAGCAATCTGGCGGCAGGTCCTCGAAGGACCGATGGGCGGCAGATCTGTCGACCGGATAGTCGTTACCCACCTTCATCCGGATCACATCGGTTGTGCTGGATGGTTAGCCGAAGAGTTTGATGCACCGCTGTGGATGACCCGCGGAGAGTATCTGTTGTGCAGGGTTTTGGTAGCTGATACGGGGCGCCCGACGCCGATGGCTGGGGATCGATTCTATCGGGGCGCTGGATTTTCGTCGGGTGACATGACACGTTACCACGATATGTTCGGGATGTTTGGAAAGTACGTCGCTCATATTCCTGAGTCCTATCACCGACTTCAGGCGGGTGATAGTTTTCAGGTCGGATCGAACCAATGGCAGGTACTAGTCGGCCGGGGTCATTCACCCGAACATGCGTGTTTATTTTGCGCCGAGCTCAACCTGTTGATCTCTGGAGATCAGTTATTGCCCACTATCTCATCCAATGTCAGCGTGTATCCAACTGAACCCGGTGCTGATCCGCTGGGCGACTGGTTGACATCCTTACAGCGGCTTAAGGCATCTATTCCGACTGATGTGTTGGTGCTGCCGGCACATGGTCGCCCGTTTCGTGGGGCACATGAACGACTCGATGCCATGATTGCTGAACACAACGAAGGTCTCGATAAACTTCAAGACCTGTGCCGGGAACCAAAGCGTGCTATAGACGTTTTCTCAGTACTGTTTAAAAGCGAGATCAATAAAACCAACCTGATCATGGCGACTGGTGAGTCAATAGCTCATCTCAACTATCTCCTGACACAAGGCTGCCTGCAGGTCGAAACGGACCGTGACGGCGTTAACTGGTACTCCGCTGTAGATTAAGCAATGGCCAAAACGGTGGCGTTGAGCTGGTTGCTATCTGACCGGTATGTTGAAACTGAATCTATCCTCGGAAGCAATATGGGTGTCCTGCTGGTCAACCTCTTATTTGTAAGGGGTATTTCTCCTATAATTCAGCATTGTGTCACTACGAGTCTGCGATACGTCTGATGACGTAGTTCAAAGAACGTAAACCAATCTAGGATTTGCTTCACATTGGTTAAAATGTTGGGAGTCAGGTGGCAATGAACAAGACCCGGTTCTCCTTAAGTACAGTCACGATGCTACTGGTTGCAGCATTTTCGAGTGCAGTTCTGGCCGATGATGCAGCAATTCGGTCCGGCGATACCGCGTGGCTGATGACGTCAACAGCTCTGGTGCTGTTTATGACCATACCTGGGTTGGCCTTGTTTTACGCGGGTATGGTTCGAGCCAAGAACACCCTGTCGGTAATGATGCAGTGTTTTGCTATCGCGGGTCTCGTATCTGTTTTATGGGTACTGTATGGATACTCATTTGCATTTGGTGGCAGTGGTGCATTTTGGGGTGGTCTGGATAAGCTGTTTTTGAGTGGTGTTACGCGCGACTCAGTTACCGGAACGGTCCCTGAAGTAGTCTTCATCGTCTATCAGATGGCGTTTGCCATCATTACACCGGCGATCATCGTCGGCGCATTTGCAGAACGTATGAAATTTTCAGCCTTGCTCTGGTTTACGGGCATCTGGTTGACAGTTGTATACGTACCGGTAGCGCATTGGGTCTGGGTAGATGGGGGTTGGCTTCATGAAATGGGTGTGCTGGATTTTGCCGGCGGGACAGTGGTGCACATAAACGCGGGTGTTGCTGGACTCGTGGCAGCGCTAGTACTTGGACCAAGAAAAGGCTACCCAATAGCACCCATGCCGCCCAACAATCTGGTTTATACCGTTCTAGGTGCAAGCATCCTGTGGGTCGGCTGGTTTGGATTCAACGGTGGCAGTGCGCTGGCTGCTGATGGTTCTGCAGGCATGGCTGTGGCGGTTACTCAGATCTCTACTGCTGCAGCTGCGCTTAGCTGGATGTTTACCGAGTGGATTGTTTACCGTCGGCCGAGTATTCTGGGAATTGCATCCGGCGCCGTCGCTGGCCTTGTCGCCATTACACCGGCAGCAGGCGTGGCCAGCCCGATGGGGGCGCTTGGGCTTGGTGCGATATCGGGATTGGTGTGTTTCTTCTCAGCAACCTGGCTGAAGCACCGTTTGGGTTATGATGATTCACTCGATGTTTTTGGCGTCCATGCTGTCAGCGGCATCGCGGGTGCGTTGCTCACAGGCGTCGTTGCCTCACCTATTCTGGGTGGAGTTGGATTTGCTAATGGTATTTCCACATTGGGTGCACAGGTTGTCGTCCAGTTGATTGGTGTGGGAGTTACCGTTTGCTATGCAGGTGTAGTAACTTTCATTATTCTGGAACTGGTGGATGCCATGGTTGGTCTGCGTGTCAGTGAACAGGAGGAGAAGGTCGGACTCGACATGGCGACACATAACGAGCGGGCTTATAACCTGATGAAGTCATAAGCAGGGTGCCTCATTGTGGCTTGCAACCATAGTCCGGGAATTTTCCTGAGTATTGGCGCCTTGTATTTAAGTGGTATTCATCCCGATCGAATTCAGACAACTCTATGACAACAGATAATATTCCCGTCGCGGAGTTTGTCGAGGAGTCAGTCGAGCTTCTGCAACAGATGGAAGAAGCTGCACTGGAACTCGATGCCCGGCCCGGGGATCGTGCTCTGGTCGATCAACTTTTCCGGGGTATGCATACCATCAAGGGTGGTGCAGCGGTGGTGAAGCGGCCAGATCTCGCTGATTATGCACACCGACTCGAGCATTTGCTGGATCAGGTTCGCGGCGGCCATGTGAGCGCCGACAAGATCGTGATTTCCACCTTGCTTGAAGCCATCGACTGTGTAGGCCTGTTTGTAACCGGTATTCAAACCGGGTTGCCCGTTGATCAAGCTCGTGTTGATACCAGCGTCCAGAATGTAAGCGCTTTGGTTGGTTCGGCCAATCAACTGGCTCATGAGGTTCAAGAGACTGGAGCAGCAGCACCTTCTGAGCTGATGTCCATAGATTCCAACAACTCGCAGGCATATCTGGTCACACTGAAGTTCCATCCGCAGATGCCGGAGCAGGGTGGTGATCCGCTTTTGCTGCTTAAAGAACTGGCTGAGCTTGGTGACTGCGTAATAGTCGCTCATCCGGGCAACTTACCCAATATCGAAGAGTTCGATGCGACCCGTCTTTATCTGTGGTGGAGTATTAAATTGACAACTTCGCTCTCTCGATCAGAAATTGAGCAGACACTACTGTTTTTTAAGGAAGGTAATGAACTCAGTGTCGTGCCTTTTGATGCTACGCCGGAGGAAACTGACACGGTTGAGCAGGCACACAAGGCTCAAATTGCCCAAGCAGTGGCAGGGGCAGAGGACGACGTGCAATCGACCCCCGTGGGAACATCAGAGCTCACAGCTTCGGTTACCGGGCCAGTGACTGGCTTCAAGACGACCGAACCTGCCAACATTGCGAGCGGCAGTGGGCGTGCTGATGGAACTGCGGGAAAATCAATTCGGGTCAGTATTGACCGACTCGAACGATTACAGAATCTGATTGGTGAGACTGTTATCAACCAATCTCGCCTAATTCAACTGTGTGAAGAAGCCGAACGCTTGGATCCGACATTTGCTGGTGCATTAAATGAATTTCTGGAGGAAAACAGTCGTTCAGTCCGTGATTTGCAAGACGAGATTCAAGCGGTCAGGATGGTTCAGGTGGAAACGCTATTTTCCCGCTTGCGCCGGGTTGTCAGAGACTATTCAGTTGAATCAAACAAAGAAATTCGCTTGCGAATTGAAGGCGGAGAGACTGAACTGGACAAAACAGTAACCGATCAGTTGCACGGCCCGCTGCTTCATCTGATTCGAAATGCGATGGATCATGGTATCGAAAGCAGTGAAGACCGGCGTCAGGCAGCAAAGGATACTGTGGGGACCATCTGGCTGCGGGCATTCCATCGGGGTGGCCATGTGATGGTTGAAGTCCAAGATGACGGTAAGGGCATGGACGTGCAGAGAATCCGTCAAAAGGGTTTGGACCGGGGGTTAATCGACGAAAGCGATGAGCTGTCTGATCAACAGCTCCTTCAGCTGGTTTTTCGGCCCGGTTTTACCACCACAGATGAAGTCACTGATATTTCAGGCCGTGGCGTTGGAATGGACAGTGTCAAGCGCGACATTGAGGCGCTACTCGGGTCAATCGATATTCTTAGTGAGCCCGGACGAGGTACAACGCTCCGGATGAGGCTGCCGCTCACACTGGCAATTATTGACGGCATGATTGTTCGGGTTGGATCATTGACCTTTATTGTGCCATTGCTGGCTGTGGTTGAAGCGATAAGGCCAAAGGCGGATGATATTCGAAAGATGAAGCGTGATAACGAGCTTGTGGAGATACGTGGGGAGTTTCTACCATTGGTGCGACTCCATCGACAACTGAATATTGATTGTGAATTTGCTGATCCTGCTGATGCAGTTTTACTGGTGTTACAGCACATTGACAGCAAACAGTGCTTGATGGTGGATGAGATCGTTGATCAACGTCCGGTGGTAATCAAGAATCTCGATGACAACTTTGTGCAAGTGCCAGGGATGACAGGCGCCAGTATTATGGGCGATGGCAAAGTCTCGTTCATACTCGATGTTGCGGCAATCGCTGCTTGAATGGAGTTGTAACGGAAATCATGAGTGAATCCAAAGAAACGACCTGGACCCAACATATGTCCGTAATAGATGCTGCGGATGAGATCGACGAGTTTGAACTCGATTTTACGCTTCGTTCTGGCCCACAGGTGATTACTTTCACGCTGGGAGACGAGAAATATGGTGTCGATATTCTGAGGGCACGTGAGCTGATCACCTATCCGGTAGGGGCGGTGACGCCGGTTCCCGGTATGCCTGCGTTTATTGTTGGTGTGATCAATCTGCGGGGCGTGGTAATCCCAGTCATGGATCTTAGAATCCGCTTCCAGCTTGCCGATGCGGTGTACGACCGGTATACCGTGATCATCATCGTGGAGGTCGAAGGCAAGCAGGTGGGTTTGATCATTGACTCCGTATCTGATGTGGTACACCTGGAAGAAGAACAGGTTCAATCAGTGGAGCACCTGACAGCAGGAATCGACTCTGACTATATTGCGGGTGTTGTGAATGTTAAAGACACCATGGTCATCCTGCTGGATGTAGATCATTTGCTATCCGCTCGCGAGCTCGAGGCGCTGAGTGAAACCGTTTCCGATGAAGATAACTCATGAGTGACATTCGCCGGGTACTCGTGATCGATGATTCGGCAGTCGCTCGCCAGGTGTTGACCAACATTCTTTCCGAAGACGATAGTTTGGAAGTGGTTGGTACTGCACCGGATGCCATGATTGGCTTGCGTAAGATACAGGAACTGTCACCCGATGTAATCACATTGGATATTGAAATGCCGGGAATGGATGGCCTGACCTTCTTGGAAAAACTCATGAAATCAACTCCACTACCCGTGGTGATGGTGAGTGCATACACAGAGGCAGGGTCGGAGACGGCACTTCGCAGTTTTGAACTGGGTGCGGTGGATGTTGTCGAGAAGCCACGTTATGAAGTACGCCAAGGACTGACAGCAGTCTCGGAGCTCATTATCGAGAAAGTTAAAGCCGCAAGTCAGGCGCGGGTCGATACGCCAGCTACACGGTTTTTCCGGGAAGACACCCTGAGACCTGTCACAGTGTCTCAGGAACAGCGTTCGAAAATCGAAGCATCATCAGATCACCGACTCATCGCCATAGGCGCCTCAACCGGGGGGCCACAGGCATTGCTGCGGATACTGAGGACTTTGCCGCGTGAGATGCCGCCCATTCTTTTGGTGCAACACATTACGCCATCATTTACGAAATCTTTTTCCAAGAGTCTGGATGACAGTTGTCAGATGAAGGTTGCAGTTGCCGTCGATGGCATAAAACCTATTGAGGGGCATATCTACGTTGCACCGGGTGATCGTCACATGCTTTTGGCCCGTGAGAATACCGATTACCGAATCCGACTGTCTGATCACGATCGCGTCAATCGACACCGACCGTCAGTTGATGAACTCTTCGGGTCAGTAGCCAACCATGCTGGGCAGAATGCCACAGGCGTATTGTTGACCGGTATGGGCATAGACGGGGCAGCCGGAATGGCTCAAATACGCCAAAGCGGGGGGTGGACAATTGCCCAGGATGAAGCATCGTCAGTGGTTTTCGGCATGCCCAGAGCCGCAATTGAAAAGGGTGCTGCTGCCAGGGTCATAAGTCTTGACGACATCCCCGGAGAATTGGTGAATTATTTTGTAACCGAGTCAGGTGTTAATCAGCGCCGTGCGCGCAAGGAATCAGTATGAAAGGGCTAACTATCAGCCGAAAGTTATTGTTGATATTCCTGGTCAACGTGATCGTGATCGGTTGTATCGCAGGGATTGTTTTTTATTCATTTAAAGGATTAACCGGAAGCATCAACTACAGCTCAAGTACTCTAGGTGATTACAAAGTCGAGCTCGACAGTCTTCGTGCCGGACAGAATCAGCTAGAGGCCTTAACTCAACCCTTTTATGTTAATGCGACTAGACAAACCGCAGATCGTGCGAGAAAGTCGCTCGAAAAAGCATTGAAATTAATTGATCAGAATATTGGAAGGCTGGTCGATAAGCAGTTCGATGTTGTAAACAATCTTAAAGTGATCGGAAAAAGAGGGGGTGCCCGGATTTCGCCTTTAACGACGGTCGAAGTCACAATGGGCGAGGAGTTGACTGCAGTTCAGAAGGCGATCAACAAAAATATTCGTCCCCTTATTGATCAGATCGCCTCACATGCGTTGGTGCTTGCAAACAAAACAACCAAATCAACGGAACTGATGCCGGCCGTGGTCTATGCTTTGCACGATCTAGAGTCTACTCGCAAGCGACTGATGTTCCAGTATCGGATAAAAACTCAGCTGCACAATAATCACCCGGACTGGCTTAAGTTTCTTGCGGCTGTTGGCGGGATTGAAAAAGGATCCGATGAATCTGCTGATATTGAAGACAACTTGTTTTATCAGTTTCGTGACCAGATTGAACAATTAACCACGATCCAGACAGGGAAAACTGAAAATCAGGCAGGTGATATAGCCGGTTCTTCCGGAGGTTTATTGACTCGTCAATTGGGCAAGCAGCGACTGAGCGATGTTTGGGAGCAGTACACTCAGACCAAAGAGAAACTCAGCGATTACGTCAATAAAACTGAGAACAACCCGATTATCGAAAGCTTGCAGACTTTCGATGACAGTATGATGGGTGTATTTGCGGCAGTTGGAGAGCTAACCGAAGCCCGTGAGCGTAGTGAACAGTTAGCGAAAGGCTTTGGTGTATTGAACAGTGCAATTACCAGTGCATTGTTAGATGCCGAATTTACAATTGAAAACGAACGAAAGAATATCAGTGACACCATACTGACCGATGGCGAAGGATTTCTTAGGATCCTGATTGGGTTATCGGTTGTTGGCGCGCTAATCAGCTTGATGATTGGTCTTTTTGTAAAACGATCAATTACAAAACCGGTCGACGAACTGGTTGAAGTCGCCAAAGATATCGCACAAGGTGAAGGAGACCTCACCAAGCGACTATCAGCCTCCGAGAGCGGCGAACTGGGTCAACTATCCGGATGGTTTAATTCGTTCCTACAGCGTTTGAGTGATCTGATCATCGAAATAAAAGATTTCGCAAGCAATATAGAACATGCATCCCAGGAAATAGCATCGGGGAACAAAGATCTTTCCGAGCGTACTCATCGGCAAAGTGCTGCCTTGCAGCAAACAGCCAGTTCCATGGAACAGATGAACAGCATCATTCAGAATAGCGCTGAAGATGCTCGAAAAGCTTATGAACGCACCCAGGAAACACAGACGAATGTTGATGAAAACAGGACTAACCTGCTGAATGTTGTACAGGACACGATCCAGACTAACCAGGAGATGCTGTCTAATGTTCAGGAAACCAATCACCGTGTTGTCGATGGAATGGCAGAGATTTCTTCCAATTCAGAGAAAATGGCAGGCATCGTTACGCTGATGAACGACATTGCATTTCAGACCAACCTGCTGGCGCTTAATGCCTCTGTGGAAGCCGCACGTGCCGGTGAGCATGGTAAAGGGTTTGCCGTGGTTGCGACCGAAGTCCGTAAGCTCGCATCGCGTTCAGCCAAAGCATCTGAAGAGATTGGCGGTCTCGTAGAGACCAATCTGAAAAGTGTCAGTGCAGGGCAGGGTACGGTAGAAGAAGGTGGCCGTAGTCTGGAAGAACGGCGCTTAAAGGTTGAGTCAATGTTGAGTTCTTTACAAGAGAGCAGTAATGACAGTCTGACCCATATCCAGAATGCGTTCCGGGAATTGGCAGACGTGATGGAAAACATCAAAACAGCCTCTGAAGAACAGGCCAAGGGAGTTGGTGAGGTCAACCAGGCCATCGCTGATATGGAGCGCCTGACTCAGGAAAACGCAACTTTGGTCGAGCAGAATTCGGCAGCGAGCCACAGCATGGCGAACGATACGTCAAGCCTTACACGGCTATTGAAAGCGTTTCAGGTGGCGCGCAAGGATTCTGATGAAGGTGAGGAAGGCGATGACCGTTATCGAGGCACTCTGCGGGGTGGAGCAGTGGCCGATGACACCGAAGACCAAGAAGAGCTTAAGTATTATGCGCCCTATCTGACTGAAGACGGTGTTGACGATAGTTCTTCAGAACGCCAGCTGGAGGATAAATCTGAAATTGAAATCGGCGAGGAACCGGAGTATCTCCCCGCTGAACTCGTCGACAAGGATTTTGGGGGGGGATCCTCGGATTCGAACGATGAGAAACCATTCCGATAATGACATCAGGAATATCGGGTTCATACGGTCACCCTTAACTGCTGGTATCAGTAGATCGCCTGAGCACAATTGCCAAGGTCGCAGATGACGTTAACCGGAATTGAATTGCCGACGGAGTCCCAGTACAGGGAATATCAGAGCTTTACCCAGGATCAGTTGGGACTCTTTTTGGGCGATGATAAAGCCTATCTGCTTCATGGTCGGTTACAGCGTCGTATGGGGGAACTTGGTCTTGATAGCTATGCGGACTATTTCCATATGCTTGCTGCTGACCAGGAAGGGCAAGAGCGGCAAAGGTTTTTCAACGCGATCACCACAACCAAGACGGGCTTCTACCGCGAAAAAGAGCATTTTGACTTGCTGGTGCGTGAAATCTACCCTGAGCTGCGAGAAAAATTTTCCAGATCTGAGCTTGCCAAAATCCGGTTGTGGAGCGCGGGTTGTTCGTTCGGGCAGGAGGCGTATTCACTGGCACTGGATGCGTCGGAGTTCTTTGCGAAGGAACTGTCGACCGGGATGGATCTAAAAATTCTCGCAACCGATGTCAATACTGAGGCGCTGACTGTGGCCCAGCGTGGGCAGTATGCAGCTGAGACTCTGAATACTCTGCCAGAACGTTTCCGGGATCGTCACTTCAGACCTATCAATTCGGATCAACAAGATCTGTGCCAGATCAGTAAATCAGTTGCGAGCCTGATTGATTTTCGTCGTCTTAACTTTCTGCAGCGGTACTATCCTATCGAAACTCGCTTTCAGGTGATTTTCTGCCGCAATGTCTTCTACTATTTCGACACCACGCTACGGCAAGCCATATTGAAACGGCTGGCCAGTTACCTGGAAGAAGGAGGCTGGCTAGTCCTCAGCTTGACCGAAATTGGTTACGAAATTGATGGGTTGACGAAAGTGCGGGGAGAGATTTTTCGCCGGTAACCAGAATGATTGAGCGTAGCCGGTAAATAATGGCAGCCACTGCTTCCCTCAAAGGCCATAGGCTGGTTCTGTCGGGCCGTCTGGTCGGGCCGGATCTGGACGCTGTGACAGAAATCGGCAAACAGTTACTGGATCTGCCAGAGCGACAACTAACGGTTGATCTTAGTCATGCCGAAGACACTCTCGATATTGCAGGAATTCAATGGTTGGTAACGATCTACCGTTCAGCCAAGAATCACGGAAAGCAGTTGTCTTTTGCTGGAATCAGCCAGCCGCAGCGGGACGCACTAAAAATTTCAGGTTTCGAATCGATAATAGACGATTAGTGGTCTTAAGTTGATGAACCAATCTATCTTGCTGGTTGATGATTCAGTCACGATCCGGCGCTATGCCCGGTCCATTCTTGAGGGTATGACAGAGGGTTATGAGGTTACCGAAAGAGAAAACGGTGCCTTGGCCCTGCACTGGTTGTCTTCTCTTGTCGATACAGAGTTTCCGGGTCTGATCATTATTGACCGAAACATGCCCGAGATGAGTGGTGACGAATGCGTTCGCATTATCAAAATGGACGAGGATTGGCGGTCTATACCGTTGCTGTTTCTGACTGCACAGACTGCCGAAAAAGAGGTTGTGTCGGGCGCCGAATTTCTCGGTGCCGATGGGTATATCTGTAAACCGTTTGCACCCGATGAACTGCAATCACTCGTTCGCAGACTGATCTCGGGAATGCCGGACAGTTCCAGTGCGTTTGAACAAACTGCCGGGGTTGCGGTAAACACCGAGTTGGACTCTACCCAGGTTCACCACCGTTTGGAGTCTGAAGAACCAATGATGGATCTTTTCCTCGCAGAGGCGGGTGAACACGCAGCGTCTATGGCATCCGGGTTACAGGATCTGAAAGCGGGTAACGTAGATCGCGAGGTGCTGGCAGTGATGGGCCGCGGTGCACATTCGATTAAAGGCGCCGGAGGCATTGTCGGTCTATCCGCCATTGCCGGTCTGGCCGGCATGCTGGAGACATACTTTAAGCAAGTACAGAAAGCCCCTGAATTTCTGGCAGTTGACCATCTGCCGATTCTAGCAGTGGCACTGGAGCTACTGACAGTCTTCTCGGGTTCCCCGTCAGGCGACATACGGACATTAGAAATTGAACGGCACGACGACATCGAACAGGCCAAGTCTCGAGTTGGTTTACTTATAGGCAAGGGAGATGATGCGATTGCCTCTAGTCCAATACTGCGGGGTGCACCGATGGACCCGCGCGAATTGGACGGTGGAGATAAGCCCAGCGGTTCAAACGTAGCAAGTAGACCGATCGCCACAACAGCGTTGGAGGCAGGCCTCACATCATCAAGGAACATCGTGGTCTTATTGATTGATGATCAGCGAATTATCGGTGAGTCAGTACGTTCGATGCTTGAAAGCGAATCGGATATTGTGTTCCATTTTTGTCAGAATCCGACTGAAGCAGTTGCTAAAGCGCTCGAGGTTCAGCCCACGGTGATTCTTCAGGATCTGGTGATGCCCGAACTCGATGGGTTGGAACTCGTGAGGCGGTTCCGAGTTGAAAAAGGGCTGGCAGCAGTCCCGCTCATTGTTTTGTCGGGTACAGAGGAAGCTGAGGTCAAGGCCGAAGCATTTGCGCTGGGCGCAAACGACTACATGGTGAAATTACCCAACGCACTCGAGGTGATCGCGAGAATCCGCTACCACTCACAAGCTTACATCAACCTGCTCGAGCGTGAAGCCGCCATGGCACGGGTAACTTGGCTGGCTGAGCATGATCCTCTCACCGGCTGTCTTAATCGCCGAACCTGGCACGAGCAGCTTGAGGCCGCAATTGCTGCCGGAGAGGCGGATCACACCGTTGCAGTCGCCATATGTGATATTGATTTGTTCAAGAAAGTGAACGATACCTACGGCCACCAGTGCGGTGATGAAGCGATCAAGCATGTTGTTGATATTATCGGGTACGGCCTTGATGAGTTGGGGTGTTTGGGCCGTCTTGGCGGTGAGGAGTTCGGAATCTTCATCACATTCCCTGATGTATCCCAGCAGTCGACAGCAGCCCTTGCGCAGGCCGATTCTGATTTCGAGAACATCCGGCAGACCCTGGAAAAATCTCCGCTTCAGTGGAATGAACATGTACTCAACCTGACGATCAGTACTGGCGTGAGTTTGTACCGCGATGGCGAGAAGGTAGAGGAGACGTTATCCAGAGCCGATGCAGGGGTCTATCAGGCCAAGGAAGGCGGTAGAAACAAGGTTGTAGTGGTCAGCTGAGTGATCGGCGTATCTCCTGCGCAACTCCCAGAAGACGGAAGTATTTCAAGCGTGCCTTGAGTCCTTCGGTTAGGTTCAGCTAGTATTGCTCGAATAACACGGTAGCAGGAACAGGGGCATTTGATATGGGCGTAGAAGCGATGACACCCAAGCAGCGTTTTCTTTCAGCCCTGAATGGCGAAGCGCTGGACCGGCCCTGTGCAGCGAGCATCACGTCCGTTGTAAATTTTGAGCTGATGGACATAGTCGGTTCTCATTTTCCTGAGGCCAATACGGATCCAGAGCCGATGGCTGAATTGGCTGCTAGTGCCCACGATGTGATGGGCTTCGACAGTGTTATGCCGATATTTGGTATTGCTCAAGAAGCCACGGCGCTCGGCTGTGTCGTTGACTTCAGTGATCCGGGTAACCTACCGACACCGCAGTACGCACCCTGGGCCGACCGCGAGGCAGAAATACGATTGCCTGAGGGTTTTCCGGACTCATTTCTGGAAGATAAATATGTCAAGTGTAGCCTCGACGCCATTCGTCTTCTGAAAGAGCATTTTGGCAATGAGGTCATGATCCTCGGAAAGGTCATGGGACCGTGGACGTTGTCCTATCATGTCTACAATGTTCAGGAGTTCCTCATGGATACCCTCGCAGATCCCGAACGCGTTCGCAGGTCGCTCGATACGTTATCCGAGGTACCGATTATGTTTGCGAAAGCACAGCTGGCCGCTGGTGCAGACGCGATTGTCTGGGCCGATCACGCCACGGGTGATCTGATCCGAAATACCATGTATCGGGATTTTCT
>Ga0208128_1000572_pt1 | contig 14738 bp, 10 predicted proteins | sample ETNtaG_35_FD_185758 | JGI IMG/M metagenome (GOLD analysis project Ga0208128, IMG submission 185758) | Marine microbial and viral communities from oxygen minimum zone, Eastern Pacific Ocean - ETNP201306PF51B (SPAdes) (version 2) | ecosystem: Environmental > Aquatic > Marine > Oceanic ... | reverse complement strand
CGTTAGACCCATCTAGATTAGACCGCTGAACCTTATTCGTACCAGAGTCCGTCCAATAAATTTTGTCGTCATGAACTACTATATCGCGGGCTGAGGATAGACCTGTAACCAGATTTTGCATGTTGGTACCATCAAGATTCGCAGAGCTAACCGTACCTGCCACTGGGTCCACCCAATACATTTTATCTTCATACACATCCATTCCATAAGGATTCGGAAGCCCTGAAACCAAGGTTTGAACGTTAGATCCATCCAAATCAGAACTTCGTATGTTGAAGGTGAGGTCATCAGAAAAATAAAGTTTATTCTCATAGATCTCAATGCCAACAGGCAGTGATAAGCCTGTCGTAATTAAGTCCTGAATATTGGAAATTCCTTCAGCATTTCCGCTATCTACACTCTTACTGCCATTCAACAGTTTCATCCCGTTATATTCAGTCGAATCAGCAATTCGAGCGATCTCAGCTTTCAACTGGTTGAATTCCAAATTGATACTGCCTCTATCGTTTGCATTCATGGTATCGGAAGCTGACTGAACGGCCAGTTCTCTCATTCTACCCAGTATGTTCTGGATCTGATCCAAGCCTCCTTCCGCTGTCTGAACCAAGTTTGTTCCTTGTTGGATATTGCGGTTGGCCTGTTTCATCCCCCGAACCTGATTATTCATCCGAGTGGAGATGGATAGACCAGCAGCATCGTCCTTGGCTGAATTGATACGTAATCCAGAAGATAACCGTTCAATTGCTGTTTCTAGGCCAGCCTGATTAGAGGCGAAGCTGTTCATCGTACCTAGTGCAGTGGTGTTGGTGTTAATCCGAAAAGCGTTCATGATAATGCTCCTTTAGCAGTTAATTGCTCTATTCAACTCGACATAAGCGCACGGGTGTGACAATTAAATTCACATTTGACATAATTGAGATTATAAGCCGAGACCTTTGTTACCTCTTAGTCGACTTATGGCTTGGTGGTTTCTACTTGTTCTCGCTGACGATGCTGGTATCAGGGATCAAGACAAGACTTTGGCTCCTGAACCAGCGCACCGGGCGCAGGAACAGTACAAAACAGCCGCTATTAAAATCGAAACGAGAACTTGGATTTAAAGTGACTATATACCTCCATAAATCATTTTCCTCTTATCGGCAGAAGGAGTATGACAGTAATATGACACAACTCACTTTTTTAAGGTTTTTTTAATATTTTTTTTTCGAATGGACTGTTGAGACAGGAAGGTTTTGATCGGTTGGAGAGATTTTTGGATAGGCTCAGAATGACATCCGACCTAGATAGGCATTGAAAACCGGTCTTGTCATCCTGAAGGTAGTGAAGGGTCTGTGAAGATACTCCCACCTGCCCTTCGGACTTTCTCCTCTTTGCAAAAGGACCCCTTAGTCAGCGCGAATGTACGGTGTATATTCGTGGTGACGATCTTCGATCGTCTCGGATTGGACTCTGTCTTTGTCTACTTGGCCCAGGCCAATACCCAATTTCAATCTATTTGGACCAAGCAAATGGGGTGGAACCTGGCTGGCGGAAATAATGATTTTGGCCGGGATAGATATTTTTGAGAGAGACCTGTTTTGCTTGGCCCCTACAAGAGTCGATTCATGTCGGGCAGAGATATCTCGGCAGTGGGGGAAAAGGAAGATTGGGCGAGTGCCTGGTCGAAATGACCGCCGATTTAACTTCAGTCGGCGGCCGGTTAGAAGAGATTATTACAGTTGCTGCAGTAAGGATTGGGCTTGGGGGTAGATCCAGTAGTGTTCGTCTAGCGGCGGCTTAGGCGATTCGACTACTCGGCGCAACAGTCGTCGGCCAGCGTCGTTCTGCCCGTGGGCGATCTGTAACTGAGCCTGTTGGAAGTAGGCTAAATCGAGGAAGGAGGCGATCTGGCGGTGATTTGGTTCCCGCTTAAGGTAGCAGGTTAAATCGGTTAACACTTGTTGGTTTATAGTCTCAGCCGCTTCCAGTTGGCCTGTCTCCAGGTAGAGTCCGGACAGGTTGGTTTGAGCCTCAGCTAGCCGGTAGGGTACCTTTTCGGCCAGCCTCAGGGGTAATTTACTGGAATCGGTTGATTTCAGTAAACCTTGGTAAAGGATGATACTGTCCCGAAAGGCTTGTTCAGCCACGGACAGGTTGGCCAGCCTTTTATGGGCCTGTCCTATCATATTGTGCAGACGGGCTTGAAAGAAAAGCGGACAATCCGGTAGTTGTAACCCCTGTTGCCAGACCTCAAGCGACCGGGACCAATCCTGCTGATGGTAGGCTAGAATACCGCGCAGCAGATGACCGTTAGCCACCCCTTCAGCATCATTCAGACTTTGACTAACCGCTTGCGCTTGTCGATAGTAGCGAGCCGCCTGAATATAGTTTCCATCCTGTTCTAGAAAATGGCCCAGTTGGAAGTTGACCTGTTGTAATATCTTCAATCGAGAGTGATCAGTCTGGCTAACAGGTGTGGACTGATCCTGTAGGCTCCGGTGCAGTTTGGCCAGCATCTCCAGGGCTGAAGCCTGATCTTGTCGATGGTGGGTTAAAATGCCTTGGTAGTAGCGGCTGATCAGGTCGGTCCCAGAATGATTAGATAAGTGTTGCAGATCATCGATCAGGCGCTGGTAGTAATCGAGGGGATTAGCATAACTGGTTTCAATGGAGCGAAACTGGAGTTGGAACAACTCAAACAGAGGATCAGAGACAACGGATATTGACGGCGGGGTTAGTAGATCCTCGAGTTCCAGTTCGAAGGCCTGAGCAGGTAGATCTAGAGACCGATACTTAAAGGCGTTTTTCTGTGCCAGTTCAATTCGGGCCACGCTGCGTGAGCTAACCCCTACGCCTTTCGGATCAATCCTTTTTAGCCGTTGGGCTAGTTCTTCCCGTGACCATCCTCTGCTTTTACGAAGTTGCTGAATTCGTCGTCCAAAATCGGCGTCAATGGTTAAAGTAGTTCCTTGGTTTTGCATTGATTTGCTCCTTAAAACTATTCTGGCGAACTGTCTCAACTTGGATCCTATCAGGAATCGAAAACTGTGTCGATATCTCTATCTTTCCAAAACCAACTTAATTGGTGTCAGCTAATGGAATTCGTTGACCGTCGTGTTCGGCAGAGGTATTGGCTGCCTCTATAAAGGCCACAACCTCCAGCGTTTCTGAGATCAGCAGTGGAGATTGACCGGTCTGGAACATCTGCACTATCTGTTTCAGCAGTTCCCGGTAGATGAAGGTTGCACTCACCGCCGAGCGCAGGATCTGCTTCTCACCGTAAATGGTGAACCCGAAGCCGGCATTACCACGTCGAATACCGCGAACGGTTCCGACGCGGCCATCCTGCCACAGTCCGGTAACTAAATCCACATCCTCATTGGAAACCGACCACACGGCCTGGCACCCCGGTCCCATCAGGGTATACAGCATCTCTACCCCGTGAATGCCGTAGTGAAACAGGCCCGGATTCCGTGGGTGTTGTGAAGCCGGGGTCGAGACCTCAACACCGATAAAGTTCCCGATTTGGTCTGTTTGCGTCAGGGCGGAGACTACTTCCGGTGCGTAGCGCAGCGAAGAGCTACTAAAAATGGGTACCTGATGTGAGGCAGCCAGATCTGCCAGTTGCCGGGCATCTGCTAGCGAACAGGCAAACGGCTTGTCGATGTAGGTTGGCAAACCGGCTTCGATGAAAGCGCGAGCTCGATCCAGGTGTACGCTTCCATCCACCGATTCGACCATCACCGCCTCGACCTGGCCGATGATCTCCTCCGGCTGATCGACCAGCGGTACGCCATATTGACGCATCTGTTCGGTGAACTCCGGAATTCGTTCCGGCGATAGCAGGGACTCTCCCGGGCAGCCAACCGTAATCGTGCCGCCCTCAACCCACTGTTCCTGGGCGATATCGATGTGATTCAGTCGTTGTGTAAAGGCAACCGCGTGTGAGGTGTCAAAATCGATGATTCCAATTTTCATTTTCAGTATTCATTCCTTTTCTATTTTCTATTCCAAGATACCGTCATTATAATCGGAACTGTTTATCGTGTCAATTGACAAAACGGGAGTGGGTTGGGCTGAAGCGGTTTGAATCCTGCAGCCAAGTCGGATATAATCTGCCCATTACTAAACCAAAATTGATCCTCATCACTGTACGTTTTTCTCAAGATAGAAACCTAGATGATAATGACACTTTGCCACTCTACCCAGACGCTACACGGAATGGTTGTTATCCAGCAAGGTCAAGGTTCCCTCGCCGACGAACTTTACCGGTCCAGGGCGAAAATAATGTTATTCTCTGAACTTTTAGGTCTGCCTTAGCGTAATCTCTATTTAACTATTTGATTGATCAGCCCGCTGGGATTTCCATTGATGCGACTTCCATTGGTGCGATTGCGTTTGGACTAAGGAATATCAACATCACACGCGGTAAGCGTGAAATGACAAGTCTTAAATCCAATAACCTGAAACCTAAAAATCTGAAATTCAATCTGGGTTTTTATATCTGTTTTATAACATTGGCACATGTGTGTTCATCACAGGAGATGGAGGTACAAGCACCTACGCTTTCTCAGCACTTTGCCATCAAGGTGGTAGATGAAGAAACCAATCGTGGCGTACCGCTAATTCAACTTGAAACAGTTAACCATCGAAGGTATTGGACGGATAGTAATGGACTGGTCGCTTTCTATGAACCCGGTCTAATGGGTCAGCAGGTCTTTTTTCACGTTTCCGGTCACGGGTACGAATATCCGCCGGATGGATTTGGCTATCGAGGGGTAAAACTACACGTCACCTCCGGTGGTGAAGCGGAGATCGGGGTCACACGCCTCAACTTGGCCGAGCGGTTATACCGGATCACCGGACAGGGCGTCTATCGCGACAGCCTGAAATTAGGCAAACCGGTTCCACCCCACAGTGAACCGCTGAAGGCACAGGTGCTGGGGAGCGACAGCGTGGTCAACGTGGTCAACGGTGACTATATTTACTGGTTCTGGGGAGATACCAACTACGCGCGATATCCGTTAGGTAATTTTCATGTACCTGGCGCTCGCTCGAAACTGCCCGCTGCTGGTGGCCTATCGCCCGAACAGGGCATCGACTTTGAATACTTTGTCGACGACAAAGGATTCGCCCGGGAAACATGCAAAATGCCGGGCAAAGGCCCGACGTGGATCGACAGCCTGATGCTGCTGGGTGATGACCAAGGGGCACAGCGGATATTTGCTGTCTACATGAAGGTACAGAACTGGCTGGATATTTACGAACGAGGCATCGTAGAGTTTGATGTTGAGCAGAAGCAGTTTCAATGTAGTGTAGTCTTTCCCAAAGATCAGGCGGTAATTCCACGCGGCCATCCGTTTCTTCATCAAGTCGATGGTAAGCCGTATTTCTACTTCGCCGGTGCAATGCCGCGGGTGCGGGTCCCCGCTGATGTTAAAGCCATAAAGGATCCAGCCAGTTACGAATCCTACTCCTTCTTAAAGCCCTCGCCGGGTAACGAGTTACCAGCCCTGAATCGAGATGCAGATGGGAACCTGATCTACAGTTGGCGCCAGGATGTTCCCCGGCCCGACAGAGAGATGATTCAGCAACTGGCAGAAAAAGGAGCAATTTTGGCCGAAGAGTCACCGAATCTTCTGACGGATATCGAATCCGGAAAATTGGTGACTACACACCACGGAAGCGTCTACTGGAACGACTATCGCCATCGGTGGATTATGATTACAACAGAATCGGCCGGTCGTTCAGAGCTCGGTGAGATCTGGTACGCGGAAGCAATCCGGCCGGAAGGGCCGTGGGCCTATGGCCGTAGGGTCATTACCCATCACCAGTATAGCTTCTATAACCCCAAACAGCACCCGATGTTCGATCAACAAAACGGCAGAGTGATTTACCTGGAGGGCACCTACACGAAAACCTTCTCCGGCAATGATCATCCAACTCCTGGATATGACTACAACCAGATCATGTATCGACTGGACCTGTCGCAACCGGATCTCAATCTGCCTCAACCCGTCTACCGTGTCAACGCAGCGGATGGAGGCTATAATTGGCAAATAGGTGGTCCACTTGATCAAGTTGAGTCAAAACTGGTGTTTTTTGCGCTGGACAGACCAGGGGCGGACACCCGGTCCGTTAAACTGGGTTCCACTACGATACACCTTCACATTTCAGCTTTCAGTGCCGGCGAATGTTCGACAGTACCGTTATGGCACCGGGAAACCAAAGAGGGAACGGCCTGGCAGGTCGGGAACATGGATGATGCAGACGACGCACAATTGGTGGGCTATGTATGGCCGGTTCCGTTGCATGTTGCACCTTGACGGACAGTGCTGAAGTGCGCTAGCCTAAAACAAAGAGACTTGAAAATAGGTCTATCTTGATTCTGATGATTTCGATAGGAGCAGGAAGATATGATTGATATCCACACCCACATTGGCCCCCTCTCGTTCGCACCGGATTGGCCAACCCTAACGGCTGAGATGCTGATCGAGCGGATGGACGAGAACGGGATAGAAAAATCTGTCATCCTGACGCTGGATAGCCCGGAAGCAGTCGATGGCTGCTTAACTGTGCCTGAAGCGCTGAAAGCGGTTGAAACCTATCCTGACCGGCTGATCGCCTTTGCCGCCGTTGATCCAAGACGAAACAAGGTGGCAGAGAAGATCCGTCTCTATCGGGAGATGGGGTGCCGCGGTTTTGGAGAACACAAAATGGGACTGGAGGTAGACGATCCACGTTGCCAGGTAATCTATGAAACCTGTGGAGAAATCGGGTGGAGTGTCCTGTTCCACCACGATCCACAACTGAATATTGATGAAAACGGGTTACCGCGTACCGAACAGATGGTCAAAAAGTTTCCGGAGACAAAATTTATCATGCACGGTCCGGGCTGGTGGTGTGAGATCTCCGGGGATTGTACTGTTCGCGGCGGCTATCCCAAAGGTCCAGTAAGCCCGGGAGGGGCGATTGACCGCCTGTTGTCTGCCTACCCAAATTTATATGCTGACATATCAGCCGGATCGGGTCATAATGCCTTGACACGGGATCTAGGCTTCACACCCGGTTTCCTTGATCGTCATTGGCAAAAAATCTGTTTTGGTACCGATCTATTGCGTGATGGGCAGGAGTTGCCGACTGTCGATTGGTTCAAAAACCTGGATCTGACACCAGAGAAGAGAGCGGCTATTGCCTGGCAAAATGCCGATAAACTTATCGCCTAAGAGGGGAGAACAATGAGTCAATTAGCAATACAGGGTGGAGAGAAAGCCGTCACACTCGATCAGAGTCAAGCCTCACAGTGGCCGATCATCGACGATGAAGTCATTGCCGCTGTCACCGGTCAACTGAAAACGGGTGAGATCTCCTTTTCCAATACTATCTACGAGTTTGAGGAGGAGTTTGCCGATTACCACGGTGTTGAGCACGCTCTGGCGCACAATAACGGTACCGCATCGATTCACAGTGCTCTGTTTGCTATCGGCGTAGGGCCGGGGGATGAAGTCATCACCACAGCGGCGACTTTCTGGGGAACCTACATGCCTATTCTAACCTGCCAGGCAATGCCGGTCTTCTGTGACATTGATCCATTGACCGGTTGCCCTGACCCGGACGACATTGAACGGCGAATCTCACCCGCTACCAAAGCCATCATTGTAGTTCACCTGGGCGGCATGCCGGCAGAGATGGACGCCATCATGGACGTGGCCCATCGCCACGGCTTAATTGTGATAGAGGACTGTTCCCATGCGCACGGCGCCACCTATAAAGGCCAAAAAGTAGGTGCTATCAGCCATATCGGTTGCTTCAGCATGCAAGCCGGAAAACTTCTACCCTCTGGTGAAGGTGGAGTAATGATCACCAACAATCTGGACTGGCATGAGCGGGCCATATGCTTGGGACATTACGAACGAATCTCCAAACTCTCCAACCCGGACTATCACAAGTATGCACAGACCTGTTTCGGATATAAGTACCGGATTTCACCGCTCAGCGCGGCTATTGCCCGGGTGCAACTACGTCATCTAGATCAGCGAAATAAACAGCGCGATGATAACGTAATGTACCTGATGGACGGGATTGCCGACTGTTCCGGTATCTATCCACTAAAACCGGCCGAATACATCTTTCGCGGATACTACAGTCGTCCTTATATTCGCTACAAGGCTGAAGAGCTAAACGGGTTATCCAAGGCGAAGCTAATCGAAGCTTTACGCACCGAAGGAGTAACTGTAGCCAGCGGCGCACCAGGCGGAAGCAACCATCTGTCAGCCATTTTCCAGGAGCGCAACCACACGGCCTTTTCACGCCCAGGAATCCGGCCTGAAGTCAAGTATCAAAAGGGAGATTTACCACGGTCGGAAAATCCGTGTCAAGACATGATGACCATTCCCGCCTTTATTTCAGCCAGCAAGGAGTTGCTCGATCAGTACATCGAGGCCTTTCACAAGGTGACTGACAACGCAATGGAACTGTTAAAGTAAGTTTGAAAATAGAATTTCCAGGTCCAGCGGATGCAAAATTCACAGACTTACCACCAAATTGTCAGAAGGTTGCAAATCGTGAGAAGCCGAATCCATCTACTTATCATTGTTTCATAACCTATGCTTCTCATTCTTCTTTAAGTTTGGAAATAGCTTCTGTTGTTTTCGATTCTGGGTAGTGCTAAATCGTAGCTGATTTCCTGTCCCAATTATATTCTCTGATCAACCACTTAATGACTTCAAAATGATTTTCCCATTTCTTGGAAACAGAACCTGTCTTTCTGGCAAATCTGCCTAATCTTTGGTCGAATTATATTGTTACCGCCTTCAATCTAACTGGTTTTACCGGTCTCTTTTTGGCCAATCTGATGTTTCTCCTGTGGCCAACACTCCTAACAATGTCAAGGCTCACTCCTAGATCGACAAATGCGGTCTTGAGATGGTATTTCTAGCACAAAGTAGTTGGCTGATACTGGGTCTCTTGTTCCTACATGCCAACCAACTAATTGTTGACTCCTTCTACCGATTGCAAACCCAAGCCAGGCTGTGTTAGCTTTGGAATCTACCAAAGACCAGATTTCATCTAACGCTAAAATATCTTCCGGCCCAGGATCTATTAAGACTTGATCTGGAGAAAGATCCTCCAATTGTTTTTTAAATCCAGTTGATAACTGTTTGCGGAGCAACAGCATAGATTCTTGGCCGGCCGGTCAAAGAAGCTGTTTCTGGGTCGGTTTTTAGACTCGGTTCTGTTTTCTCTTCCGTGTCAGGTGAAGAGTCTGGAAGCCTGTCAGCTTAACAATCTAAGCCATAAATCTTCTGCTTTCCAGAAGCGGTAGTCCCATTTGGACTCTATTTTGGCTCTGACAAGGAGGACAAATTTGATGTTCTAGGATCTTCAAAATAAACAAATTTTAGACTTTATGAAAGAGTGTTATCAGCTAACATTGGACACTACCAAATCTTTTATCTCCCGCACTTGGCTACCCACCGACGGGTTCCTTGATGTTTCCTTAAACTCTTATAGCTACTAATCGTCCATGAACCGTGGTTGCCAAAAAGTATGTCACTCTCAAATCGCAATATAACAGGAGTATCCATGAATCCTATTTTAGATCCTGAACGGGGTAGAGTTCAGATTACCGGTATCAAAGCCATGCAGTTGCAAAAACACCCACAGACTTTGATCAAGATCGAGACCGACGTCGGCCTGATCGGCTATGGCGAAGCTGGCACGCACGGCCCCATTGTCCGCGCCCACCTGGAAAAAGAGATTCTGCCGCTGCTAAAAGGCCAGGATCCCCTGGAGGTCGAGTTGCACTACGAGCGGATGACGACCCTGCAGCATCCCAATATGCCTAACATTCCCACTATCTCCGGTGTGGATATTGCCCTGTGGGATCTGGCCGGTAAAATTCTCGACCGGCCGGTGTCCAAACTGCTCACTGGCCGCTACCGGGAAAAGGTCAAGCTCTATACTAATACAGCACCGGACAACCGATCCGATAAAGGCGCCTGCCACGAGTGGGTACAACGACTCAAGGAAGATCCACACGGTTGGCAAATCGTCAAAGTCGGCTTTCCTCTGGGGGAAGATGTCCAGGTCGGTAAACCGTCGCGTATGTTGTTACCCAGTGAGATCCGCCAAATTGGCCAAGGGTTCGATAATATAAGCGAAGCCTTAGGGGACGCCTTCGACTTTATCGTCCACTGCCACAACGAGTGGGACCTGCCCACCGCCATCAATGCCTGTCAAGTGCTTGCCTCCTGCCAGCCAATGTGGATCGAAGATCCGCTGCCCGTACCCTACGACGAGACCTGGAAGGCACTCAAGGCCGCTTCGCCCATCCGTGTCATCACTGGCGAGAAATTGGAGTTGCCCCGACAATTTTATTCCTTTCTGGCTAACGACGCGCTGGATGCCATCCACCCCGATATCGTTTTTGCTGGTGGTTTTACTGGCTGCAGGCGTATCGCTCAGTTGGCGGAGCTTTTTTACATACCTGTGGCTACACACAATATCGGTTCCCTGATTCACACCATGGCCACCGTACACTTTGCCGCTACGGTACGTGACTTCGTGGCTACGGAGTCGAGGATCGGCCAGGGGGTTTTTATCGAGGAGATGGGACAGCATGACCTGAACATAACCGACGGCTATATCCAGGTGCCGGATCGTCCCGGGCTGGGGGTCGAATTAGTCGAAGAGGTGTTGAAGGCCAATTTAGCCCAGGGAGAGCCATACTGGAATTGAGTTCTCACGGAATGGATGGGTAAGGAGCGCGGGCAGTGACCGGTCAATTCTGGCGACTGATTTCTATCCGTAAGAAGTCCCTTCGTTCTACAATGGTTTCCGACCGGTAAATCCGACTGCCCGAAAGTTCTGGAAGTGAAATTGTCTATGTGAATGAAATCAGATCTGTTTTGCAACAACTCTACTACTTATGCAGAGGGACCATTGTGTATAATTGGGAGAGCAATAGTACTTAGTTAGGCTTGACTGATCCGCTGGTCAAGTCTGAATTTTTTAATGAGGGAAATTAAAATGTCAGAAAAAGCGAAAATCGCCTTTGTCGCAGGCACCGCCAGCCACGGCAGCGGTGCACACGAACATCCAGCCGGTTGTCATTTTCTAGCCGATACACTGAATCAACATGTCGATGGGGTCGAGGCAGAAGTTCATTTAGCTTGGCCGGAAGAGCCCGACGCTTTTAACAGTGTTTCGGCGATTGCTGTCTATTCGGATGGTGGATCAGGACACTTGATCATCCCGCATCTGGATCAAGTCGATGCTTTGGCTAAACAGGGAATGGGAATAGTCATGATGCACTACGCTATCGAAGTGCCCAAAGGTCGTCCAGGTGATTGCTTTCTCGATTGGGTTGGCGGTTACTTTGAGACCCACTTTTCGGTTAACCCCCACTGGGTGGCGGAATTTACGGTTTTCCCTTCACATCCGATTTCTCGCGGATTACAGTCCTTCTCTATAGACGATGAATGGTACTATCATATGCGCTTCCCGGAAAATATGGAACAGGTAGTTCCAATCTTGAGCGCGATTGCACCGGAATCGACTTTGACCAGAGACGATGGCCCCCACAGCGGTAATCCGCACGTGAGAGCATCAGTTGCTAAGGGAGAACCACAGCATTTAGGCTGGTGCATAGAACGGCCTGATGGAGGGCGAGGTGTTGGTTTTACTGGTGGGCACTACCACAATAACTGGGGCGACGACCAATTCCGGAAGTTCATGCTCAATTCGATTGCCTGGGCAGCCAAACTCGATATTCCTGAAGACGGTATTAGCACTCCCACACCGACTACTGAACAACTGGATACCTACCTCTAGTTCCGTCCAGAAAATAGATTCATCCTGGAGATGTTACAACCGCAACGTCTCCAGGCCATTTTCTAGCAATGGTTCCAGGAGATACTATATCGTGGAAATAAAACAAACGTTTCGTCTGATCATTATGGCGCATTGGGTTCTGATTGTTTTAGCTTTTGCCGCCTTTGCTTTATCTGAAGATTCTGCTTTATCCGAAGAACAAGCCAAGGAATACCGGGAGCTTCTCCTAGAAACCGACAGTCGAGGTATGGCCTCAATGATAATTATTGCCTTGTTAACAGTCAGTGGATCTGTCGGGCTGTTTTTATTGCAGAAATGGGCTAGACTCATGTATCTGGCGGCAGCAGCGTTAGCCGTCTTCTGGACAGCAGGCCAGGGAACACCTTACCTTAACCTTCCCTTTGTCGAGGCAATACTGGATATGCTGTTAATTGTCACCGGGATTACGATTGGGTTAATCTACTTTTCACCTATCAAGGATGAGCTGGTCTCATTTGGCAGTGGATCAACAACGCAGTGAATCTAGTACTAAAATTAGGTGTTAATGAGCGATGAAAGAGAAGTTGTCCGCACTCAAACAACGGTTGACCGAAGCGTACGATATTCAATCAGCCGCTAGCCTTCTACATTGGGATCAGACGACCTATATGCCGCCTGGTGGTATCGAAGCTCGAGGAAGGCAATTGGCAGTTTTGGAACGGTTAGCACATCAAAAGTTCACCGATCCAGAAATTGGGCGGCTGTTAGATCAACTTCGGGGTTACGAAGCGGACCTGCCTCACGATGCCGACCAGGCCAGTTTTATCCGGGTAGCGCGTAGAGATTATGAACGACGCACATCCGTTCCCGCTGATTTTATGGCCGAGTTCTCAGACCACTCGACGCGGTCTTACCAACAGTGGACCGTGGCCAGACCTGATAACGATTTCGCCTCGGTTATTCCACACCTCGAAAAGACGCTAGAATTGAGTCGCCAATTAGCGGACTTTTTCCCCGGCTATAGCCACATTGCAGATCCACTGATCGATTTCAGTGATCCCGGAATGAAAACTGCGTCTGTTCGTCAAATCTTTTCCCGGCTTCGCCAGCAGTTAGTACCACTGGTAGAGGTGATCTCCGGTCAGCCTGCTACTGACGATTCTTGTCTGCATGCTGATTTTCCGGAAGACCAGCAGATCGCATTTGGTAAAACCGTCATCGAGCAGTTTGGCTACGACTTCAATCGTGGACGGCAGGATAAGACACATCATCCATTTATGACCAAGTTTTCACTGGGTGATGTTCGCATTACCACCCGATCTAAACTCAACGATATTAGCGAGGCTCTGTTTAGTACAACGCACGAAGCCGGACACGCCCTCTACGAACAGGGAATCAACCGCGATTATGAGGCCTCTCCACTCGGAACCGGCACCTCTTCCGGCGTACATGAAAGCCAGTCACGCCTGTGGGAGAATATCGTCGGCCGCAGCAAGATCTTCTGGGATCACTTTTTCCCCAGGTTGCAATCAACCTTTCCACAGCAGTTACAAAGGGCATCGGCCGACGAATTTTACCGTGCCATCAACAAGGTTCAGCGGTCGCTGATCCGAACTGATGCGGATGAAATAACCTACAATCTCCACGTAATGATCCGGTTCGATTTGGAGTTGGAGATGTTGGAGGGACACCTGCCGATTAAGGATCTACCCGAAGCTTGGAATGAACGGTATCGGTCAGATCTCGGTCTAGTTCCACCCGACAACATCGATGGGGTTTTACAGGATGTGCATTGGTTCCACGGCACAATCGGTGGTTCTTTCCAGGGTTATACACTGGGCAACATCTTGGGAGCCCAATTCTTTGAGACAGCCTTAACCGATCAACCTACGATTGAAGCCGGAATCGCGACCGGTCGGTTTGACACTCTCCATCAGTGGTTAGCCGAAAATATTTATCAACACGGCAGCAAATTTACGCCTGATGAGTTGGTTCAGCGAGTGACTGGCCATGAGCTAACAATCGATCCCTACCTTCGGTACCTGCGAACCAAATATGGTCAACTCTACGATCTATGACCAACAATCAAACAGTTGAAAAGCGGATCCGCCTCCGACCTGTTTTTTTTGTCGAGGCCATCATTGTACTGGCCTTTTTTGGTCTGGCGATCTGGTCGATGCGCGGTAAGGCCGATCAGACAGAAACGACTGGAAATCCATCTCAATTGGTTGCTCGTGCTGATAGCGACTTCGACGCCCACGACCTGAGCCAGGCCCTACTAACTTACTGGCAAGCGGTTCGATCAATTCAATCGAAGTCGGATCCTAAACTAAATGGGCTGATGCTTCACGCTCACGTTCGTATCTCGGACATCTATTTTCAGAGTGGTTGGATAGAAGATGCCTTTCAGCACCTCCAGAAAGCTGTAGATATCAATCCCGACCACATTGCCATCCATCTATTACAGGGCAAACTATTTCGGGACCAGGGAGCGCGAGTCGAAGCAGTTCGCGCCTTTCTAAAAGTTTTAGAGCAGGACGCCCATCATCCTGAGGCTCACTATCAGTCAGGGATTTTGTATCAAGGTTCCAACCAGTTCGATTTAGCAGTAGATCACTATCAGCAAGCCATCGCCGGTGATCTGGAGTTGAAATCCGGCCCCTCTTCTCCAACCGCTTTTGGTTTGTTGGCACGTCTACAGTTAGCTCGAGCCTACCATCGACGAAGCCAAAAACTTCAGTTCTCCGACCAGGAACTGACCGATGAACAGATTGAAAATTTGAACCGGATGGCAGATTTAGCTATCCAATTTCTGGAGGAGGCTGTAAGCCTCGACCCCGATTTTGCTGAAGCGAAACAGGAGTTAATTGATCGGTTATATGGGCAAGCATCGAGCTTGGAGCGAAGTCAGGGCAACATTCGGCTCTACGATCAGGCGTTGCAGG
>Ga0208128_1000571_pt1 | contig 14772 bp, 18 predicted proteins | sample ETNtaG_35_FD_185758 | JGI IMG/M metagenome (GOLD analysis project Ga0208128, IMG submission 185758) | Marine microbial and viral communities from oxygen minimum zone, Eastern Pacific Ocean - ETNP201306PF51B (SPAdes) (version 2) | ecosystem: Environmental > Aquatic > Marine > Oceanic ... | reverse complement strand
CCTGCCGCCTCCAGTAAAGATAGTCGCCTGCAACTGATGAATTTAGGCTGCATGTTAAGTGGCACCCTAGCCAAAGCTGAGAAATGGTGTTATGTGAAAAATGATTTTAATTATAGCTTCATTTATATACTGCAAGCCTTAGAAGATCTGGCCCAGGTCGAAGTTTTTCAAAACCATCAGATTCCAGACAAGAAACCGCTTCATCAAGCGCTGAAATTGAATCCCGACTTTTTCCAATCTTGGTGTGTAGATTTACTGGAGCGTAAAAAAGACCAATCTACGATTCAGCAAACTCTCACCTCACTGACAGAATATATGTCAGCGCGCACAGAGGAGGTGTTCAGCCCTATTCTGGACTACTTAAAAACTGAAAACCGAATGTGTACAGCTACCGATTTGTACCACCACTTTGTCGATAAGTCTGGTGCATCAGTAGTATTAGGTTGTGAATGGATGGTCAGGCAAGGCTGGCTAGAAAGGGCTGGAGTCCCATTACAGTTGACCCCTAACAGCTCTAGTCTGGTCGAGGAAATTGCCTATGTCTATGACTTTTTGGAAGAAGACTTCTTTTAACAAGTCAAAACAAAACACAATTTTTTCAAACTGAAACTAGGAGCCGGTAGTTTATTTGAATGAATAAGATAAAACAGTGCATTTGAAACCAGGTTCCAATTAACATGAGAACGACTATTTCAATTCAGGGCGCTCGAGAGAACAATCTACAAAATGTCGATATCGAGATACCGCGTGATAAGTTGACTGTTTTGACAGGCATTAGCGGTTCTGGAAAATCATCCTTGGCATTCGATACCGTCTATGCTGAAAGTCAACGGCGCTTTATGGAATCCCTGTCGGCTTACGCCAAACGCTTCATGGCCCACTTAAAAAAACCGGATGTCGATTTCATGAGCGGGCTGTCGCCGGTGATCTCAATTGAGCAAAAAACAATCTCCATGAATCCTCGCTCAACCGTCGGCACCATGACCGATTTAGGTGATTATCTGAGGATGCTGTACGCTACGATTGGCCAATCCCATTGCCCCCATTGTCAGCAGCCGGTTTCGATCAAATCCCGGTACCAGATGGTGGAAAGGATGTTATCTCTGCCTAATGGCACCGAAGTTCAGATTAGAGCACCTATCTTCAAGGTTCACGGCGAAGATTACGCCTATCTATTCGACCAAATTCGGACCAACGGCTATCGATATGTGTTAGTCGAGGGACAGCAGACAATAGACTTAGCCCAGGAACATGACTTAGACGAAGATCAGGATTACAAACTGGATGTGGTTATTGATCGCTTCATCATTCAACCGGGTATTGATAAACAGATATCCGCCGCTTTAGAACACGGCTTAGTCATAGGCGAAGGCTTCCTCAGTTTCCACCTCTTCAAAGACGGAACTGAAATGGTGGCGAAGCCCGGATTCTACGACGACTTCGGGTGCCCTCAACATCGAATCGTAATGGGATCCTTAGAAGCCTCCTACTTTACTTTTAACGAGCCCAAAAGTGCTTGCCATACTTGTGCGGGTTTAGGCACTTACTTGCAAGTCCATCCGCTACTGCTAACCCCAGATCCTAGTCGTAGTATCCGCGGTGGAGCATTTGTGCCGGGTGTTTTCGTCTACGATCCAGAACGCTGGGATGGACGCATAATGTACAGCCTGGCCCTGAAATACGACTTCGATTTGGATCTGTCCTACCAGAGCCTATCGGATGAAATTAAGGAACTGCTGTTATACGGTACCCAAGGCGAGAAACTTATCATCTCCATTCCAGAAGAGGCCAAAACCGGCCACCACTATGAGGGACATGAGATTCGTTTCGATGGATTTGCTAATCGGCTTGACCGTCGCTATCGCCACTATCGCAAAGAAGGAACTTCACACTCCGGCATGGAGGATTACCTACGTAAAGTTATGGTTGAGCACACATGTCCCGACTGTGACGGCACCCGGCTTAAACGACAACGTCTGCTAGTTACCATTAATAATCACAATATCCACCAATTAGGTGTCATGCATCTGCAGAAATTACAACAATTTCTCAGTCAGATTGAAATTAATGATCCCAAGGTGGAAGAAGCAGGCAGGCGATTGGTACAAGAGTTATCGCTTCGGCTGGAGCTTTTGAATGGTATCGGCTTAGAGTATCTCAACCTCAACCGTCGTTCTGGAACTCTTTCGGGCGGAGAATCCCAACGTATCAGACTGTCTACCCAAATTGGTTCTGGTTTGATGGGCATGCTCTATGTCTTAGATGAACCGTCAATCGGCCTTCACCCCAGAGATAACGTTAAAATGATCGGCACATTGAAACAATTGAGAGATGTGGGTAACACTGTGATTGTAGTTGAACACGACGAGGGAACTATCCAGGCGGCCGACCACATTATCGAGGTAGGACCAGGTGCCGGCGTTCACGGCGGACGGATCGTAGCTGAGGGACAGTTAGAAGAGATCATGGACAATAAGCAGTCTCTTACAGGCCAGTTTTTGAGTGGAATTAGAAAAGTCGACTTGCCTGGCACACGTCGGCAGCCAAGCCAAAAGTTTCTCAGTGTAAGGGGAGCGCGTGAAAACAACTTGCAAAACATTGACGTAGATATTCCACTGGGCCTGTTGGTTTGCATCACCGGGGTCTCTGGCTCAGGCAAAAGCACGTTAACTAACCAAATTATATACAAGAAACTTTATTCCATCTATCATGATAGCCGCACCTTGTCAGGTGATCACGATCATCTGGCAGGATCTCAACACATCAGCGACGTTATCAATATTGACCAAGCCCCGATCGGGCGTTCACCTCGTTCCAATCCGGCCACCTATATCGGCTTCTACGATAATATTCGTAAAATTTTTGCCAACACAGCTTCGGCCCAAACCAGAGGGTATACGCCCTCCCGTTTCAGCTTCAATGTCAAAGGTGGAAGGTGTGAGGAATGCAGTGGGGAGGGAACGATTACCACACAGCTCTATTTCATGCCTGATGTAGAGGTAATGTGCCCGACTTGCAAAGGAAAGCGATACAACGAAGAAACCCTGGAAATCACCTCTAACGGCAAAACCATCGCTGATATTCTGGAAATGTCAATTGAGGAAGGAGTGGTGTTTTTTAGGGATCATAATCTAATTGCTAGAAAGTTGGGGGTATTAAATGATCTCGGACTAGGGTACCTGACCATCGGTCATCCGGCCACAATTCTGTCCGGTGGAGAAGCACAACGAATCAAGTTAGCCACTGAACTGGGGAAAGTTAAACGAGGTAAAAGCAATCTCTATATACTAGATGAACCAACCACCGGTTTGCACCTAGCTGATATTCAAAGGTTGCTGGATAGCCTTAACCAACTAGTAGATGCTGACCACACAGTAATCGTGGTTGAACACCATTTGGACGTGATCAAGAGCGCTGATTATGTTATCGACTTGGGGCCAGGAGGTGGGCACAAAGGCGGACAGGTTGTAGCCTACGGTCCACCAGAAGAGATCGCGGCAGTGGAAACTTCGTTTACCGGTCAATTCCTCAAAACCCACTTAAAGACTTGACTTCTAACAGTTTGCCGCTTACGAAGTAGGTGCTAACCAAATCACCTTAATTTCCCTTTAATCTACACCAAGTACCGTATTTGTCAGAGCAGAATGTACTCAGTATTCTAATTTGAGTATAATTTTGGTCTCTATGAATCTGCACCGTGCCATATTTATCGGTTTAATCCGATAGTATGTGGTGGGGGATAGGTCAAGACATAGTTGTTGAAATGGAAGATCAACTACAACTTAAAGTCGTCAACAGTGAATCCTTGTCTGAGGCAGAGAGGAATAAGATCATTTCCCTTTGCAATCGAGCATACGAGGAAGACCTGGAGCCGCTGTTCAACACTTTCCGGACTGCCATCCACGTTCTTGGTACTATGCCCAATCCTTAGTCAGTCATGCCATGTGGGTGGACAGATGGTTACAGGCTGACAATAATCAGCCTATGCGTACTGCTTATATTGAGATGGTTGCCACAGAGAAGATATCTCGCCGCCGTGGCTTGGCAACGGCGATCATGAAACGTGTGGCTGATGAGATTCAGGATTTTGATCTGGCTACTCCCTCTCCATTCAGTGTTGCTTATTATGAGCGACTTGATTGGCAGCTCTGGCATGGCCCACTTTTCATTAGGACAGACTCAGGGGTTATACCAACGCCTAGAGAAGAAGTAATGATTCTTCGGCTACCTCGTACGCCCAACTTGAATATCAACGACCCACTATCTGCCGAATGGCGAGAAGGGGAATTATGGTGATGGCCAAAATTTGAAAACATTTTAATTTAGGCCATCAAGAAATATAAAGAGCATTATGTCTACCAGTATTTTGGATAGAGTAGTAAGAGCTATTGAAGAAGATGAAGAAAAGAATTTTGCCAAATTGATCGAATCTTCACCCCAATTAGTCTTACAACAACACCCTGATTCTCAATATACACTTTTACATTACGCAGCCAAATACGATCGGGTAGCAATGGCGGAACGGCTAATCAATGCGGGTGTTCCACTAGATCTATATCCGAGCAAAAATTATATGCCGGAGCATAAAGGTGCGGGTTCAGGTACCTGGACTGCCCTATGCCAGGCTCTTAACGCACAAAGTATGGAAACAGCAAAATTGATTGCTTCCTACAAAATTACACCCAAAAACCTTTGGGTGGCTGTTGGACTAGGTCGATGGGATTTGGTACTGTCGTTTTTTAACGCAGAGGGTACCTTGAAAGACAATGCAGGTGATCCCGGCAAACTCCAATCAAAACAAGATATCTTAAATGATTGTTTTTGTATGGCCTGTCATACTGGGAGGGTCGATATGATCAACTTTTTGTCTGATAAAGGTGCTGATATTAATGGCATTGATCATTGGGGTATGACTGGATTACACTGGACGATTCAATGTCAGCCTGAATTGTCGAGATATTTAATTGATCAAGGAGCTGACGTTCGAATCCGTGACGCTCAACATGTAGCCACACAGCTGTCTTGGGCTCTTTATTTTGGCCACAAACAACTAGCTGATTACATGATTGACAACTGCTCGATTGATATAGTTGATGCCATCAATTTAGATAAAAATGACATGGTAGAAAAACTGTTAGCCCAAGATCCAGTATTAGTTGATGGCCTGCTCGGTTTAGGAGAGCCACTGAGAATGGCAGCCAAAAAAGGTAATGAAGCGATTATTGATATTCTCTTGGCCAGCGGAGCTAATCTAAAAATTTATGATGTGAAAATTGGTATGTTTGAGCCTCAAGAGTTAGAATTCACCGCACTGCAGTGGGCTAAAAGAAACGGCCATTCCAAAATTGCCAGAAAATTGCAGCAAGCAGGTGCTGAAAGGTAATGCCATTATACCAATGAATCATTCCATGCAGATCACTTAGTACTTGGGTGATATTTTAAAGTGGTATTCCGGCATAGTTTGGTTTATCCTAGTTCTTGTAGTCGATCAAGCCAACGAAGATTCTAGCTGAAGACCTGATTATAGAGTTGGACATTGGTTGGGTTTTTCAGGATTGAATTTGAAGCATCTACTTGGTTTAGCAATTATATTTCTGGCTCAAAACCAAACACTAAATTGGAAAAAGAGTCGTACCAGTGGAAAAGGTTGCTCCATTCACTATTGATGTGGAAAGGGATGCGTTCTAAATTCTTCTTGCAGCATTGTGCTCAAATTCCTCAGATTAGTTTAAAGCAAAGATTTACTCAGTGAGTAAATTAACATTAGTATTTTGAAAGCCAACTTATAGAGTAATACCGTTGATTCATAATCAGTTTTATACAATCGATCATCTTTTTATCGGTCCTTTAAATTACGAGAGGTAATTAAGGTAATGAAAAATCCCGACTTTGACCATAAACTTGAACAAGCCATTACATTTCTGGTCACTACTTTTAAGCAATCAGGCAATAATCCCAAGCCGGTTATACTCCACAGTATACGTGTGGCTCTTTTTTTATATGAATATCATTATCCTGAAGAAGTCATAATTGCTGGTGCTCTCCATGACTTAGTGGAAGACACCAACTGCACTATTATACAAATCGAAGAGAATTTTGGAACAGAAGTCGCCCAGCTGGTTGCGGCCAATACATTCAACTCAAAAATAGCAGACAAAACAGAACAGAATCGAGAGATGTTTGCTCGCTGCAAGACGAAGGGGGTAATGGCTTTGCTGATTAAGGCGGCCGACATTCTGGATAATAGTCGTTACTGGCATTTATTAGCCGACGAAAAGTTAAGCCGGTGGTTAATATGGAAAATAGAGTACTTTCTTCAGCTTTCTTGGCCAGAGTTAGAAAAAGAACAGGTTTGGCACCAGCTGTCACAACGCTATCAACAACTTAACAGTTGAATTAGCTAATTGACAAACCTATTTCGCTTAGTCTTGGCGGAAAAAATGTCTGCCAATTAATTTTATCCGTCGCCATTAGCTAAATCAGCAATTTTAGGATTAGGGTCATACTATCTTTACAAAGGAAGACAGTTAACGATATCACAGGCATAGTGCCTTTGACAATATTCAGCAGAACTCAGAATTTCAGCAGTTGATTAACAGTGGAAGCGAAAATAAAAACAAAATCCAAGCATTCCTTTTAAGTTAATATCAGATTTTCACCTAGATTATGAATGGCTAATAAGATTAATTGCTAGACTAGGCGAATTCCGCTTGAATGATACATGTTTACACGCCAAATCTTTTGCAGGTTAATTAGACGAATGTCAGAAAACCAGTTGGCACCCTTTTTCTCATCATACCTTTTACCAGCTGAAGCAAAGAACCAACCGGTTGGCTGTTTATCTAGTTGATAAGTCTCAAAACTTTTCTCAAGCAGAACTTCATGGTTGGACACCTGAAATAATTTTTAGAATCATTGACTAACTTAATCAACCCCAGAAAGGGGCCTCCTTGCTCTTAACTACCTTTGAACGGTAGTTGGCCTTACTTCGTTAAGTTGTCGATAATTTTTTGCGGTCCCACCACTAACAGAAGTCCTTATAATGGATTTTCTCGATCGGGTCTTGTTTTCTACTTAATTCTGGACCTACCATATTTCTATTTCTTAGGGATGAAACCGTAAACCTGGATTGAACACATTATGCGTTTAATTAAAAAGCGAAATCTGGCCAGTTCCACTTTTAGAACCCTTCAAGATAGAACCCATACATAGCGGAATGAAGTCAGCTATGTTTTTAGATGAATAACACTTATTGCAGCCGATCAAGAAGGGGAATAACAGGTTTGAACACCTTACATTGTAAACCAAAGCATGTCAACACGACAGTCGGATTCTCAACTGAATTAGGCTGTTACCTGGTCCGGATAATGTAGTCATCTGTCTGCCTGAGGGGAATTCCATCCTAGGGAAATAAACCGGTCAAAATAGCCGTCAGCCACAGTCAGACTAGGAGGAAACTACGTTTTTTGTTCAACTGATTTTAGGATCTCCGCAACGGCAATTGATCGAACTCGTTGGGCAACTTGCCAAACCGTTTGACCTTTGCGATTGGGCTGATTGATATTGGCCCCAGCGGTTATTAACAATGTGATAGCCGCCCTGTTGTTCTCTACCTTTTTAATGGTTGATCGGATGGCATCAAAGAGTGGCGTCTCTCCCTGTTGGCCGGTGGCCTCCATTCCACCACCGGTAAATCTCCCAGAGATAGGCGGCGGAATGAATGTCAACCGTGGCCCCATTCTCTAGCAGATAGGCGGCTACATCATGTCGGCCAGCCAATTGGGTCGCACAATAAGGGCTAATTTCAACTAAATGGGGTGTATAATGACAACCGCAGATATTGACATCGGCTCCCCGTTCCACCAAAAATTGAACTACCTCTTGTTTGCCCCGATAAGCCGATTCCCACAGCATGGTTCGTCCGTGTGAGCCGACGGTATGAATCCATTCGGGTTTGTTGTCAACGAACTCTCGAGTCGATTCCAAGTCGCCGCGGGCGGCCGTTGCAACCACGATCTTCAAAAAATCACTCTGTTTGCCAGTGAGTTGTTTCTGTGACATACAATATTTCTTTGGCCTAGCTTATAATCCATTTAACAAAAAAGTGATGCAATTAGTTAGCTACAAATCAGCCACTTGTTATGCTTTTTGATCGCAGTATCTCAGTCTCATCGACTACCATCTAAAATTACTTTAATCCAACCTTCCAGTCGCTAGCTCCATGTAACCCGGGACTGCCATCATCTTTCTGCCCCGATATTCTGTCATCAGGACTTTGCTGGTCTCAGAGGCTACCTGATGTACCATTGGCCAGGTAATCTCTGCTGGTGGTGGTTGCACATACTTGGGCCAGCCACTAATCCAAACCTTAGTTCGCCTTTGCCAGGGCGAGTCTTTTTGACCCGCTGACTGACCAATATTGATATAAAAGAATCGCTTGGCCGGAGGACCTCGGCTGAACGGTCCGGTGAAGTTTGGTTTTTTGGACCATCGGTTGGGTTAAACTAAGACCGGGGAATCAAACACCATATCATGGCCGGTAGATTTGGTGGTAGAAACAAAACGCCCTTGATAGTCCTCTAAACAATACAGGACATCACTCGGCGGACTCAGAAGAACCAGGCGTAGTGTAACTTGATATTCGGCCATTGGTGCTATAGGAATTTTAACTTGTTACTGTCAATCAGTCCGTTAATGTACTTGTTCCAGAATAGTACATCAGAATTATATTCATCTTCATCCCGCCGACGAAATATCCCCTATCCCTCCCTCACGGAGTCATTAGTCTGCATACGGTAGTAACATTTACCATACTCGGTACTGTTGTCACTTTACTGAGCATAACCGTGACCGTGGGACTCGAACCCACACGACCGGCTCAAGGTCGGCCAATATTCCAACTTGACCCAGTTGGCGGGTTATGCACGCCCTAATTACTCCTGCTACCAGCTTGATATCACATAGGCTAATCCTCTAGCTTTGTTTGCCAGTTGGCCTGTTGAACTCGAGTATCCAGTTGATGATGCTCTTTGGCCAGTTGGTCCGCTTTTCGCTGCACTTCTGCTACTTGGATGGTACTTTGGAACTTAATCTCTGACTTCGTCTGCTGATCCTGCTTGACAATGGCCGCCTGAGCCAGATTGCGGTAAATATCAGACTTTAACTTGGTAACGTCTCTAGCGGCTAGTGCATCGGCGATCGACATTCCTGCCTTCAATTCTGTGTAGCAATTGGTTCTATTAATTCGTTGAATCAATGGAACTAATTCTAGAGCCAACTGCTCCAGTTCTTGTTGCAAAATTTCCGGGTTTTCCGCGGGTTGATCATCTGCCTGTACTTTGACATTTTGTATCAACCGTTGCTGCAGTTGTTCGATCCTGTTCTGGTCATCTGCTCTTAACACTAAGGCTTTGGCTAATTTCATTTTTCCCTCCGCGGTTAGCACCCTGCTGACTACTGACCGACAAGTGTTGACTTGGGATGTTTGTCGCTTAGTTAGCTCATAGTTGCTTCATTTATGGTTTATCCATTGCAAACGGCTGGAACTCGGGGCGGTATCACTAGTTCGCCCGAGTTGTTCAAATCAGGTCAGAGGCAGCCATCAGCGCAGGTTCTAGCGAGGGATTGCGGTCTGTCGCCTCCAATATTCTTTGCCGATTGATCTGCGTTTCTTCCAGTTCTTCTAGGCCTAATGCTGTTTTAAATACGGTTCCTGCCTCCTCAACCTGTCCTTGGTTGAAATAGCACAGACCGAGGTTATTGTGGGATTCGGCTGATTCGGGGTGAAGTTTAATTTCCAATTTATGAATATGATACTAGGCTGGGCTGTGTTCAATAGATGCGATTGATATTCTATCCAAACTCTCTGAGCTGCCAGGTGATGGGCAAGAAGGTTATAAACATATCAGACCAACACTTTTGAAGTCTAGCCAACATTCGTTGTTTGTAACATTTTTTCAGCTGGTTTGGGTCGGCGAACAACGAGCTCAAAAATCGTCCCGACCACCCATATATTATGTATATATGCTTTAAAGCATCGAGGCTAAAGTTAAGGTGATCTCTGACCATCTGGGATAGTATGATTTACCTGATAGTAATACGAACACTGCTCATATGGAGTGATTCTAATTCGGATGTTTGACCTTATTGGTTGCTCTAAATGTTAGACCGTAGCGACATTGACCGCATGGCTAATCAACTTAAAGTTTGGTCTAGCTGGTATTATCTGTTGCTGAGCCTAACTGGTTGCAGCAGCCAACAAATGGTCTATCATCTAAAAAGTTTCTTTTCTGTGAATCACTCCGCAGCAGTGAAGATCCATCAGCCAGTAAAGTCACCGGCAATTGCCATGAAATCAAGTCAGGTCCTCTCTGTAGTTGATCAAAAAAATATCAAGTGGCAGAATCAGGTGGAAATTACCTTGTCACGAAACCTGTGGTCAAATACTATCAACCTACCCGACTGTTGGTCAAGAGTAGCCCTCAACCCATTGGCTTTAGGACCGGAGATGTTCCCCTACATGGAACTCAGTGACCTAAGAGCCTTTATGAGTAGGCATCAGATCAGGAAGGCATCTGATACGCCGGAAGAAGTGTACCTATACAACTGGGTGGATGGAGCTCAAGGGGCCATGATTTTTCAAACCGGTTGTGTGGTGGATCCGGTTAATCCTGATCTGGTGTCGTCGACTGAGTTCAGGTTGGTTCAACTACCAGCCTTGAAAGCCTGTAGTATTCTTTACATTGGGCCATTCCCCTATCAAAAAACAGTGGGTAGGGGCAGATTGACTGGGAACGAAGAGCAGCGGAAGCAGGTTACAAATATACAGAGGTATTGTACCGTGAGCTTTATCACCGCTATGACTTTGCGGGTAAGAACCAACATGTAACCGAGATCAAAATTTCGATCCATTGATGAACCAGATGCTAATTAATTTTATTGGACGAAAGTTATTCTCGCATTAAGTTTATTCGTCTACGTTCGCGGAAAGAATCGGAGGAATTATTGCACCAGACCAAAGAATTGGTATAATGAAGACTAGCTTATTAGCGTAGAATGAATAGTCTATATGTCCTTTTCATCGACTACTTTCTGCAAAGTCTATATTTAATTACACATACGCATAACCAAAATAGAATTTGCAGAGAACATAACATCAAAACGAGATTCCTTCCCTAGGATCTTTGAAAGACTGCATAGTACAGGGTTATTTGAAAGAAAGCCGCACGGAGGATATTGTCTTGTGCTATATATTTTTCACTCGTACACAAAATTATCTTAAAACTACTTTGAATAAAAAAATAAATTGAAAATATTGCTTAGTTTTTCAATTTTGTTACTCACGATTTTTTCACAGGTCGATGACATAATGTCTATTCATGTACCATGGAAGTTAGAAGGAGCTAATGAACGGATTGAGCAATACAGAAAAGCCACAGTCTCGCTACGAGTTAATTGTATAGATCAAACAGCAATTCCAAACAACACCGTTGTACAGATTGAGCAAACTAATCATGCATTTAATTTTGGTTGTTCTCTAACACAAACTTGGGCTTTGCACAAACAGGACACTTTTTAATTTATATTTGGATGCTTTTAAAGATCTTTTTAATTATTCAACCATCGGTTTTTATTGGAAATGGCATGAAAAACAACAAGGGAGGTGGTTTTTAACTGATTTTTGTGAAAAGGCGATATCGTTTGCCCAAAAAATAACATAAAAACTAGAGGTCACCCTTTAATGTGGTACAATGAACTGCCCAATTGGTTATACCAGATTACAGCTGATGACCTACTGACCAAGACCGTCGATGATCATACTAAGTTTGTTATTGAGCGATACCAGAAATATATGAGTGGGATTTGTACAATGAAGCGCCCAGCATCAATAAAAATTATGTGGATAACAAAAGCCCTGACAGACGATACCTTTTGAGTAGTGGGAGGCCCAGGATGTTATACATATCATCAAGTGGCCCAAAAGGTAAATAATCAAGGGCGCTACCTGGCCAATCATCATAAAATGGATGAGAAAGAATGCCATGAAATGATTGAGTTCATGTTGGAGGAAAAGGTCTCTATTCCTGCCATTGGACTGCAATCTCATATGCATGCTAAGGATGGTGTACTATCTGAAAAAAATTGCGGGTACAACTAGAGGGGTATTCCCAATATAACATTCCAATCCATTTAAGTGAAGTAACTGTGTTAAGTAGCAACCAATTTGAAGACTGGAGAGAAAAAGTCGATTGGATTAACAAATTTGAAAAGGCAAATCAAAGCGGAGAAGGTCTCTCTCTTCCCTCGACAAAAGCAGGGGAAAAGTATCAAGCTGAATATTTAAAAGATTTTTATACTCTTGCTTTCAGTCATCCTGCTATCGATGCAATTGTGTACTGGAGTGTGTCTGATCATATAAATCTTGGCGAGGGGTAAAGAGCGGGTTACTGGATGAAAATAATATGCCTAAACCTTCATGCTCTTAAAGACCTGATAAAAAAACATGGTGGACAAACGAACGTAAAACCACCGAAAAGAGTCTTGTCCACTTCAGTGGTTTTTTAGGTGCGTACAAGATCACATTAAAAATTGGATATGGTATTTACGAAGGTCAATTTTCTTTAAAAAAAAGAAAACAAAGGTAAGTTAGTAACCGTTAGCATGAGAAAAATAGCGAAACTGGTACCCCTTTACGATGTCAACGCCAATGGAAGTCAAAACTGAAGATCTTGGCATCTTCAAAAAATCCATCCGCTTGGATGCTTTAGGTGGGTGGGAAATAACAGCTATTTGGGATGGCAATGATGATTATGACAGCACGACTAAGACTTTGAGTATCAATGTGAGTGCTGAGTTGGAAAAGCCATCATTGTTTCAGGTGGTGGAAATACAGAAGTCAACACTAATGGTCAGAGAATAGACTAAATCTCCCTTCAAGATCCTGCTTTAATGATTTCACGGCCACTTTATAGTATTTATTATTAGGTGCTATGAAAACCTCAACTCTCTAATTCAACTATATTAATACTTCCCTCTCTGTGGTATTAAATGGATACGGTAGTTGATGTTTTCACAGGATCAACTCTCACTACTGTCATGTCCATATTAAATTCTGCATATGCAATAACCAACATCGAGCAGGCAAGAGAACAAAAAAGATCAATTAGAGAAAGGAAGGAATTAAAGACGAGCTCTTTTGAGTTTATATCAGATAAACAACTAGATCCTGAAAGGCTATAATTTTTTCTGCTAGACTGTGCGAATTCTCTGCTTGAATGGTATATGTTACAGGCATTAATCCCGTACGGGGTATAGTCTAATACACGAGTCTGGTTCGACAAATAACCGGCATTGTACGTGGGTCCTCAGAGTACTCATTTACTTGAGCCGGCCATTTTGCCTTAGGATGCTTGTCACATTTCCACCAGTGCCAGCTTAGCCGTCTTTGGCAAGCGTCTAAAAGAAGATTTATGGGTAAGATTACGACCCCAAAATGGCTAATGCACCGGCGTCATGCTTTGCAAAGGATCAGGGTGACGATGGCCAGACCATGTTGGAATGCATAGTGCCGCAGCTAGCACGCAGCGGATTTGTTTATGTGATCAACGGTGCTAACAACGGCATGTTTCGATTCATTTCCCTCGATGTTAAGACGTTGACCGGTTGGAACGGAAACACTATCATTGCCCGAGGTCAGGATCTATACAGTCGCTGGAATAATGCTCCTCGTCCGACCGGATGAGGCTGACTACGAGGTGACGCCATTAGATTCTTCGCTCACCCCAGAGTGACAGAGAAAGCGCTTTTGTCATCCTGCAGGAGGTGAAAGATGACAAAAGCGTGCGAGATAGTGTGGGTGAATCAGATCGGCTTGATCACAGGGCTAACAGTTAACAGATAGATTGATGAAATGCCGCCATGATTATCATCGTTTTCATCACTTAACCAATCCACCAGCTAAGCCACAGCAGACTATGCCATGAAAACCATGCAATTTAGCCTACAAGTTGCCGATAACACTACTTCCATCAACCAGTATAAGCGTCAAGAATAGAGTGCCTGAATGGGAATAGAACCTCAGGCCGCTTTGGCTGGTTGCCAGTAATCATCCCATTGGTGATTGAGAATCATTTGTCGCCAACGTAGAAGGCGGTCGGCCCCAGTCCGACTCCAGTTTTGCCCTCTCAATTTCTGTCGGAGGCGAACTAACAGATCGACCGCCTTTTCCACCACCGCCGAACCGATGTAATACCCCGCCTGCTGGAAGTGGTGATAATCAATCATGGCTACCTGGTTGTTACTAATCAACTGGTGCAGGTTTGGCTAACTTCTCTCTGTCAGTTGAGCTGACTGGTCCAACAGTGCCCCTACTAATTGTGAGACTAAAACCGTGATTGATTTCAATGTCTCGGCCCCTTGTCCGCGCCACAGCCTATCAATCCATTGCCGACCCCAATCCCGCCTATCTTGAGCGCTTAATCCGTCGCCTTGCAACCCTTTAACTGTTTGCCAGACTCGTCGTTTCAGATGCCACCAATCCAGGGTTAAGGTCGCTTTTGGATCTTGAGTCGGAGCCAGTTTGTTAATCCACCTGGCCCCATCAGCTAGAATCACCAGTTGCTCTTGATTATCAATGCCCATGCCTCGAACCGTGGTAAATAGTTGCTGGCTGAACTGCGGCACTGATTGCAGTCTACCTACATGTTGTTTGTTTAACAACCGACGTCGATTAGATCCCATTACCGCTAGCTGATGAGCGAAGACGTCCGATAC
>Ga0208128_1000570_pt1 | contig 14782 bp, 12 predicted proteins | sample ETNtaG_35_FD_185758 | JGI IMG/M metagenome (GOLD analysis project Ga0208128, IMG submission 185758) | Marine microbial and viral communities from oxygen minimum zone, Eastern Pacific Ocean - ETNP201306PF51B (SPAdes) (version 2) | ecosystem: Environmental > Aquatic > Marine > Oceanic ... | reverse complement strand
GTACCCCCGAGAAGTTCGCCGAAACATTTCACGATGATGGTCAGACCGATCTGGTGGAATGCCTACGCGCCTACCGTGACGTCGGTTATGAAGGCGTCTGCCGCCCAGATCACTATCCAGAAATGGGCGACGACCGCTTCGATAACTCGCACCACATATCACAGCTATTCGCCGTGGGCTACCTCAAAGGGTTACGCGAGGCCGTTTACTCGGAACGCCGGTAAACGGACATCCAAGACCCATTCGTCCCATGTGTCTTCGTATCTTCCATCGAACAAGGATTACGAGGAATCAAAACTGCAAATTACGGCTTTTTCAGTTGGGTAGCGCGTCCAACCAGAGGTTAGCACTATCTCGTTGTTGCGAAACACGCTGGTACAGGTTGCCTGAGGTTTCAACTCACCTAAGGCAACTGGTTGCGAGCAAGCCATTGATTGTTGGGCGATTTAGTGCGCCTATAGCCATTTCAGGTTTCAAAGCCAATTGATGTCAACGGTCCTTCGAATATCTCTTCTCTTTGACTCTGGAAAGGTACCGAGGGAAAAAATTCTCCTGTTGTCGAAACTGAGGCGGGCGGAAATAGGAAATAGGAAATAGGAAATAGGCGACTATACCGATCCGCGAGCGGTTACTGACGTTGGCTTTAGTCAGGTAAAAGGCACGTCCATCAAAAATTAAAACTGTGCCTGTGTTTCCCAAGGCCGTGGAGAGAAAAGTATGAACACATCAGCAACGGCGGAACAGATCCAAACCCTTGTTCAGCACGCACGTGAATTACGGGATAGGTTATGGGCAGATCGACATAGGCCCCGTTACCACTTGCTTCCATCAGACGGTTTTTTTAATGATGCCAACGGCACCATCTTCTGGAAAGGCCGATACCACGTTTTCTATCTGGGTAGGATGCCACTACCAATTCCTGACCAACCAGGCAATATACAGTGGCTGCCCGTCTTTGATCACTCGTCTAGCCATGACCTGGTACATTGGATTCAGCATCCACCGGCTATCAAACCTGCGGCCGACGGTTCAACACCTAAAGGCATCTACAGCGGTGACGCCATCGAAAATGCACCAATACCAACCCTAATTTACCATGTACCCGGTCAGGGGATCTGCATCGCCACTAGCACTGATGATGAGTTAAATCACTGGACTCCGTTGCCTGAAAATCCCGTCATACCGATACCGCAACAGTCGCAGGAGTACACTGTTTTTGATCCCTGTGCCTGGTATGAGGACGGTATATATCACGCGCTGATTGGGAACAAAAACAGTCGCCAAGGCTATGAAGGCGACACAACTAGCCTCTTCATTTCAACCGACCTGATCAACTGGCAATACCGAGGCCCTTTTTATAAGTCAAATCGCCACTGGACTGACGAAGTTGAGGACTGTGCCTGTCCTGATTTTTTCCCCCTTGGTGATAGGCATATGCTGTTAATGCACGGTCATCGCCCTTACGGCATGGCCCATTACTACCTGGGCCACTATCGAGAAGAACAATTTTTTCCCCAGATACACGGGCGGATGAATTGGCCTGGCGGTCAGTTGTCTGCTCCCGAAACGCTGTTAGATGACAAAGGCCGCCGCATCTTCTTCGGTTGGATTCGTGAAACTCGACCGTGGGAGCAGTTACGGTCGTCTGGTTGGGCCTCCGTGATGACCTTACCGCGTGTGCTCTCTTTAGCAGAAGATGGCACACTGGGAATCGAACCGGTTCCAGAACTGGAAACTTTGCGCCGTAATCATCGACGTTGGCCAGGAATCCGACTAACATCTGAGGTGGTAATCGAAGAGGTTAGCGGAGATTGTTTAGAACTGGTAGCTGAATTTAATTCTGGTACAGCAACAACATTCGGCCTCAAGGTACAACGTTCACCTGACGGAGCAGAAGAGACGGCCATCTTTTATATGCCAGAAAGTGATAGCCTAATAATTGATTTCTCCAAATCAACCCTAGACAAAGCGGTGAAATACCCTCGCTTCACCCCACATGATGAACCTGAAGGTGTGGACGATGATGACCGGTACGCTAGTGCTCAGCAAGCCCCATTCGAATTAGCCGATGGAGAGAGACTAAAACTCCGCATCTTTTTGGATCGCTCTGTATTAGAGGTCTTTGCCAACGGGAGGCAGTGTATGACCCAACGCATCTATCCAACCCGTGAGGATAGTCTCGGCGTTTCGGTATTTGCCTATGGAGGAGAGACAACCTTAAAATCTTTGGATGTTTGGGAGATGCGAACTACTAATTCGTGGTAAATCTTACCCTTGTCATTGACAATCTGGCATAATATGCGGATTGAATCAAATCAAACCCCGCCTTAAACGCTTTCTGCCTGTTGTACCCCCTCAAATCTGTCCTCCTGAAACTTAGTTGCCTCATTGCATTTCCTCCGAATAAGTCTCTTCCTCGATTTTTGTCGAGTCTAGTTGACTTCGCCATCTGGCGTACTTTTTAGCTCCTCAAATTGTTACCCCTATTGAGAGTCACAACCGATTGTGATTCTAGACAAACTGGGGCAAACAGGTTATAATTTTTCAAATAAAGATTTGGACTCTGAAACTTCTATATATGCTATATGATCGGTATTGTTCTCACCTGTTTTTCAGTGTTCATCTTGCAATCATTTAGCTATTCTGTGGCAGAAGAAAGATCATCATTTTCACGGAAGGGATATACTTTTAACATCACATTTCAGCTTGACTACCCTTTTTTTGTTCTTAAATCCCATGGTCAATCCCCTGTCCCAAAATGGCCTTTGATCATTTTTCTTCATGGTGTTGGAGAACACACTGTTGTTCCAGTTGAAAGGTCAGAAGAGTATAGTAGAGACATTGAAAGCAAACGGGAAAATGTCACGTTTACATACTAACCTGGAAGCGGGTTATAATTCTTGGACCAGAACCTACGACAATCCATAGCTATACGAATGGTTCTCAAAACATTCACGCTGAACTAACGAACACTGAGACTAGCAAGTTAAGTCTTAAACTCAATCATAGAAAGAGGTTGGAAGTCTGCTTGCCATGAGCAGACAAGACAGACTGGATAGACAGTCTTAATTAAGGAGAGTAGAATAATGTTGCAAATTAATAGATTTCACCCCTGGTTGCCAATTACGATAATATTTATCATTTCAGTGTTTAGCAGTTGTCAGAGTAAGGAAACATCAGAAGACTTACCAAACGCTTCCATTGAAACTTCAAACGCAAAAAATCCTTCCCAACCCCCAGGCAAGACTTCTCTCGCCTATACGCCTCCCGCCGGTTGGTTACAGCAAGAACCATCTTCATCTATGCGACACGACCAATATGAATTGCCGGGTTCCGAAGATAGTGATCCGGCAACACTAGCAATCTTCAAAGATATCGGAGGTTCAGTTAATAGCAATATTGATCGATGGAAAAAACAGTTCATAACACCTCCAAGCACGGCCGAATCGAATTGGGCCAGGCAAGAATCCAAGGTTATCAACCAGATACCGGTGCATATTGTTTCTGTCCAGGGTACATATCTCAAATCTAGAATGCCAATGATGATGGATGGGCCAAAAATAGAACTCAAAGACTACGCATTATTGGCAGTTATCGCTGAGACAAACACTGGCCTATGGTTTTTCAAAGCAACTGGCCCCCAAAAAACCGTCAAGTTTTGGGAGAAAGATTTCGATGCCTTCATCAATACATTTAGACTAAATTGATCAGCTCCCAGGTTTGGCGGCTAAGCCTTTAATGATAGTAGAATTGATTGAAAGATGTGTTGATACTTGTAATAAACCTGCAACCCCCCTATCTAATCTGATTTTGTTAACCTGTAATTTTCATTGCTATAAAATAGCTGTAAGCAACGTCTATTTCTGGGTTCGGGTCTTGAGTCCATTGCCCAAGACTCAAGCAACATCAAGCTTCAGAATTACTATCAATACTGGAAAAATAAATATTTTCGACACCGACAACAAGTTAATATTTCGGCATTTGTCGATTGTCGAGGTAGCCGGCTCGAAGGGCTCACGGCTATAGGATGCTCATTTGCGTCTACATGCCCTGCTTGGATGAAGATGCTGTTAGGAATGATTTTGACACCCCCGGCATCTTCGGAGACTTTAGTAGCGCAATTGATCCACGCTTGATATCATGATGTGATGCTAAGGTGGCTACTAAGATAACCCTAAGAAGACCACTTGCTGCCACTGAAGGCGATATTGACGCCGCCTACGCATTACTCTTGGCCTCGCATGAGTGGAAAAGGCCCAAATTATATGGCTGAGGCCAGGAAGATATTGAAGAAGTGAAGATGGAGAAACTATCACTTGCTTAATTGATAAAGGAAGACACAATAATACTATGATAACTGACATGGATATCTATCTGTTTGACCTACAGGGATACATACATCTTGAGGAAGCGTTAACTCAAAAAGAGGTGGATGGGCTCAATGCCTGTGTGAACGGGATCCCATCCTTGAGCCCTGGCCAGTGGCACGGCTACATTCATGGTCACGCCTATGGAGACAACGATGGGTTGAACTACCAGCAGATTTACGAAGCCGGAGAACCTTTTGAAGAACTGATTAATCATCCTTCTTGGTTCGATCGGGTTAGATTCTTTATCGGTGGAGAGGGGTCATTCGACGAAACGCACGGACCGATGTTTATTGATGAAAATTTACTTAATTTCCGCCAATCTGGAGAAGGGATCGGATTACATAACGGAGGGAAACTCGGTATTAGCCGATGCCAATTCCGTTATCTTAATGGTAAATTCCATTGCAATCAAATAAATATCTTGATCGCCTTAACAGATATAGGGCCAGGTGATGGAGGAACAGTAATTGTTCCTGGTAGCCATAAAAGTAATTTTGATCATCCTGATTTTGGGCAATTTAGTATGGGGGCCAGAGGGAAATGCCCGTCCCTGATGAGAGGGGCCATCGAAGTGCATATGCGAGCTGGTGACGCACTACTTTTCGTTGATTGCTGTACTCACGGTTCAGCTAATAGAGACAACGATGGCCAACGTCGCACTGTGCTTTACCGGTATGGTCCCTCTTGGGGAAACTTCCGACACGGTTACCAGCCTTCACCTGAACTGCTGGAGAGATTAACACCAGAACGACGTCAGATCGTATGGCCACAAACTCTCATACCTAGGACCCCCCAGGTATAATCGTTTTTGAATTTTAACAATACAGAATATCATCTCAAGTACCATCAAAGAAGAAAGAAACAAGCGTCTATTAGCAGGTAGAAAGGAGAGAGCAAATAATGAGGTCATTACCACTCTTGGACCTGTACACCGATTATCTGATTAGCTCCCGTAGTTAAGCCACGACCACAGGGTTTTCGCGTCTAACTGAAGGCGCTGTTAGTCAGATGCGAGTAACGTCTTTGCTGGCCTGCCAGCAACAAACCGGGGTCGACCGTTGGACCATGACATCTTTGACCTGGTGATTGTCACACAGAGAGGAATTGGTTTCATAGTAAAATAATAGCCGTAGAATTACCGGAAATAGGAGTCGTATCATGTATATTCAGGAACAGGTGCAATATGCCGATTTGGACGACGATATTCTGAGTTTCTTCCGATCCATAAGTGTGGATTTCATTCATCTGGAATTGAGAGGTGGAGGTGGTGGGACGAAAAAACGCACAGGCGCCGATCAGGCACATTTTCCTCTCATGCAACGAATTCAGGCCGGGCAGGATTGTACGGACGAACTTGAGCAGGCGCGCGAACAGGTCGAATCACAAGGTATGAAATTGAATAATATTTTTATGCCTTGCTGGGAAGAGATCGCACTGGGTAAAGAGGATCGGGACGAACAGATCGGTCATTGGTGCCGGATGCTCGAGTCACTGGGGAAGGCGGGTATCCCGTGCCTGGGTTGGAATTTTAAGCCGATGGGAAACTTTCGAACCCGATCAGATATTGGGCGCGGTGGAGCCAGCTATAGTACGTTCGATTATGAACGTTTTAACCAAAATCGTCCTGAGCCATTCGACCCACCCGTATCGGCCGATGAGATGTGGGCAAATATGGAGACGTTTCTGAAGGCGGTAATTCCGGTGGCTGAGGCGGCTAACGTCCGGATGGCATTACATCCTGATGACCCCCCTATTCCCCAACCTTTAGCCGGTATCGCCCAAATCTGTTCCACGCTAGACCAGTTTCGTCGTATTTTTTTTCAGATTGCCCCCAGTACCAGCAATAAGATGCTTTTTTGCCAGGGGTGCATGACGGAACTACTTGGGATGGGGGTGTACGATGCCATTACGGAGATGGCTGGCGCAAACAAAATCGAGTGGGTCCATTTTCGCAACGTTAAGGGACAAATCCCCCGGTTTGCCGAGGTCTTTATCGATGAAGGGGAGGTTGATATGCGCAAGGCGATGAAAATTTATCGCGATAACGGCTTTAACGGTCCCTTCATGATGGATCACACACCTGCATTTGCTCACAGCGGCTATACCCAACTGCACGGCAAAGCCTTTGCGATCGGGTACATTCGAGCCCTGATACAAGAGGTCTATGGGTGAAAATAGGTATCTGAACCGCTCAAATCTCAAACTTACCGGTGGCTGACAGGAGCCTTTTCTTTACCGATTACCCAGAGCAGAGAGAGGCCTCAACTTCACGATGCACAGTGATAACGCCGTGATAAAAAGAGAGAGTATGACAACTTTCTCTGCCCCTGTATAATTTTCATTCAAATCCGCCAGATAATAAATTATCTTTACCCTAAGATGTCAAACTATTCAATTTCACCACGCCTGAGACAACTCCAAATTCTGCGGTTTATTAACCCGCATTAGTTCGCTTTCAGTTCAGCTGAGGGTATGGCCTTACACGTAGCTAAATGGCTGGGCTAAAAGTTGAATGGTGTCTCTTATTATGGCGTCTCTTTTTTCAGTGTCGCTACCCAAACTATTGACTGTGTACAGGCTATGCTACCGAAAAGTTGCCGCCAGAAATTGCAGCAGGCACAACAGGTTTTTGACTGATCATCAAATAGAGGATCGAGTGACCAAAAAACAGGAGGGTTTATGAGCGGTATTATCGGCCATTTGACTTACGCTATTCTCGCGCACCAAATAGTTCTGGAACGCGCTCCCCAAATAGCTCGATTGATCGATGAGCATCAGGACAGCTATCTGGCCGGGGCCTATCTTGGTGCGGATGTGATGACGTTACCTGGGGGAAGATGTCCAGAATGCGGTGGAGAATACGGCTATGGTGGCGATTTCTCTGGAAGTTGCCCGAAGGATCGATGCCCTCTGCATGCATATACTCTGACATTCGATGGTACCACTTATACGCCACAAGAGATCCATCGAATGTTCTATGGGCGATCACATCTTCTTTTTGGTTGGCGTAATGGGCAAGCCAAATTCGGTTTGCAATGGTCGCAACTACCCAGCTATTTTGAGGCAGTGATTACCGATACATTTACCTTCTATACGCAACCTGAACGACGGGTAGCTTACGTTATGGGCTGGATCAGCCATGTCATCGGTGACGCCCTGATTAAGTCAGTCCAGCCGGGACTGGATCTTTATCTGCTGAATGGAACCTATACCCCACAAAACCGCCCTATACAGGATCTGTTCTCTTTTCATCGATTTGGTAAGGCGGAGTGCCAACTCGACTGGTCAGATCTGATGTTCAACCTGGTTGAGACCCCTGTTGAGTCGGTGCAAGCCCATTTTATGCGTCTAACAGAGCCCAGAGGCCAATTGGCAGAGAAGTTTCCTGCAGGCTGGTCACCCAAGCATGAACAGCTATTGTATACGGTGATGGGTGAAAATCGGCGCTATCAAAAGATCCGAAATCTCAGGCTGGTGCAGCAATTGGCACTCGGTCAGATGCCACACGGATTAAATTGCGATGCCCAACTCAGCCAAATCACGGGTGGGTTGTCGTTTGAAGAGATGATGCAAATGGCCGACACGGCCGGATTTCGTCAGACGCTGGCTCAGATTGGAGAGACTGTTGCTCAATTTCTAACCTCCATCAGCTTAAATGAATAGTCGCTCTACAAGATTAGAGGTTCCACATAAAACGTTGGTTTTCTGTCCAACTATATTTTCCTTCTCCTGAGTCTTTCGTTCCTTCATAGCCAAAGTAAACGGCATTGCTTAATCACTACCGATAGCTTGAGTAGCTCGGTCTCATCAATCCCCGGGACGGTCTGTAAGAGAGCGGGAGAGCGTCTCAATCAGTCACGCAGAGTACAGTCTGTGGCCGACTTTTTGGTGGCTTGGACCGGGCCAAGTGGCAGGCGCTACCCTCGACCTACGCTGAACCGAACGATCCCCCGATGCTGACTTTCACTGCACGGAAGACCGGCTTGTGCTGTTCAAATATGACAATCGGTTCCACGAGAAAATCGTGACGGCTAGTATGCAGGTTGAATGGATCTCTATCGAAGAGGGTGGCCATGGATGGAACGACGAATAAAAGCCTATACAGATTCGCTGGCATCGGGCTCGACACACACCTGAAAGATAAATTAAGCGCTGTGGATGATGAATCGGACCAGATAGAATGGTGGAGAACTCTATCAGCTACTGCGTCATCAAAAAAACCGATCGAAAAGGCAATGGCAATCAACACTGTCGCCATGGGATCCCTAATAGAGTTGAGATTGATGAACGCCCTCAAGAAGCAAATAATCGACCACGAATAGGCGACTGGGAAATGGACCTCATTGTAGGAACAGCTCATCGAGGGGCGATCTTAACTATGATTCAGGTGACCTTTTATAACCATATTCAAGAGGTGAACATGCTAAGATGTCAGTTTATCCACTTATATTTGGAATTTCGGTGACAATAATACTAGTCGATTGTCAGCAGAAATCGACCGATAAAAATAGGCAGAATACAGAAGGCGATCCGGTTATCACCTTGGTTGCGCGTTGCAAAGCAAAACCACCTACTGAAGACTGGTGTGGAAATAACCTGATTGCTACAGCAGAGGTGGTGAATTTCGGAATTACAAGCGACAGGGGATAAACACCGTGTTCGAATTCAACTGATTCAGGATGACAAAGACTAGGGGACATACAAGGTGAAGTTTGAGCTGACATCGGATGCCAATCAAGCCACAGATATTATCCTTTCCGGGCATGAATATATTGGAGGCTGGGCCTCTGCCAACTTGATCCTACCCGTTACAGATAAAATACCGAGTCATCCTGAATTTGGTGACATTATTCTATCGTTATGCAGTGTACTGGGAGAATCTAAAACGTTGATCTTATCATCTGGTATTATATCGATGAAGTAAAGGCACAACAGGTGCTTACCGATGGACATCTTGCCAAACTAAAGTTCTAGTCTATAGTAACTTGGATAGATTGAGAGGGTAGTAAACTATACATCTCACATTAGAGTTCGAAGAGGTTTGAAAATCGTATCCATAAGGAAAAAGATTTACGTGCATTCGAGTCATCAATTACAGTGGCACCTTGCCCGTTTGTGGACACTAGCAATTGCCTTAACCGTTGCCGGTTGTGTGACATCGACCCAGAAGAATACTAGAATTGCCAGTACCGATCTACAACAAGCCCTGCGACCTGTTAATGGGAAGACGGCCTATGCCGGTTTTGACGGGCAGCACAATCAGTTTTACTTGGGCAACGCTTTTCTGGAACGACGAATTCTGCTCTCTGTTGACGGAACACGGCTTCAAACCATTTCCATTTTAGACAAGGTTACAGGACGATATAGTGTGGCACAAGCGAGTGAGGAATTCCGTTTTCAAGTGGCCAATCTAACCTTTTCTGGCACCGATTCGTTACTGCGCTATCAGCGCTACGATATTGTTTCGGGCTTGGAAGGTAGCCGGAAACTGATCATCTGGATGAGCTACGATTCGGTTACAACGGAATCCGAGATCGACTTATCGCCAACCCTCAATAACCTGTTTCCTCGCCCACGTTCGTCAAATTTCAATTTTAGGTTGCAGATCTGTTATCAGACCTATCCGAATCAACCCCGAATTGATAAGTGGCTGGTTTTTGAAAATAGGTCAAACACGCCGTTAGTGCTGCAAGGGATAGTGGTCGAATCCCTTCCAATTCTCTACCCGTATAGGTTCCAGTTGTTGACCAAAAGAACAGGTGGACATCTTGAGATTTACCACAGTCCAGATCTGTCGGGTCAGATGATTGCCTTAACCAACCAGGCACCCGGTATTTTGAAATTTTTCGATGTCGACCGGCAGCAAGATACGGTTTCGGTTGGATTAGGATCGTCAACCCTAAACCATAGCACTAAAATCTCTGTTTTTCTTAACCAACCGGTAAAAATACCCACTGTCTCTTGTACGGCTGGTACCTTTATGCTCGATCAGGTCTTAGGTCAGACTGTTATAAATCAGCGTTACTTAAAACGAGAAGATCTCAAATCGTACCATGTCCTCGATTTCGAGCCGGATAATTTATCTGCCTTAACAGATGAACTGTCTGGAAAAGCTGGCCGAAGGCGGGCTCTTTTTTTACCTGTTGCGACCGTTGGCAAGGAATTCTTAGATCGACTGGATTGGCAACTAAGCAACCCAACTGATTCAACCGTCCCTATTTACTGCCTGCTGAGTGAATATGGCTTTTTTATGGTCAAGGCAGTAGAAGATCTAATGGATCGATGCCCTTTGGATCTACTAATTTTGGCTGGCCCGATCTTCGAAAATAGGAATTCCGCTTTGTTGGGTTGTGATAAAATCGAGCATGGGCATCCAGACCGGTCGGAGTCGATTTTCCTGACTTATAAGTGGCTTTTTAACTTTTCGCTGTATATCCGAAACCAGTATCCAGACGTTAAACTAGGTGTTACGGCAGTAACTTATGGCGTAGATCTACCTGATTACGCCTGTTGGCAATATTTCGATTTTTTTGTGCCATAGACCGTAGGAGGTTATCATGACAGGAAGTCAAGTGACCACACAGGGTGTGCAAGATTATTGGAAGCGAATAGTTGAGGAGTGCAGTCGAGAAATAGCGGAACTTCCAAATAATCCCTTGCGCTATTACAAACGTGCACAGGCCTACAAAGGGATAGGAGAATTAGAATTAGCTCTAGCTGATCTAACCAAAGCCATCAACCTGAAGCCAGAAGATCCACAAGCCTACATTTTACGGGGCGGTACCTATCGGCAACTGAGACAACCTGATCTTGCTTTGCGAGATTTTAGCACCGCCATTCAATTAAACCCTGGTGATGCCAACGCTTATCTGTTAAGGGGCAATATCTATAAGATAGAGGGAAGGTTAGAAGAAGCAGTGGCCGATGCTACTAAGTCCATTGAACTGGATCCTGGCCAACCACAACCCTATGTTTTGCGAGGTAATGCTTATGTTGACCTCAACAATTACGACGGGGCAATTGCGGACTTTACTAAAACCATTACCTTAGATGATGCCTACACCAATGCGTATTATTTTAGAGCTATGCTCTACCATCGGATCCGGCAAAAGGAGACAGCTATTGATGACTACCAGAGAGTAGTCGAACTATCCCCCGATTCTCAAGCGGGAAAACTAGCACAACGAAAGCTTGAGATCCTAACAGCCCTTGAAGCAGACGAATCGATGGATGAACCTTTTGAAGAGAATCTATTAGCGTGATCATTCCAACTTTTAATCGGGCTACTGAACTGTTTTGAAATCGAAACTGGACAAGCACGGCCCTGTTAGTTTAAACCGATTACGGTGAGAATTCGGAGGCAAAATCCCACCGTGACTACCTGCTAGATCTCAAGAGAAACTGCGCTTTTTCTAAAATATATTCTTGATGCTTGCCCAAGTCATGGTAGCTTTTCCAGGTGAATGAACAGACGCTATCGAACTATTCATCCCATCCTGAATTTCCTTTTCACCCAAGGCTTTGCTCCAGAATCTTACCTCGTCAATAACGCCCATGAAATGCCGATTTTTACCATAAGTACATTTCGGCGTTTTGGGGCCGTATCCACCGATTACCACAGGGATGTTAGAGGCAAAGATACCGTTAGGTTGGTCTAATTCAACATCTAATTTCCCGTTAGTGTAATTACGGAGTTTTTTGCCATCGTAGGTTCCAGCGAGGTGTGTCCATTTGTTGAGTTCCACAGCGATCTTTCCTTCTGCACGCGGCCAGTTGTTACCAGCATTGGAGACATACCACCAGTTTTTGGTCTTGTAAACCGTCAACTGGTACTGCCGGCGATTGCTGCCATCCTCCCATTTTTGGGCAATGGCATTCAAGTCAGGATTCCAGCCTGTGGGAAACACCCACGCCTCAACTGTTAATTTACCCTCAATGTTCAAGGCATCATTGTGCGCCACGAGAACCTGGTCACCATCTCCATTGAATTCCAGCGCAGCTCCGAATTTCCCTTTAACCCATTTTGCGCCTGAAATAACGCCATTGTGTCCATGGCCTGAAGCATCCTTGACTTTACCACCGAAACCTTCGTCAAGCGTCCAAGCCGCAACCAAATCTTTCGAAGCAGATGTTCCTGTACTTTGCCAAATCACTAGCATTAGGCCGGTGATAATTAAAAGGAAGAGTTTCATTTTCATGTTTGTAAACTCCTTAATAAGGATTTAGAAAGTGGAGAGGGATTTTAGACCGCGTTTGAAAGTTGCACAAGAAGCATTCCTAATAAAACGGCATGATACATCAGGCTGATATTTTTCGCAAGAACAATTTTCTGCTTTTGAATAGATGGAGCAATCACAAATCTTTGGACACTGCGACTTTCCTTGTGAGCATTATTCCTCAAGTGCTATAATTCCCAAGCAAATTTGCTAGCGACGTGACGGTTGCTTCACTACTGAGATTGAGGAGTATTTATTTGATGAGAGCGGCAGTTGAACAAGTCCGAATTGAACAGGACAGCATGGGGAAAATCGAGGTGCCTGCAGACCGTTACTGGGGGGCACAAACTCAGCGATCTGTCCAAAATTTTAAAATTGGCGGTGAACGTTTCCCACGGGAGATGATTTGGGCTCTCGGTGTGGTCAAACAGGCTGTAGCTGAGGTCAATCATGAGTTAGGACTCTTAACCTGCGATCAAGCTGAAGTTATCCAGCAGGCGGCTCAAGAGGTAATCAACGGAACCTTGGACGATCATTTTCCACTGGTGGTTTGGCAAACTGGAAGTGGAACACAGACCAACATGAACGTCAACGAAGTGATCGCTAATCGTGCTATTGAGATCCTGGGTGGCGAGTTGGGTAGCAAAACACCGATTCATCCCAACGACCATGTCAATAAATCCCAATCGACCAACGACTCATTCCCAACTGCCATTCACGTAGCCGTTGTAGATCGGCTATCGCACCATCTGAAGCCGATGGTATCGGACCTGAGAGATATATTGCTCGATAAAGCTGAAGCCTTTGCCGAAATCGTTAAAATTGGCCGAACACATCTGCAAGATGCTACTCCCCTAACATTGGGCCAAGAGTTTTCCGGCTATGCTCAGCAACTGACCAACGCCCTGCGAGCCGTGGATCATGGGCTTCCTCATCTGTACGAATTACCGATCGGTGGGACGGCCGTAGGCACTGGATTGAATACCCATCCTGAATATGCAGACCGGGCGGCCAAGGCCATCGCCCAAAAAACAGGATTGGACTTCATCTCTTCACCTAACAAGTTTGAAGCCCTCGGTGCTAGAGATGCACTGGTTGAAGTCAGCGGTGCACTGAAAACATTGGCTTGTGCCTTGAATAAAATTGCCAACGATATTCGCTGGCTCGGTTCAGGTCCTCGGTGTGGTATCGGTGAGATTGTGCTCCCTGCCAACGAGCCGGGCTCTTCAATTATGCCAGGAAAGGTCAACCCCACCCAGTGTGAAGCCATGACCATGGTTTGTGCTCAAGTCGTTGGCAACGACACCACCATCACTGTAGCCGGGGCGTCGGGTAATTTCGAACTGAATGTTTTTATGCCGGTGATGGCCTTTAATGTCTTGCAGTCAATTCGTCTATTAGGCGACGCTTGTGACTCCTTTTCCCAACACTGTGTAGTTGGCATCGAACCAAACCTATCCCAGATTGACCAATACCTAAACGACTCCTTGATGCTAGTGACGGCACTTGCCCCCCATATCGGTTATGACCAAGCAGCGGCGGTAGCCAAAGAGGCGCATCAAACAGGTCAAACACTAAAGGCGGTCACGACCGCACGAGGCCTGTTAGCCGCGGACCAGTTCGATCAAGCTATTGTGCCACGGCAGATGACACAACCAAATATTTCTAGTTGAAGCGTAATTCAGTTTGGGAAAATATGTCGCCTCTACGCTTGTTACCGATTTCGATGAGACCATCACCCAGCAGGATACTATCAATCCAATGGTACAGTTAGCGGTCAAACAGTCTGCTAACCCTGAATCTATGCTCAGTGCTTGGGAGGATTTATCGAAATGGTATCTATCTCAGTTTCGTCAGCCGAACTCTCTGGTCCCCTCTGATGCACCTTCGTTGGAGTCGTTTTTGGACCACTATCACTGTTCGGTGGAGGAAATCTCTCTCCAAAAAGTGGTCCAGCAACGATTCTTGGCTGGTATAGAGCCGTATCAACTTCGACAGCTAGGCCAGCAGACGGCTAAAAAGCCATTTGCCAATCAGGTTCTTTCTCGCTTGAAGAAAGCGCAAGTTCGAATTGAAATCCTATCAGCTAATTGGTCCACCGATTTGATCCTTGGCGCTGTTGGTGACTTGTGTGACCAGGTCTACTCCAATAACCTGGTCTTCGATCGAACCGACCCAGATGCACCAACTATCACC
>Ga0208128_1000568_pt1 | contig 14794 bp, 9 predicted proteins | sample ETNtaG_35_FD_185758 | JGI IMG/M metagenome (GOLD analysis project Ga0208128, IMG submission 185758) | Marine microbial and viral communities from oxygen minimum zone, Eastern Pacific Ocean - ETNP201306PF51B (SPAdes) (version 2) | ecosystem: Environmental > Aquatic > Marine > Oceanic ... | reverse complement strand
GGTCTTAACGCTTTTTTACGCGGTAAAAATCATGTTATTCCTGGTCTAGCAAGTTATTTGTCCACACACATTTCTCAACTATCTCTGGTCTTTGCTCGCCGGTTGGCCGTCACATTCGCAGGTTCGCTTTTCGACCCTGATAAATAGCTACGACTAATGTAGGCCTGATTGGCCAATTAGGGGCGTTACAAATGTATGAGTCATGAAGCTAATTCAATTTTAACACATGGGTTTAGTGGTTTCAGGTAACTTGGCGAATTTGATTCGCTTAGAGCTTTGTGCTACAATACGCCACCATTTGCGAGCTTGAATCCGTTCAGCGAGGCAAGTAAAATCCAGTTATGAGTCGACGATATCTTTTGACATTTGACACTGACAGATTACCGTACCTTGAAACCGATTTTCTGGTTATTGGTAGTGGGAGTGCGGGGATGCGATGCGCTATTGAAGCCAACCAACACGGAGACGTGCTACTGGTGACCAAAAGTGCGATCAGCGAGAGCAACACCCGTTATGCCCAGGGTGGTATTGCCGTAGCTATGAATGACGATGACCGCCTTGACTTTCATGTCGAAGATACGTTGCAAGCGGGCGCTGGACTGTGTGATGAAGCCGCCGTCAGAATTATGGTTGAGGAAGGTGTCTCCCGGGTGATGGAACTTATCAATTGGGGGGCTGAGTTCGATAAACATGGAGATCAACGACTCAATTTTACACAAGAAGGTGCACACCAAAAGCGTCGCGTGGTTCATCGTGGTGATGAAACCGGTAAAGAGACAACCGATGTCCTTGTCAACCAGCTGAAATGTCAAGATCGAATTCGGGTGATTGAAAGCTGTTTTGTGGTAGATATCCTAACTAAAGACGGTGTTTGTCACGGTGTGCTGGCAACGGTCGACCAGGTACTACACGTTATTTTTGCTAAAGCCACTATCCTTTCCACCGGTGGTCTGGGGCAGATCTATCAGTGTACGTCTAATCCGAGCATTGCCACAGGTGACGGTTATGCCATCGCCTGGCGAGCTGGTTGTCAGATGGTGGACATGGAATTTGTCCAGTTTCATCCGACGACACTGTTTCTAGACGGTGCTCCCCACTTCCTCATTTCTGAAGCGGTACGAGGAGAAGGCGGCATTCTCATCAATTCACGAGGTGAGATCTTCATGGCCAAATACCACGAACTGGAAGAACTGGCACCACGTGACGTCGTTAGTAGAGCTATTCTGAACGAAATGGAATTAACAGGAACCCCATGCGTCTACCTCGACATTACGCATCTGACACAAGATTTTATCAAAACCCGTTTTCCGATGATCTACCAAACCTGTACTCACTACGGCCTAAATATTTCCACCGATCTAATCCCTGTCCGTTCAGGTGCGCATTTTATGATGGGTGGGATTGAGACCAACCTCGATACCGAAACACATCTACCAGGCCTGTTTGCTTGTGGTGAAGCCGCTTGTACAAAGGTTCACGGTGCCAACCGGTTGGCCAGCAATTCGTTATTGGAATGTCTAGTTTTTGGCGCCAGATCTGCCCGTTCGGCGGCTCGATATGTTCGTCATCTCGGTGCCTCCATTCGAGTCTCCGTCCAATTTGAGCAACCGGTCACCCCGGCCCAATCCACAAAACTCACCACTGAAGAGGCTAAAGAAGTAATTCGAGAATTGATGTGGCGGCACGTCGGTATTATTCGAAATGGAAACGAGTTAGCGGAAGTGGCCCAACAGTTAACAGATCTGGATGCGAATCCAAGCTGGAAAACAGAATTTAACGATTCGGTCTTCGAATGCCAAAATATGTTGGACGTGGCACGTCTAATCGTTGAAACTGCAATTCAGCGGACCGAGAGCCGTGGTGCACACTACCGCACAGATTTCCCGGATCGAGACGACCTAAACTGGATCAGTCATATTCGTTTGACTGCGTCTGATTGACAAGGCAGTATGCTCCCCGAATCATCGAAGAAGGATGACTGATGAGAACGTTTGTTTTACTCGGCGTAATGCTCGCGGCTTTCGCTTTTGTCAGCCCTATTGCACAGAAAGCGTTAAGCATATCTCTGGCAGTTGTTTTTGCACTACTACTCTTCTTATCCATTTTGTCTGACTTGAGTGACCTCTCTTACCGCCAAGAGCCAGATGACACAGTCGATGATGGGGATATTACGGATTTGGGGAGCCCTGCCTTAGCGGAAGAGGCCGAGTCAATCGTCGCTGAAGTCGAACCTTCTTCAACAAGCGATGATGAAAATTAAGTTTCTGACAGACCTCTCAATCCACGGCCATACGCCGATTGCTGTCGTGGTGAATCCATCAAGTTAACGATTTAGTTCTAATTAACACTCCATAAAATATAGATGCAGACCTGATTCATGAAAGGTCCGTTGGAGCATGAAGTTCGGAGCACCACTAGCCCTCCTTTTCTTGCTGTTGGCGATTCCGATTATCCTTTTGGCGGTTCATCCGGAACTGATCAGTTTTCTTTATCGACGCCGACTAGGGGACGACGAAAACACGTCCACGAATGTCCATTCGTGGTTTTTGATCGGCTTGCGGTTACTTTCTGTTTTTTGCCTGATTTTGGCACTGGCACAACTCTATCGCTCAATGGTCTCCAACCAACGGTCGATTGCGCTAGTAATTGACCTTTCTGATAGCATTCCCACATCTGTTCAGCAATCGACTCAACAATATAGCAAAAATGTGAGACAGCGGTTGACGGACAATGATACCGTTCAAGTGGTTGTTTTCGGTCAGCGACCAGCCCTGGTCTCTGATTTATCTGCTGTGCATAGTGTTAGCATTGATCGGTCAGCGACCGATATTGCGGCTGCATTGCAAATAGCCAGTTCTACTTTTTCTCTCGAGGCCGAAAAACGCCTGGTTTTACTCACTGACGGCCAACAAACCCAAGGCGATTTAGAGACGGCACTGGACCTACTAGCGGCTAGCCAGATTCAGACCTTTGTGGTACCACTGAACCTGTCTTCACCCCCAACTAAGGAGTCATCAGGCCTACAGGCACAACCACTAGAGGTTATTGTCCACGATCTGCAAGTGCCAACAACTCCACGGCCATCGGAACAGTTTCGACTCCGGGCACTCATCGAGAGCAACGCCGAGACTGAAGCCATAGCTGAACTTTGGCAGACTGACGGATCGACTCAACAACCCATCATTCAAAACCGGCGGCTACAGTTGAAAGCGGGGAAACAGGTAATCCAATTCCAACACCGTATAGACCGGCCAGGCTACTACCAGTTTCAATTGAGCTTATTAGTAGCAGACCAATTCCAGGAGAACAATCAAGCTTTAGCAGTTACATATATTGCCACCGAATCACCAGAGATCCTGTATGTGTCTCGCACGGGCAATAGCACATTTTGGCCGATCTTGTCCCAAGCCGCCAACTTCAAGGCAACCCAAATTCCATCGACCCGGTTTCCGCGAACCTTACCGGGCTTACGACCTTATCATGCCATTATCCTCGACAACCTACCTGCCAGTGTGTTTTCAGACTCTCAACTAAAAGTGATCCAAAACTACGTTGGTCAAGTTGGTGGCGGTTTAGCTGTCATCGGTGGGAAACAGGCTTTTGGATTAGGCGGCTATCACGGCACGCTGCTGGAGACAATATTACCCGTAGAAATGACACCCAAACAGCGAAAGAGATCAATGGCAATGGTCATGCTATTAGACACCTCAGGCTCAATGGCCAATCAGGTGGGTGGGTATCAGAAAATCCATCTGGCACTGGAGGGTGTTCGGTCGGCCGTCATGGCAATGGATAAAACCGATCAAGTCAGTGTCATCGGCTTTGCCGAGAAGATTCAACACGATATTCCCCTTACCACCGACCATTTATCCGTAATTCGCGCATTGAGACGGTTTCAACCTTCGGGAGGGACACAAATGCTGCCCGCGCTTGAACAGGCTTACCAGCGATTGCAAGCAGCTAGTGCGAAACAGAAGCATTTGCTGATTTTGTCGGATGGAAAGTCGGATGGGGATTTCAATCCACTAATTCAAAAAATTGTGGCAGCACAAATTTCGATTTCGACTATCGCCGTTGGCGATGCGGCGGAAGCCTTTCTGCGAAGTTTGGCGACCGTTGGACAGGGGAGTTATCGGCACGTTAAAAATACCACCCAATTGCCCCGCATTTTAGTTGATCAAGTTCGCCAAAGTCGGAAGTACGCTGTGGAAGAACCAACCCAACCGATTTTTTCCGATTTAAGTCCGATGCTGACCGGAATCACATCTCTACCGGAGCTAGATGGTTACGTGGCAACCAGTGCCAAAGACAATGCTCAGGTATTGATCGAGTCCGACTCTACTGATCCAGAAAACGCAGGGCAACCAATTCTGGTCTGGTGGAACTATGGGTTGGGCAAAACCGCCGCCTTCACTTCAGATACCGGTGGGCGATGGTCGCACAATTGGCGGGCAACGAATAGCGAAACCTTTTCTTGGGATCGGTTTTGGATTCAATTGCTCGGTAGCGTGGTCAAATCTGCGGCCAACTCCGACTTTGAGTTACAGACGCAAATGATAAATGGATCTCGAGGAACAGAAGGGGTCGTCCGCTTAGAAGGTCAGTTGGGTAATACACTTACTGCGATTGTAGCATGTCCGAATGGAGAGCAACTTTCTGTCACTCTTCAGCGAATCGCTAAAGACCAAGCACAAGGCACATTCCCTTTAAACCAGACAGGGATCTATACCGTTTCAGCAGAGGTTGATGGACAACAGCAGATTTCATCTTTGGTCGTCTCCTATCCGCTAGAATATCGGTACCTGACCGGCAACCGGCAACTTCTCGGCCGAATTGCCTGGCGAACCAATGGCATCCTCAATCCATCGGTGGATCAAATCACAACTCCTGCCAGGCAAAAAATAACCCGACAACACTATCTGGCTCGACCTCTGTTGCTCATCAGCTTACTGGTTTTTGCAGTTGAACTTGTATGCCGCCGATGGCTACCCTTCCAACCCAAACGGCCAGCGATTGAAAGCTCGACTAATCAGGAGCGTTTAGTGCCGCCACAACCTATTGTGGAAGGCGGTAACTCGTTGCAGACACAACCCTCTCTCGCTCAACTGCATGTTGACCAACTGCTATTTGCTAAACGACGGGCAGCCCAATCTGAGGAAGATTGAATAAATACTCTAGAGTTGTCACTATTGAATTTGGTCTTGGATGTAACTTTAGTGGCAGAAGATGCCTCCCGGATTGACAAAGGCGATGAAGCGCATAACTTTACTATCCTTTGTCGAAGAGCTTTAAATCGGTTGCAGCCGGAGAATTCACTCAGGTTTGGGATGGGCTGCAAGCAACTGTTAACGGCTTTCGATGAGTGCGACCTTCTCACTGTTCTCTTGTCCTTTACAAGTACAATTCGGCTAGGGTGGGCCCGACCTTGAAGGCCAAGTGGGGTTATGCTATAATTGTCAATCGATAGCAGTGCCCGTACAGATCGGGTAATTCAAAACTCACCCCTAAGGAGTCGCAAGGCAGGGACAAACGATGAAATCTTCCAGAGATCTGATCGAAGAAGCAAGAAAAGAGATCCCGGAACTATCGGCCGCTGATGTTAAACAAAAACTAGCGTGCGAAGACAACTTCGTTTTGCTCGATATTCGAGACAACGACGAATATCGTGCGGGTTACATCCCTGATGCACTTTATATCAGTCGGGGAATGCTGGAGTTCGAGATCGAAGACTACGTCACCGACCGTGATCAAGAGATTGTCTTGTATTGTGCGGCTGGCGCTAGATCTCTGTTAGCTGCACAATCCCTCAAGTCCTTGGGGTATACCCGGGTTATCTCGATGTCCGGAGGGTTTCGGGATTGGTCAAATGCCGGTAATCCAATCGCCAAACCGGTAGCTATGTCTGCTGAGCAACTGGAGCGGTACAGCCGTCACTTCATGTTGCGCGAAATTGGTGAAGACGGTCAAGCCAAGCTGTTGTCGTCACGAGTCTTGCTAATCGGTGCAGGCGGGCTAGGCTCTCCGGCCGGCGTCTATTTAGCGGCCGCCGGAGTTGGCACCCTCGGCGTAGTCGATTCAGACGTTGTAGATCTCAGTAATCTACAACGCCAGATTTTGCACCAAACAGCTGATGTTGATAAGCCAAAAGTTGATTCGGCTATCGAGACCATTAAAGCCATGAATCCCGACGTCAACGTAATTCCCCATCCCATTCGTCTAGATGAAAGCAACGCAATGGAGATCTTCGCTGACTACGACGTCATTGTCGATGGCACCGATAATTTTGCCACCCGCTATCTGGTCAACGATGCAGCAATCTTGGCTGATAAACCCATTGTTCATGGCAGTATCTTCCAATTTGAGGGGCAGTTGACGGTTTTCGACGCAACCCAAGGTCCCTGCTATCGTTGCCTGTTCCCCTCACCACCACCACCCGGCATGGTGCCTGGCTGAAACGAAGCAGGTGTACTGGGCGTGCTCCCAGGAACAATTGGTGTTTTGATGGCTACCGAGGCTATCAAGTTGCTGTTAGGAACTGGAAATTCGTTAGTGGGTCGTTTGCTGACCTATGACTCGATGTCGATGCAGTTCCAAGAGTTCAAGATCAACCGTGATGAATCCTGTATTGCTTGTGGTTCTGATTTGAAACTGACCGGGTTACTACTGGACTACGAAGCCTACGCCGAAACAGGGCATCTAAATTTGCCATCTCACTAACCGAAGGCTCTGACTTAAACTGTCATGGCTTGGGTCGAAGTCAACCTCTCAGCCATTCGTCAGAACGCTTTAACCGTCAAGTCTCATATTGATTGCCGTCGCTTAATTGCTGTTGTCAAAGCTGACGCTTACGGTCATGGGCTACTTCCTGTGGCACAGACACTCACTAATATCGCGGATCTACTGGCGGTAGCGACGGTTTCTGAAGCGGCTGAGTTGCGGAAGAATCAGATCCACTCTCCGATCTTAACTCTTTACAGTAATCGGCTAACAGAAGTTGAAGAGATTGTCGAATACGACCTGCAACCGACCGTCTCCGATCCCCAATTATGCCTGGCGCTCTCCCATCTGGCAACAGCTAATAACAAAACCGTTCAGTTCCACGTTAATATTAACACCGGCATGAACCGCGACGGCGTCCGGTGCGAGCAAGCAGTAGCCTTCATCCGTTGGCTAAGGTCGCTGTCCGGGATTTCTATGGCGGGTGCCTTTACCCATTTGGCGACCGCTGAGGTATGTGATTCGCCCCAGGTCGATAGGCAACTGGATCGTTTCCAGGCTGTCCTTTCAGAACTCTCAGATCAGCAACTTCGGCCACCACTGGTGCATGTTGCTAATAGTGCCGCTGCAATGTTGTATTCCAAGGCTTACTTCGATGCTGTTCGTGTTGGATTGGCACTCTACGGTATTCCCCCCGTGCCATCCCGGCCCACGCCAATCCCGTTGGCGCCGGCCTTAGTTTGGAAAGCCAACGTCATTGCTGTACAACAGATCAAGGCTGGAGAATCTGTCAGCTATGGAGGGGATTATACCACCACAGCCGATCAGCAACTGGCGACCGTACGAGTCGGCTATGGTGACGGCCTCCCTCGTACCTTGTCGAATGTGGGTTGTATACTGATAGCGGGAGAAGCCTGTGCGATTGTCGGGCGCATCTGTATGGACGTTACCGTTTGTCGTTTAAAACCAAACAGTTCTGTTCAGATAGGAGACGAAGCTGTTTTGATTGGCCAACAGCAAGGGGTTGAGTTATCAGCCCATCAATTTGCAACCCAAGCAGGAACTATCGCTTATGAAAGCCTAACACGGATTTCAAAGCGCGTTCCACGTCAATATACCGGTATTGAAACGGAGGAAGAGCTATTGCGCGATTTCACCATTTCTACTGATTAAATTGAGAATCTTGAGACCAGTACTTTTGAAGCTAGAAGTCAGAAATAACCTTTCACACCTCATACTTCTGAAACAACCCGGCTGAAGATCAGACGTAACTGATATCAAAACCGGGTTAATTTTCACCAAAAGGAGAAATAATGACACAACCAATTTTAATTGGCGGAGAGTGGCGGCCTGCTGATGCGGTCAGTAACTTTCAACCGCTTAACCCACAGACTAAAGAACCGACGGGTGAAGTCTATCCAGTTAGCTCAGTATTTGATGTCGATCAGGCTGTCAAAATAGGAACGGAAGCCTCAGAACAGCTATTATCTGTTTCGGCAAATAAGATCGCTCAATTTCTGGATCTTTACGCTGACCGAATCGAAGCTAGAAGAGACGAGATCGTCGAGATGGCGCATCTAGAAACGGCATATCCGAAAGAGACCCGCTTGGATGGCATTGAATTACCCCGAACTACCGACCAACTTCGCCAGGCCGCTAAGTCAGCACGAGATAGATCCTGGACGCAACCGGTCATCGACACCAAAGCTAATATCCGATCAATTTACGCCGCCTTAGAAGGACCAGTGGTGGTTTTTGGCCCCAATAACTTTCCGCTTGCCTTCGGTAGTATATCAGGTGGTGATTTCGCGGCAGCTATCGCTGCTGGCAATCCGGTAATTGCTAAAGCTAACTCTTCACACCCGGGCACCACCCGGTTGTTTGCGCAAGAGGCTTTAGCAGCGGTACAGGACTTAGATCTACCAATTGGTATGGTACAACTGATCTACCGAACCTATCACGATGTTGGAGAACGACTTGTCTCGCATCCGTTGGTGGGGGCAACCGGTTATACTGGGTCTCGAAGTGCGGGGTTGGTCCTTAAAAATGCGGCCGATCGGGCGGGTAAGCCAATCTATCTGGAATTGAGTAGTATTAACCCGGTCGTGATCTTACCAGGAGCCTTACAAGAACGATGGGAAGATCTCGCTGAAGAATTCGTTAGTTCCTGTCTACTTGGCACAGGACAGTTCTGCACCAACCCTGGTGTGGTAATTTTGCAAAAAGGACCAGAGACAGAGACATTTATCCAAAGCCTGATCCAACGGTTTGGAGATGCGCCTGTCGGTACCTTACTCGGTGAAGGTGTAGAGAAAGGCATGGTGGCAGGTGTTCAGGCTTTGCGGGATGCTGGAGCTGAACTGTTAACAGGCGGGCAATCCGGCGGTGGAACTGGATTTTGCCACCAAAATACACTGTTGCAGGTAACCGGCGTACAGTTTTTAGCTAAATCCGAGACTTTACAAGAGGAAGCCTTCGGTAACGAGAGCCTACTGGTGTTAGTGGACGATTTGGATCAAACCTGCCAGGTTTTAAGATCACTGGAAGGTAACTTGACAGGAACGATCTACTCAGCCCAGAATGGAACAGATGATGTCGCCTATGATCGTATCGCCCCCATTTTACGACGGAAAGTTGGTCGCCTATCAAACGACAAAATGCCTACCGGCGTGGCGGTCACTCCAGCAATGAATCACGGTGGCCCATTCCCAGCGACAGGCCATCCCGGTTTTACCGCAGTCGGAATTCCGGCGGCCATTACCCGTTTTGCTCAGCTACAATGTTTTGATAATGTTCGCCCTAGTCGCTTGCCGGCAGAACTTGAAGACGAAAATCCACTTGGTATTTGGCGCTTTGTCGATGGAAAGTGGACTAACTAGGTCTGCTTGTTTCGGATTTCCTTCGACCTTCGATCGGGTCCCCAATCAGGTTAGGAGCATGTTTTACGATGGCTTCCCCTGTATGTCGAATCAGCTTCTGAGGCAGATGCATCCACCACCGATCTTTTTAGATGAAACAAACGAATCGAATTCAGATTGTGTCAACATGTTCTCTATCCCGATTGGGGAATCAGTCTTATCACAGAAGCCCTTGTTCTTCGCCGGAGGAAAATCCAAATCCCTCTGCCTGGTTACTAGAAAAGGGGTTAGCAATCTCATACATGCAGGCATCAAGTCGGATAGAAGGATTATGAACCTGAACTAGAGATCGATTTTGTATGGGAAACCTACCAAGTTGAGAGATTGGGCAATAGGCAAATGAGCCAAACGCAAACCACTGATAATATTTTTCATCGAGTTCTTCGGGAGAGGTGGAAACAAATTTCATATGGCCGAGGGGTTTATCTCTTTGACACGGAAGGCCAACGCTATCTCGATGCCTGTGCTGGGGTTCACGTCGTCAGCATTGGTCACGGTATTCAAGAAATTGTCGAGGCCATGGCTGAACAGGCGAGCAAAGTTTGTTTCACTTATAGCCGTTTCATTACGCAACCGCAGATTGACTTAGCTCAGCGGATTGAGTCCCTGACACCAGGGGAACTGAACAGAGTATTTTTTGTCTCTGGTGGTTCTGAGGCGACCGAATCAGCCATAAAGATGGCACGAAAATATCATCTTGAAACCGGAAATCCGAAAAAATACAAGGTAATTTCCCGCTGGCAAAGCTGGCACGGAAACACGATTGGGGCACTTTCGATGTCTGGACGAACATCTTGGCGCAGTGACTATGTTCCCTACCTTCTCAACTTTCCGCATATCCCTCCGCCTTACTGTTATCGTTGTGATTATCAGAAGACGTATCCGGAATGCCAGTTGAGTTGCGCTGATGAACTTGAGCGTGTGGTCCGGCAGGAGGGTAGTGAATATATTTCTGCCTTTATCGTTGAACCCGTCCTCGGCACCTCCGCTGCTGGTGTCGCCCCACCAGCGGACTATTATCCCCGTATTCGAGAAATCTGCAACGAGTATAATATCCTGATGATTGCCGATGAGGTAGTGACAGGTTTTGGTCGGACAGGACGCAATTTTGGCATTGAACATTGGAACGTTGTACCGGACATTATATCGGTCGGAAAAGGGTTGAGTAGCGGTTATACACCTATTGCTGCCACTATTGCAGTTGAGAAAGTCTACGATGCTATCTATAAAGAATCAACATCCTTCATACATGGACACACTTATGGTGGGAATCCGCTTTCGTGTGCAGTTGCGTTAGCGGTACAGAATTACATTGAAACACACGATCTTGTTTCGCAGTGTGCTCGAATGGGGGAATTGATGCTGGACCGTCTGATGCCACTTCAAGAACTACCGATTGTCGGCGAGGTCCGCGGCAAAGGGCTACTGATCGGTATTGAATTTGTTGCTGATCGAGAGAAGAAAGTGCCGTTTGCCCCTCTTCAAGGCGTGACGGAGATGATAGTTGACTCGATTTTTGAAAAAGGGGTTTTGGTAATGCCTGGCGCTCCGGGGCTAATTGATGGTGTTGCCGGGGACCATATTGCCATCAGTCCACCTTTTACGATTACGGAAACGGAAGTCAATCAAACGGTGGAAGCTGTCAAGGAAAGCATCATTGAGGTCTCAACCAGATTGGGATACTAACCAGATTACAGAATCAATGGTGCTCGAAAAATTCAAGATTCAAAGAAACCATAGGTTTGAAATCCGAACGTAATTCCAAGAAGATTCCAAAAACAACCCATCGCATACTCTCCTACGATGAGCCCAAAGAAAAAGGGCGTTGCGTTACGGTAGGCTTTGAAGTGGCCGTGTTTTAGAATAATCCACTTTATCCACCAACTTACCCAAAAAGAGAACCAGATGTAATTGATCACCCATCCGCTGGTGGATAGAGCGTATCCAACCGGATGCAATGGCCACCATAAAAATTGGAAGCGGAGAAGCATCATAGTTATCGAGAAGGTCAAACCAAGCCCAATGAAGACGAGCTCAGGAAGATTGGTGTTATTTGGGTAGTGGATCCATCCTGCAAGCCGACGAAAGGATTCCCACGGTATGCCGACATATCCTGTAAACCCTGAAGCGACCCCTGTATTGTAAGCGGAAGACAGCAAGGCCCATAAAGCAGAAACAACCCCAACTATGGTGGCTATCATCATCGCGATCGCAAGTCTCCTGGGGCAGATGCCAACACGTTGGGCTATCTTGAAACCTTCCAACTGATGTGGCATTGGGTGGCTTGCGAGTGCCCGGTCGGTAAAGTACAGATAAGTTAGCATTGTCAGATTCCCGCCACCCAAACGTCGTGTCCCCAATGTCGTCACGAGAATGGTATCCGGTCCAACCCACCCTAATTCATGCTGCGGGGGGCCGAGTTCTGCTCGTATTCTGGTAACAGTCATCTCTAAACTGACCAACAGAACGAAGAAAGCAGTCGCTATCCAAAAAGACATTCCACCTGCCATGCAGAATATGACTAGGAAAGATAACCCCGACAGAACCCCTATCAGCACCAGTCGATGGTTTTCCGATTCCGTTTGAGGCTGCTCTGTTATGGTACGAAAGCCCAACGGCTGAACAAAAATACGCTTCAAATGCCTGCGGGTCAACCATAATGCGATGAGGAAAAGACCCAGCCATCCCCCCGTCGTTTGTTGATTGAAATAGGGGAAGCCAGGAAGACTTCGCCATCCGATGACGCTGGCCGTGACGCGTTGTGCCTTGGCGAAGAGATAGAAAAACCAAACCGAGAAGGACAAATCAAGTGGAATAAAAAACACCAGGCCAATAATCCACGGATAAATTACGACGGGCATCCAGCCAATGGCACTAAAAGGTTTATCGGTGAACAAATGACCAATCGACGTCCGTAAACGCAGATTGGGTAGTATAGGATAGTGAAAATGCAGCCCATTGAATAGAGTAATCACTACGGTCAAGCTAAATCCTAATAGAAACAGTCGGTTTGAAAACAGAGCGCTCCCGGTGCCGTTTCGCGTTAACTCTAACGGTAATTGAATGATTGGATAGGAAAGTTTTTCGTGTTCTGTCCAAGCCTTCCTGACAAGGAGATTGATACATAGCAGAGTGAATATCAGCACAATGGCAAAGCAGGCCCATAAGACTAGCGGTTTCAGCCAAACGATGATGTGTTCTAGAATATAAATACTGGACTCACCTTCATAGAACCCATGTAAGGCGATTTTGTCCTCGACCACCAACCAGCCGGGCACAAACTGAAAGAACAGTTTAGACCATTCGTTTTCAGGCGTAGCGAACCAAAAAGCGTGTCCTAATGACAATATCAGATTTTCGAGGAAATTGTTTCCCGCTACGCTAGACCCTAAGCATAGCATCACGTAGATGGTAAGCAATTCTTTTTGCTTTAGCATGATGTTTGGTGTAAATTGCTTGGTCAGGGCGTTGAGTCCAATAAGAACTAATAGGGTAAACGTAACATTGAAAAAGAGAGAGACGATGGTCAAATAGGTCGTGCCCCAAACGGCTTCACTTTGAACTACCCAAAGGCAGTTAGGTGGAATTAATATGCAACCGATAGCTAAAGCGCGTAAGGTAACGCCAGATGATATTTTCGCCATTTGTTTTTCCATGGTGACCTTTTCTCCCCACTGAGTCACAGATTCGATTAAGGGTACTCAGAAGTACATCGAGAAGTTTTCACCCGCAGGATGTCGATTTATACTAATAGTTCGTAGACCCATACGTGTGTATCAACTCTATGATAAACCAATGTTATACCACAGGGTGTGCTATATAACACACCCCTCAGTTGACAGCGATACCTTTGCAAGGATATGCGTTGTCCTTTGATATCAGCCTTCTGCCTTATTCCGCAACTACGAGATGTAACCGTTTAACCACACGAAATAGAATAGCCTGTTTTGTGCAGATTCGGAAGTACGGTTTCAATTCATCGACTCTTTGAGCGAGTGTATTCGTATTGTTAGTTTTTGGGTCTGTTCTGCTAAAAAATACAGCTCGAGTTGAATGTCGTACCTTAAAGCCTCACCTAGACTCGATCAAAGACCACTTCCCATACAAGAAACTTAGAAATAGCGGTGTTTTTGCGACTCAACTCCGTTAAACCCATTGAATACCTTTATGTACAGACATTTGCAATTTTTGGGCTTGATCCTTGACACCTATATAATCCCTCTCTATAATCTCACAGTAAGGAGTTGATTTTCACTATATTAGACTTGATCTCATTTAAGAAATTGCACGCAACTTTCCTCTTTTCATTTGATTTACTTTCCCGCTGCTCGCATACTCATTCTAAAGTTGTGTCAACCAGCCACTATCGGCCGCACCTGATCTTCAAAATCTTCCCTCCGATGGCGGTAAATATCACTGATTATGTTGCCAGGCTTGAGACCTCCAATAGCATCTTCCACCTCAACCCGGATGGCAGAAACTTCTCGATTGAAAGACTTATCTTCGGCCCTGCCTTCTTGTTTTTTAACTTCTTTCTAAGTTGATAGGTCATAATAACAGCGGCTGGAAGATAGCCTTGGTAACCCATGTCTGGCCAAAGCCGACTGACGGCAGGAAAGACTGGAATCTCTTCATTTACCATCTTCTTGTGGTGACTGCAGCCCGGATGACTTTTTCCGATAAATAAAATATTATGTCCACTTTTACTGCTTCACAGTATTTTTAATCCTATGGCGCTTCTTTTTTTCCACTGTAGCCTTGTTTGGGCTTGGCCGAGTCTTTTGGACCTCTGATATTTCTTTCAACCCCATCAATGATGAAGGACAATTGCGGGCATATTTTCAACAGTTGATTGATGGAAGCAATCGGTTTCTCTGGTCTGCCAGCCCGGACCGGGAGTTGTTTTTCCTCAGCCAAAGCGGTCTCAAGTACAGGTGTTAGGCGATGCAGCCATTTACAAAGCCAACTTTGCTGTCCTGCCAACAACAGTCCCAGAAGGTCCTGAGCAGGATAGACACCAAAGTAGACTAGAATCAGGATCAATAAATCTTCTGAATTGAGTTTTGGAGTCCTAGCGGCACCTGTTTTTGGTTGACGTTTGTCTGGTGCAACCACAACCGAAGAAGATTGATGTGTTTTCAATGCTGGTTTGAAAGTTG
>Ga0208128_1000567_pt1 | contig 14796 bp, 10 predicted proteins | sample ETNtaG_35_FD_185758 | JGI IMG/M metagenome (GOLD analysis project Ga0208128, IMG submission 185758) | Marine microbial and viral communities from oxygen minimum zone, Eastern Pacific Ocean - ETNP201306PF51B (SPAdes) (version 2) | ecosystem: Environmental > Aquatic > Marine > Oceanic ... | reverse complement strand
AGTTGATGTCCAACAATTATGAAGAAAAGAGTGAGGGCGTACAAGCCCGAGGATCTTTTTTTTTAATTTCTTACATTTAATCCCGAATTCAGGTTAATTAAGATAATTGATGTTAATTCGAATAAAAGCAAACCAAGGAAAGATATGGCTGTCAACCAAGGAATAATACGTCATCGGAAAGACAAAGTGTCCAATGCACCCGTATGCACTCAACCAGTTCCTCTGATTATTGGAGAGGTCGCAACTCACCAAAGGCCATTTCGATCTAGCCAATTCCGTTTTTCAGTGACCATGGGGTTGGTAAAAAGAGGTATATAGACATTCAAGGGCAATAAAGACAAACCCAAATTGGACGTCAGCAAGAAGCCAAATAACAGTGGAGGTGGATATATCAATTACAAGGTCCAGTACAAGGCCGTAAATGGTTTGATGGTTATAACGACGTGCTAGATACCATCTACCAAATCCAGTAAAACGCTAACGGTGAGTAGCACAGAGGTCTGATAATCACTTATCCAGGGCAACGATATCGGAATTAAAACTGCTCCCAAAAGTAACAAAATTCTAATATAACAGAGGGAATTACAAGGAAACAGTAAAATCTTGAACACTTTGTTTTTAGTTCTTCTATCGGAATTGATCCATCCTATGTCGTTAAGCACAAATGGATATGTATCAAGATTGTGGTTGAGGCGGTCAAAATTAAGATGAAACTGACATTAAAGTGGAACAATATAGCTGATGTTCTGAATCGGATTCGAAGCCCATTACATTATAAGCGTGTGTATTTGTAATAAATGACACTAGCTACAAAATGTCAGTAAATGATTCTTAATCGTTTCCATTGTCTTTATTAAGGGTGTTAGCGTCCCTCGTTTTGTCAACAAAAATGTCTTTCCAGAATACTCATTGTCATACGGATAATGAAATATTGGGGTAAACTACTAAAAAGTGTCCAACAAACTGTATCCTCATGTAGGAAAATCAATCAAATATAAATTAGAATAAAGAAGTAAGGAAGTAGATTAAAGATGAGATTTGTGAAAAGGAGACTATTTAGAGAGAAACAGGTTATCAGTTGGTGCTGATACCCGCCTTCCGTACACGGATTATCTATTGCGTGGGTTTCAGTGAAGTTCTAAACGAAGACGTAATCCGCAACTATGCGGGCAAGTGGAACTATGCAAACATCAGAGTGGTGACAGCAAGGCACCACTCTGATAAATACCGCCTTCAATGTCGGGGTAGATTAATCCATCGCCTAAATAAATAATTGTTCCAATCAACTTCATCTAGACGATTTAGGCTACACCCAATTTATCTTCCTCATCGCCCGTTCCTGAATAGGTGGGGCAGATTTTATCCTGCTTCTGCTCAGTGTAGGCTGGCTGCATCTGGTTACCATTTCGGACAATATAGCTGATTTGGCAAACATGACCGTGATAGATTATGGTTGCTTATATCATGTACCTGAGTTGACACTACTACTTATTTTTTTCACGACTACCCGGAGCCTAACTTCTCCAGATAAAGCGCCAATGGTTGAGGTGCGGCTTCAGGGCTTTTTACCGAGTGTAGGACGGTATGCCTATATCCATGGCCTTTACATCGGTGGCATGCCGTCGTCTGAAAATCCATCTCTAACACGGTTTTCAGAATCACATTTCGGGTAAACAACCATAATATCCTCTGGAGCTTTCTTATGGAAAGCAATGTATAGTATAGTTATACTATAAGCTATATACTAAAGTGTCGAGTTTTGGCAAGAATACATTTCTCTCAGCCTGATACATTTTGTTGAACCCGCATATCGGATTCTATATTGCCATCTGAATGGGAGGATAAAAGTGCGGCGTCTTTTTCTGCTCTTGTCTCTTTTTCTAGCTTGGCCTCTCCTGCTCTTAGCAGAGCGAGTCTCCTTTAATGGTTCAGTCTTGCCCATTTTAGCTGATAGCTGCTTTCAGTGTCACGGTCCAGATGCTAACACGCGTAAGGCTGATTTTCGACTGGATCGAAAAGAGGTAGTGCTACGGACAGAAGACCCCGTTATTGTGCCGGGAGACGTGGCAAGCAGTCAACTGATAGATAGGATTAACACCTCTGATCCTAGGTTGCAAATGCCTCCTCCCAACACCCAAAGAAGGTTGTCCCCGGCAGAGATCAAAACCCTACAACAGTGGGTTTCTGAAGGGGCTAACTGGGATAAGCACTGGGCCTTTGTACCGCCAATCATGCTAACACCACCCACCACCTTATTCGACAGCAATAACGAAATCGACCATTTTATCCAGTCGAGCCTTAGCCGACAACAACTCCAGCCTTCTCCTCCGACTGACAAAGCCTCCCTACTTCGCCGAGTGACAATGGATTTAACCGGTTTACCACCGACTATTGAAGAACTGGATACCTTCCTAGCAGCCACGTCGGATAATGCCTACGAAAGAGTGGTCGAGCGGTTGTTATCTACCACGGCACATGCTGAACGGTTGGCGTTAGACTGGATGGACCTGTCCCGCTACGCAGACTCACACGGTATGCACGCCGATGGGTGGCGGCAGATGTGGCCTTGGCGGGATTGGGTGATTGACGCCTTTCACCGTAATCTCCCCTATGACGAATTTGTGACTTGGCAACTGGCGGGCGATCTTCTGGAGGTTCCGACTCAGGAGCAGCGTTTGGCGACTGCTTTTCACCGCAACCATCCTATGATGAGTGAAGCTGGATCAATCGAAGAGGAGTTTCGGCTTCAGAATGTTTTCGACCGGGTAGAAACAACAGCCACTGCTTTTTTGGGGTTGACCATGAACTGTGCGCGGTGCCACGCCCACAAGTTTGACCCTATTTCTCAGTCGGACTACTATCGTTTTAGCGCTTTCTTTAACAACGTTCAGGAACTCGGGATGATTGGTAATGACGGCAACTTCGGCCCGACATTACCATATCCGAACGCAGAAACGACCTCCCAACTCCATAGTCTGGACCAGCGGATGGAAACTCTCTCAACAGAACTGCAACGTAACCGGCAACTAGCCCAGAAACAGTTCAAATCGGTCGCCAATAAGTACATGAGGCAGCAACGGCTTGGAGAGTCTTCGTCATCCCTTCACCAGCAGGTCAGTATTTCATCTTTCCAGAGTCAGGCTTTTCCCTTCGATGTCCTGCAGTCAGTACGGACAGAAGCTGGAAAGCAGGAACCACTCCTCGACGGAAACCCTGAGGTTGTTTTCAAGGATACGCTGACATTCATTCCCGGGGTCAATGGACAAGCCGTAGAAATTGATGGTGAGCACGGATTTTTAACGCTGAAAGAAGTCGGGAAATACGATGTAGCAGACGTGTTCAGCATCGCTCTCTGGGTTCGGCCACAGTTGAGGAAAGACGAAATAGTTACCCGTACATTGTTGGGAACCACAGGTAATAAGAATCAGTATTGGAGGGGATGGGATCTGTTTTTAGACCAGAAAAACCGATTGTCAGCCCGTCTAGTTCACAACCTACCGGATAATCTGCTACATATTCGATCAACTCGCCTAATTGCAGACCAGCAATGGACGCATGTAGTTGTCACTTATGATGGTGCAGTTACAGCAGATATGGATCGCTCCTTAAGATTGTTCATCAATGGGCAGGCCTGCCTAATGGAAACAGTCCACAACGGTTTGACACGCACCATTCTGGAGGAGAAAGCTAGAGATGTCCGCGTGGGTCGGAGTTACCGCAGTGCTACAGGTGAATTCGGAATCTACCATGGTGCTCTCGACGACCTCCGATTCTATCAATCGGCGCTGACCGCTGTCGAAGTCGCTCAACTATATCAATCCTATTCGATTGCTGTAATTACCTCTCTTCAGCCTGCCGCAGTAAAACTGACTATGACCGACTGGTTTGAACACTGGCTCCAACGGGAACACGATGACTGGCAAACGAACCTGGCCGATTATCGACAACTGTATAAAGAGCGGATTGAACGCTTTAGCCAAGTGCCGTTAGTAATGGTAATGCGGGAGATGACGCCCTCACGTGACACATACTGCCTTGAGCGAGGCGTCTACGACCAGCGCCGGCAAATGGTTCAGCCAGGAATGCCAACGGTGGTGATGCCTTTTTCCATCGATCTACCGACCAATCGGCTTGGGTTATCACAGTGGTTGTTTGACCCCGCCAACCCGCTTACCGCGCGCGTCACTGTCAACCGGTACTGGCAAATGCTGTTCGGTCAAGGGTTGGTGCGAACGCCCCATGACTTTGGTGTCCAGGGGCAACGTCCTACTCACCCTCAGTTGCTAGACTGGCTAGCTGTTTGGTTTCAGCAATCAGGTTGGAATGTTCGGGAGTTGCTGAAACTCATGGTTACTTCGGCCACTTACCAACAATCCTCGAAGGTAGATTTAGCTTCGGTTCGGATTGATCCTGAAAACCGATGGCTTTGGCGGTTTCCCGTGTATCGCTGGCCAGCCGAGTTTTTACGAGACAGTGCTCTAGCCGGAAGTGGGTTGCTAATCCGCCAGGTGGGAGGGCCAAGCGTTAAGCCGTATCAGCCCCCTGGTCTGTGGATCGAGAAAAATAACTTTTCGGCCAAACTAAAAACCTATCAAATGGACAGTGGTGCCTCGCTATACCGACGAAGTCTGTATACATTTATCCGTCGTACGTCGCCACCACCTGCCATGCAAATACTGGATGCGCCCAACCGCAGTGTTTGCATTGTAAAAAGGGTAGTGACCAACACGCCGTTGCAAGCCCTGGTTTTGATGAATGACACCCAATTCGTGGAAGCCGCCCGGGGTTTGGCCGAGGGCGTTCAACGTCAAGCGGATAATGACTTGGAACAACGTCTAACACAGATCTTCCGCCTGCTCACCGGCCATCGACCCACCACGGATGAAATGAACCTGCTGCAACACTGCCATCACCGAAACCGCGAGCGCTTCCAACAAGATACTGATGCCGCTAACGCTCTGTTGCAGGTAGGAGAATCCCCCCCTGACGCGACACTATCACCGGCGGAAACAGCAGCCCTAGCAGTAGTAGCCAACCTAATCATGAACTCTGATGGGTTCTACATGAAACGGTAAGGATGCGCGCCGACCGGAGGTGGATACCCACTTCTCAACCCGGATTTCAGATCTATTCTTGCTATTGCTGATTTAAAAAGGAAAATTTCGAGTATAAACACCGTCTAGACGCTGGATCGCCGGTACAGTACTGTTTGTCGATAACCGGTTGATTTTAACGACAGATAGGATGACCCGTAAACGACATCCGGGTAGAAGCACGTCAGCGATGAACAATCAAAACGAGTTCACCTCTATGGTACCACTGCCAAAGTTACATTTGCACATCAAGAAAGGAAGGCCAAAGCAGGATATTCTAATGGTGGCTCAACTCCCTTTGGTTATTTAAGGCGAGAAGTTTTTGTTACTGGTGAATCAAGGCATGGAAAAACGAAAGGTGGTTTATAGGTTCGATACCGCTCCCGCGGTTAGAGTGGCATTTGAACTTTATCTAGGGCCAGAGGTGGAAAATATATTGCTGATGTTCCAGCTAGTCATGGATTCAGAAGCAGAAACGACAAACTTATCTCCAAATCCAGCATTCTTAATTGGTTCAGAGTACCTTTCGTTTATGCTGATTGTGGACTATGGAATGTTTCACACTGGCAAAGAAATGATGCTGGCAAGAAAGTCAATCGAATTTTCCATCCTAGAGAAGAATGGGTGATTATTCCTGATTCTCATCCGGCTATTATCAAGATGGAACAAGCAGAACAGGCCTACCAAAATATGCAGAAGAATAATCTCAACGCCCACAAAAGAAGGATGGGCCTAAGAGCAAAATACCTTCTGGCAGGATTAGCCAATTGTCAGCATGGTGGACATAACCGACAGATGAAATACAACAGAAGAGAGGGCGAAGCATATTACTGTTGTGGTTTCAGAAGATTATCCCAGGCCAATTGTGACAATCGTAGGCACTACAACCAGAACTCAATTGAGAATACAGTGATGGAGATGATCGATAAGTTTCTACGGCAAGAAGGATACATCGAGGATCAATTGCACCATCAATTAGAACAGGTTGAGAAACAAAGAGCAGAATCTGAACTAGAGATTGAGCAATTCCCAGTAGAGAAACAGGAAATCGAATCTAGAATTGATACCAGTTTAGAGTTATTAGTTGATGGCAGAGTACCTAAAGAAAGAGTCATCATTAAAATGCAGCAAGATGAGCAGAAATCGAGGGATTTACAGGACAGAATTATTCAGCAGGAAGAGATTAAAGCACCGGCAGCAGAGGACTTAGAGATATTCAGGAATCAGTTGAGGAGTAAAGTAGAGAAAGAGGTTGATATAGATACAAAAAAGTCCGTCTTGAATAGCCTAATTAAAAAATTGAAGGTAGATCAAGACGGACTAGTCGAGATTGATTTTTGTGTCGCTCTCGGTCATACCCCGTACACGAGTTATTTATTACGCGGGTATCAGTAGCGATGTTAGAGTGAGTCACTAGATAAGCGCAAATAAACAATCGATTTACTATTTGTTCTCTTACGGCTATCGTTTATCCTTTCTTAACCGCTGAATGGTCCGATGCGTACTCATCCATCAAATCGGTGGATGAAAGTAGTTGTTTTCTGCCGCTGGCCAACCTCCCCAATAAGGGGTAGCGAGCGGAACTAACTTTCGGGCTTGGGTAATCGGAATTACCACGTGGTCAGCCATAAAGGGTTTCATAGCCACTTGTAAAAGACCATGCTTCATGTGGTTCAGGGTTAATCAAGGTGATCCTGACACACAACAATTGGAATTGTCATGAGGCCAATTTCCATTTGGATAAATCATAATCTAGATGATTCTAGATGCGGCAGGAAAACACCTTGGAAAAATGAAGTATTCGGCAGGATACTCGGAGTAATTATAGGCATCGCTTTGTTTAATGAATTGTTTATTTCGATTATGGCAGACTTAATCATCCTCACCCTGATCGAACGTTTTTCACCTCTGAGAAGAACGAGTGAATTAAAACCGATCTCTTCTGGAGTTACGATACACTGATGAACCGTCAGCGTTTCTGAATAGCTGGAGTCGGCCAAAAGTGGGTCGAAAGACTTCTACGTTCCTGGCTAGTTTGATTGGGGCCAGTATAATGCAGTGTACAGGCATGGTGAAAACTACAATCTCCAGCCTGATAGGCTACCGGTACAGCTACCTGGCCTTCCAATATTACTTCCAAAGCACCACCGATGGGGTTCCGATCTTGTACATTATGGTGACGATAGATTCCCTGTTGGTGACTGCCCGGGACAAACTGCATGCTTCCTTGTTCCGGAGTTGCATCTACCAATGCCAACCAACAGGTTATACCACGCTCGATTGCCTCCTCAGGCCAAGGACCATAACCTGCATCCTGATGCCACAAGACTTCAATTGGACTATAGGGAGGCTTATAAATCAATTGGTCATACGCAACTTCAAGATCTTCACCATTCAGCTGTTTAGCGAGTGACAAAATTTTCTGAAAATAGGGGAGATCCCGCCAACCTAATACCGCTGAGGGATCTCCCAGTTGAGCAATCGGCGCGCTGTTAATCCGCTTTTTCCAATCATGGGCATCAATTTGACCATTAATAGCCTTTTGGTAACCCACGTTGATCTTATCTACTTGATCTATCGGTAACAGATTGCGAACAACTAAAAACCCATCCGTTCGAAAAATTTCAATCTGCTTCTTCGTTAATTCCATTTCCTTCCCCACTTAACAGACTATCGACTATTAGTTTTACACTTTGTAAGGGTTAATTACTATTGGTCTCAGTAGAAACTAGAGGTAGCCTGAAGACCTACTCTCAAAGACATACCGTTGCCATTATTAACAACAGTGCGGTTGCTTTCGGAATCGCATGGATTGTTACAGCCTCTTCCTGATCACTAACCTGCATTTATTGAGTAACATAATCCGCTAAGAGAATCTGAGAAGGCAAGTAGCAATCAACCGCTGCATATTGACCAACCAAAAGATATAAGTCATTCCGCCGACTCCCGAAATCCAACAGATTTATTGCTATTAATTCACCCTTGAAATGGGTGGAATTGACAGAAAACCCCGATGGCAACAGGATTCCCCTGTTCTTTTTAACTCTCCGAGGATTCTTCACCACCGGCGGCCGACGGATTGTAACACGATTGAAACATCTGTCCAAGGCATGAGATCAGTTACTCCACATGGCTAATTTTGCGCTTGATGCCCATCCACTTGGGACTCCCAAACAGTTCTCTCCTCATCTACTAGTCCAGCATCCTCATACAGCGCATTCTTGGGTGCCACTTGACCTTTCTGCTGACCTATGCTAGGATGGATTCATTTCCTCATCAGAAACGACCTGGAAATGCCAATCGTCAATTTTATTATATAGTCAGAGAAAGTTAATATCACTAAACGCTGTTGAAACTAACAGGATAGGCAACTATTTTAGAATATAACCGACAAAAAGCCATAGAGGAAGATCTACATGCCCAGGGAATTGAGCACCAATCACTTAGAAAGACTTGAAGAATATGGTTACCTGATTATTCCAGAATACTACTCGGGCCTACAGCTAAAAGAAATGCAAGCCGCCCAGCGGAGAATACTACCTACCTGGGAGGAAGTGAAAGATAACCCCCCGGCCAACCGAACTATCTTGACTGAATTTCCTCCAGCTGAAATGACCTTGCTGCGTGGTATCGTCGATCATCAAGCCTGGGATTTTAGCCGAAAATGGCTGCGAACCAATCAGGTTCATTTTCGGGCTGGCTGTATGATTGCACGTTACCCAGGCTTTAAAGGCGGGGGCGTGGGCAGTGATGCCTCCGGACTCCACTTGGATAATGGAAACAACTCACTATTACCGCAGTCTGAAACACATCGTGAATTTGGTCAACTGGGATTCTGGTTTCACCTAGAACAGGTAGATGAAGATCAGGCACCACTTCGACTGTTGGCTAAAGAACACGGTCGGGATATGTCTAAATCTAAGTCACTGGTCTGCCCGGCGGGCACTTTGTGCATTTTTACCAACTATACTCTTCATTCGGCCAGCGATTATTTGCGGGGGACAGGACAACGATTTACTTGGGGATTTGGGTTGGGTCGAGCGGATCACTATTGGGAAGGATTCCGCCATTATACCGATAAGGGCCAACAGGCTGTGTTTTCAAAATTTATCGGCACCCTGTCGGCTAAAGAAAGAGAAGTATTTCGATTTCCTCCGGCTGGCCATGCCTACTATAGCCAGCAAACATTAGCATTATTGGAGGAGCAATACCCAGGTTGGAATGCCAGGGCTGAATACAATCCTTCAGAATAAGTCCAGGTACTCATTCCCTCCTCATTCGCATCTTATCCAATCAAACCGGTTCAGCGCTGGACACGACACTGCTAGCCTGTACTATAATAGCTAAAGAGGACAATATTTGTACTTATTAGGCCTTTCATCAAGGATTCCCATGTCACGTTGTATTTTGCTAAAGAAGGGTATTAAAAGTGGGTGACTTTAACCTGGACCGTGACGAAGTTCACTGATCAAAATGTATGTCAGCATGATCGGTAACGTTTGGTAAGAGAATGGTGCTTTTTCTTGTGGTGGCGAAATAGATGCAGGTCAAGAAAAAAAGGATTTGCGATTGTTGATTATGAGATAGGTTAGCTAGTCGAGAAAGCGAGAACTTCGTGATAAACACGAAAGGAGTTGAGTATGTTTAGAATTGCTTATATAACAGCGCCGCAGGCCGGTCAGCGGTGGACACTGATGAAGCAATGTGGTGTTGAGGCCGCTGTGGGTGGTATTAACCTCCACCCTAAGCCTGATGCTGAACCTGAGGAGCAGCCTTGGAGTTATGGCTCTTTGGCAGAAGCCAAAGCTAAATACGAGTCGGGTGGCATTCCGCTGGAGGTCATCGAAGCACGACCGCTGATGGAAAAAATAAAGCTGGGTGTGGATGGGCGAGATGAAGAGATTGAAGTCGTGTGTGAACTGTTGAGGAATATGGGCAAGTTAGATATTCCAGTTTGGTGTTATGCCTGGATGCCTGTTTTGGGGGTGATCCGAACATCACAGTCTATTTCTTCACGGGGTGGTGCCCATGTAAGTGGTTTTGAGCTGAAGGCTTTGGGCGTAGAGGGGGATTCGGCAGAACGACCTATTCGCAACATTGATGGGATACCAATAGAGGAACAGAATGCAGCACCTGAATCGGTGACAGAAGAGCAACAATGGGCGAATTTGAAATACTTCTTAGAACGAGTTGTTCCTGTTGCGGAAGAAGCCAAGGTGAAATTAGCACTGCATCCCGACGATCCACCACTTTCGCCTATTCTCGGTATTGCGCGTATTGCTAGTAGCATAGATGATTACCAAAAGATTGTAGATCTAGTTCCTAGCCCGATGAATGGTATTGGATTGTGTCAGGGTAATTTTACGTTAATGACCGACGATTTACCGGGGGTTATTCGGCATTTTGGGGAACAAAAGAAGATCCATTTTTTGCATGTTCGTGATGTTGTTGGAATACCTGATGGCTTTGAAGAGGCATTTCACGATGATGGCAAGACAGATTTGGTCGAATGTTTTAAGGCTTATCGCGATGTAGGTTTTGATGGTGTGTTGCGACCAGATCATTATCCTAAAATGGGCACTGACAGTTTTGAAGATGAACACGGCATTGCACGTCTTTTTGCTGTTGGGTATCTAAAAGGAATACGGGAAGCAGTTTATGCAGAAAAAAAGAGTGAGCGTACAGTTTTTTAAGAAGGAGGACAGCACAAAAGAATACGGCTTCTTCTAATGTGTTTTTCGACAAGATGTCGAAAAAACTGGCGGGGCCTAGTCGTGAGTCCGCACACTAAGTCATTGTTGCAACTAGAATCAGCTCAACAGTAGACTGATGTTTGGTAGCGAGTAGTGGAAACACACGGTCAGAACATCTCGGCTAAGAAAATGGGGAACGAAGACCAATCGTTTATACAGTGTCTGAAGGCTGTATTCGTGGCCGACTGACCAGTGGCAAAGGCGCGACGGCAACGCTTGTTATGAAGCCCAAGTTGGGTGTACTCACTATCCCTTATTCTGAAGACATTGGTTTGATGTTGCAGTTGAGCCAACCCCAGCCTTTCCCTGTTTGGCGAGGATGAATCACCTGAGTCAGTTGTTGATCGGTGATAGTAATTGAGTAGGAGGTTGTCACGGGATGCTGATTGAGCCGCAGATTCCGGATGTACCTCTTACCATTGGCGATCAGGTCAATTTTGCTGGGTTGTTCCTGGGTACAGTGAGTTGAAGTAACAATGTATCTACCGTTAGGCAGATCGACCCGAAACACGCCGTCTTGATTGCTCCAAATTCCATTCAGGTCGTTCTGATCCTGACGTTGGTCGCAGGTAAACAATTGCCGTTTAGCCGCTGTCACCCAACCGTGTCCCTGGCCTTGATAACGGGTATCGATACCCACTGAAATCCCTGGTCTGACTCTCTCCTGGGTATGGCCAAAGTCAATCATTAAGCTTGCCCTCTCTTCTTGCCATAACCGAAAATCAGGCTCGCTCTTTTTTCGGCGGTAAAGTCGATTGCAGCTATTTTGCTGCACCAGACGATACTCTTTTTCGTCGCTTTTTATTTCCTGCGCATGGGTATGCCGAACCACCAGATAATCGGCCGGAAGATTTCTCTGTCGAAAGACGGTTGGAAAGTGATCGGTGTCAGCTTCATAGTTGTTGAGGTAGGCCACGTCTTGGCCAATTGCCAAGTAGCATTCCAGATGACCAAACGGTTGAACATACTTCGGTTTTTGTCCAAAGGCCGCGACAAAACCATTCCATTCCCCGGCACAGTTGTCAAGAATACATTCCCCAGCACCGCTGGCAAGAGTGGTGTGAGCCGGAAGTTGTTCAGTGATCGGCATCACCTTCGTTAAATCGGTATTCAACTTGGCGTAGGTCTGGCTATTGAGGCCTAAATGCCAGAGGGCAAGAACTATGATAACACTGCCCAGTGTTGTTCGCGCATAGGATAGACACCTTGTCTCACCAATGCAGTTCAAGTTTTTGCTGACCTGCTTTTTCGAATTGAACCGATAACCGCCAAGATTAAAGAATGGCAACAAGACCAAAAATATATAGAGGTGGACCCGGTCGTTGATCCATCCTCCACCATACTTTGACCACGGTAATTGGTAGTACATTACCGTCAGAATAATGGCCATGAGCAGGAATCCGTCTTCTGGCCTGACCAGTAAAGACCAAATTGGTTGTGTTGCAACTGGTCTATCTGTTTCATCCCCAAGTATAGTCTGAATTTGTTGCAGGCGCTTGAACAAAGTAATAACCAAAGCTACGGTGAAAACAGCCAGTAATAACTGGCCAATGATAATATGATCGTCGCGAAAAGCAACCAGTGATTTCATTGACCAGAAATAGTCCGTCAGTTCCTCAAAGCTGTGGTAGCGTCCGCCGGGACCACGCCGCTCTAGATAATAGGAAAACATCAATAAATACAGAGGTAGCATCAAGCCAAAAAAAGTAGCTACGGGTTTGAGGTAAGATTGAATGAAGTGTTGGCCGCCACCACTTTCATCGTCTGCCGGAGTGAGGGCGTAGTGAGCATAAATACGTGAGTAGGTAAAAGAGAAGACGGCCAACACCGAAATCGTAATCAACAACAGCGAAAACGATTGGTAGTGGGTGAAATAGGTGGCAACCAGTAGGATATAAATCACCGCTAACTGAGTGAGAGTTAGGTTGTTTTGCAGGTGTAACCATTGATGGCGGCACCAATAACCCAGCGTAAAAAAGAAGAGACTAATACTGAGGGTAAAGTTATAAAATCCCATGTGTAATAGATAGTTGAAGGCATAGATAAAGCCGACCAATCCCAGGAAATTACCGCTAAATAGCAGAGAAATTCGTTCCGGTAAAGTTTTTCCACGGCCGGTGGATTGAGTTGCCAGCAAGAAGGATCGATGATTTGCTGGCTGGAGATTAGGCCAAACCACACTATTCAGAAAATAGAACAATGATAAAGGGATAAGGATGATGCAGATAGTCAGTAATATCTTTTCACAGATTAGCGGTGGAAAAAGGTACATCAAGGCCAGCAAAATCAGGTGTGATGACCAATTTGGAAAAAGTGTCAATCGAAGATCATAAACTTGTCTCAGCAGGTAGTTATCGGGATTAGCATAGGATTTAAGGATGTGGGCATTGTAGAGGTGACTTAAACCATCTTGGGACGGAAAGTATTTGAAGCCCCAGATCGGCAGTAGATGGAGAAGCAGCAGAATGGCAATTACTAACTGAAACCCAGTTTTGGGTAGCGGTAGTTTTGACCAGATTGTTTTCGGTGCTGTAGATGATGTGTTTGGCTGTAATTTCACCGCTAATCTCCTTTTGATGGCAAACGCCTCTGTTGCCCACTGATATCAAGTCGTAAGTTTGACCAAGGGGCGTTCTTTCCTATTGGCAACTGTTCGCCTTCAACAGCATCTGGCGATTGCTCAGCCAACTATACTAGTCGGCCACCAGTTAGCAAAAACAGACCAAACGACAGACGAATGAGATCAGGATTTTGGGCGAATTGGTCCGGACCCCATCAAGCATCGAACACTTTGCGCACGGCTGATCTTAGATGAGTATACATCTCTACTCCTCGGATGTATTGAGATCCTCTATGTATTAAATTTCGTCCAGTTTGCATCCACCCTCGACATATTAGATCGGCCACCAAAAACAAAGAGACGGTATCGACTAGTGGTCGTTTCACCTGCAGATAGGCTCCAGTGCCCAGCGATGCAGCGGCTAGGTGCGATTCCCAGTTGGCCGTCCACCCGCCAGGGGTTAGGATGCTCCGGATTGGTGGAGTGATCCATGATGGCGATACCCGCCCAACCGTCAGCCCCGAGTACCTTCTATTGGTATGGAGACGCTGACCCACCTGGCACGTTGACCTTCAGCCGGCTTGTTAATTTGTCCCTGGCTGTTCACCGCTTCACCCCCCAGTTCCTTCTTGTACGGCATGCGCAGAAAAAGCCCGCCGTAAGCGTATTGCCCAAACGAGAGATCGATGGCCGCGGAAAGCGACCAACACAGGTCCAAATCGTAGGTGTCACCGTGGTGGGTGAAACACCAGTTTTGAGTTTCTGTTAACATCAGCATACCGTTTGGATCACGCCACTGGCTGGAAACTGTCCAATTGGCCTGATTTTGATCTACCTTTGTTCCAACGATGGGTTGCGGGTGAAAGGTGCCGTCCTGACTTCTTCGGTTCTCCTGCAATCCCTCTGTCCAGAAACCGATACCGTTGACATCATTCAGTCCGACGTAAAGTCCGTGTTGCCAAGGGTGATGATCTGGCGTATCTTCCGTCAAAACTGCGTGTCCTCCGGGCATCAAAATAGGGTGAATGTAAGCACGCGTGTTGGGGGTAGCCTGCTGGACTAAAATAGGATTATCGTCGCCCGGTAGCAGGAGTTCGATTCGTTCGGCTGTCGATTGCATTTTAAGTTGGGTCATTTGGTCGCCTTTTCAGGTAAAGTACCGTGCTGTTACTTAATAATTCTATAAATCAGCAAGATATTTCTTTAGTTTCAATCAAACCTGTGATTTCATGTAATAAGACCGTAGCAAAAGGAATGACTTTAGACGTCACACTAAATTCATTTTAGCACAGATGAGCCCAGCAATCCAAACGTCATAATAATCCGCTAAATATCTGATCCAGTCAAAAAATCCAAGAAGCCTAGACTTCTCTACCAGTTTAAAGGTTCC
>Ga0208128_1000561_pt1 | contig 14849 bp, 11 predicted proteins | sample ETNtaG_35_FD_185758 | JGI IMG/M metagenome (GOLD analysis project Ga0208128, IMG submission 185758) | Marine microbial and viral communities from oxygen minimum zone, Eastern Pacific Ocean - ETNP201306PF51B (SPAdes) (version 2) | ecosystem: Environmental > Aquatic > Marine > Oceanic ... | reverse complement strand
TGGGCTCAACTGAAAGCTATTGGTAGGAAATTGAGATCTGATGTTGACACCTTATTTCAGTCTATCTAAGATATGACTTTTTATCTGGGTTTAGCTATAATTACACTGGTAGAAGAATGACCCAATTCCAAATATCACGTATTGTATTTGTGTTTTTTATACCAGATGGCTATCTGTAGGGGAATATTATGCAGTTGGCTGGAGCAGGCAGTACAGCCACCATTTACCGAAAAGCGAATAAGAGAAAGTTCTTTACGAATTGTGCAGAACTAAATTTGGTTCTGCAGTTTTCGTACCGTAGCAATAATCATATCCTCTAGCCTATCTTCATCGCTGTTTGGGATGAGGTTCCGCTGGTCCATCCATTCGACATTTTCAGCTAAACTTTCCACTAGAGGTGTTTTGGGTTGGAACTCGGGAATTACTTGGGCCAATTTTTGGCCATCGAAAACCTGGGTGTGACCAAAGTTGCCAGCTAGTCCCTTGAATCGTTCAGGGGCAATAGCGACCAATGTCTCTTGAGCCACAGATACAATTTCTGCCTCAACACCAATAGCTTCGGCCACCGCTTGATGCCATTGGTTCCACGTTCTGGGTTGAGGATGAACAATATTATAAATCTGACCCAGACACTCAGTTCGACCTATTACTTCGGCAAAGCCTTCTCCTGCGTCATGCGATGACAGAAACTGGAACAGATTCAATCCATCACCCGCGGATAAAATAGGCTTACCTTTCCGTAGTCGATCAATCCAACTACCATCACCACCCACCTGACGATGAACATTGATACCCGAGCCGTAGGTATAAGACGGCTTCAAAATAGTGGTGGGGAAATCATTTTCTCGGTACGATTTTAAGAGCAGATTGTCAGCCGTTATTTTGCCTAAACCGTAAGCGGAACTTCCATTTAGCGAATCAGCTTCGGTAACATTAATGCCATTGCGAGGAAAAGGCGGACCGTAAGTCATCACTGTCGAACACTGAATAAAGTGCTGGATTCGTCCCTCGAAAGCACGAATAGCGGAAGCGGCGTCCTCGGTATTAAAAGAGATCATATCGATAACCGTATCAAAGGTTTCGGCTTTCATCTTCTGTTCAAAGTCGTCTCTCTGTTTTCGATCGCCAAGAATCACCCGTACCTCCGCTGGTGGGGAGTCTGGATGCTGACCCCGATTAAAAATCGTAACTTGATGGTTGCGTTTCAACAAGGCGGTGACAATCCGACGACTAATATTGCCCGTTCCACCAATTACCAATACTTTCATAATTTATAATACCTCCTTTATTGTTCGTATTTGCTAAATCATACCACTTGCTCGGCACATCCGGTGCGCAATAATCTGGCAATTTGTTTGCGACAAGGGAAGGGACTAGATAAAGATCTTGTAGGTTCTAACCCCTAACCCTGTACCAATCAACGACCAGATAGATCCAATCACATAGTCTCCCAAGATTAAACCGAGAAAAAAAGGCGCCAGTCGGCGGTGCATTTGCAGACCACCGTGACGGACAATTAACAGTTTGATCAGCCAGGCAACTAGGAAGGTAAACCAGAAATAGTCCATGGCGAAACTAATGGCCAATGCATAACCGGCGGGGTGAAACGGCCACCACAAAAAACGGACCCGCATAAACATCATACCGAAAGTCAGTAACCCTCCAAGCCCCATAAATCCGCTCTTAGTCAGATTTGGCTCAGATGGATTGTGCAACCATCTTTGCAGCCGGTTGAAAGACTCGCGTCCGACCCAGTCTTTGAACCCTCCCGCTTTGGCGATAGCCCCATTGCGGAAGGTGACATCTAGGTTGGCCCAAAAAGTGGCTACAATACCAACGATAATTGCCACCACCATAGCCAGCCACAAAGAGCGGTTGGGCATGCCAACCGATTCCGCCATCTTAAAGGCTTCAATCTGGTTTGGCATGGGATGATTTCGATAGCCGCGATTAAACCAGTAAAAAAGTGAAACGATGGTCAAGCTAGAAGGATCGAAATTTCGGGTTCCACCAGTCGTAGCCATGATATCGTGCGGATTAACGTAGTAGATTTCGTGTGGTGTACCGAGTTCAGCCCGTACTCGGGTAATGGCAAAGGAGAACATGAAATAGAGGCCAAAAAAGATGGCGGCGATCCACACCTGCATACCGGCTGAACGAGTAAAAATTGCTAAGATCAGGAACGAGGTGATTAAACCAATCGCCGCCCAGCGATAGGGCATCGGTTCATCAGTATCGTTCAAACTGGTGTCAAGACCAATAATGCGTTTGCCCACCTCTATTAAATGCTGGCGTGTTACCCAAACGGCAATAAAAAAGAGCGCAATCCAGGCACCAGAAGCCTGGTCGTTCAAAGCAGGAAAATAACGCGTACCTAGCGCATAACCGATGATGCGTTCGACATAACGTAAAAGAAAGAAAAACCAACAAGAGAAGGAGAGGTCTAGGGGAAGAAAAAAGGCTAACCCGATCATAAACGGGTACATCGAAACTCGAACCCCTTGTAACGCATTCCAGGGGCGTTGGGTAAAGATATGATCCCAAACCGATGTGCGCTTAATATAAGGAATGTCAGGCACTGCTGGATTCAGGTAGGCGATGCCGTTGATCAACCCGATGGTAAAAGCCAGGCCGAAACCGACCCACATAATTCGGTTTCGGAGCAGTTTGATACCGGCATCTTCAGATAAGCCCAGCGGCAGTTGGATGATGGGATAGGCTAACTTTTCTTGTTCAGTCCAGCGTTTGCGAATCAGTGTGTTGATACAGAGCATGGCGAACATCATCACCAAAAAAAAGATTCCCCAAAAAAAGAGCGGACGAATCCAGAGCAACAGATTTTGCGCTAAGTAGATTGAGGATTCACCTTCATAAAATCCTTTAAGGGTTTGTTGATCAGTAACGGTCAACCAGCGGGGAATATAGTGCCAAAACAGGTTTTGCCACTCGTTCTCCGCTGTGGCAAACCAGAATGGATGCACAATGGCACCGAACATATTTTGCATAGTATCATGTCCGGCGAAAGTGCAGGACATAGCCACCATGATATAGATAGTCAACAGTTCTGCTTGGTTAAGCGCAGTATTAGGCCACAGGTTTCGATGTAGCAGGTTGGCTAAGATCAGCAGAAAAAGGATGAATACTGGCTGGATAAAGAGAGGTAAACAGGAACCGTCGAGAGAATAGTATTTGACCTCGACAATTGTCATCCAATAGACATTGACCGGGATCAGCAAAATACCGAGCAGGATCGAACGGGGTGTAACCTTGATAGCCGAGGTCGTCATCAACGAAACTTAATCTGTTGTAGATGAAGCGTGTCGGTCCACTCTAAACGGCTCTAGAGGAATAGTTGGTGTTTGGTCGGTCAGTAACTGGCTAATTAGCTGGCCCGTAATTGGAGCCAGTAAGATTCCGGTTTTGTAATGCCCGGTTGCGACTACTACATTGTCATGCCCCGGTAGCCGACCCAGGTAAGGATTTCCTTTGGTGTAGGGGCGAAGCCCAGCCCAAGTTTTGAGTAGTGGTGCACCTGACAAGCACGGCACAGTTTGAACAGCTACCTGGATGAGATCCAGCGTATTGCCTAGAGTGGTCTGCTTATTGTAGCCGGCTTCTTCTATCGTTGCGCCGATTAGGATCTTTCCCTCGGCCCGAGGTACGATGTAAGCGCCACCCCCTTCAAGGATACGGGTTAGTGGTTGTGGCACAACCTCAGTCATTACCACCTGCCCTCGAACAGGTGAAATCGGCAGAGGATACTCCAGATGGGTGGTCAGTTGCTCCGTCCAGCAACCCGTTGCCACCACAAACTGATCGCCAAAAATCTGTTCCTGGTTTACAGTAACGCCGATAACTTGCTGATCCTGAAATAGAAACCGGTCGACCCCATTCCCACAGATAAATCGGGTTCCTTGCAGTTGCGCAGCTAAGGCCATAGCTGAGCCAAATCGGGGGGAGTGAACCTGACAATCGTCGGGAAATAAAACGGCTCCTATAATTTCTCGGCTAGCCATGGGTTCTAGTTTCTCTATCTCTGGTGGTGAGAGGATTTCTGCTGATAATCCTCGATTCTGACGTCGCTTGGCTAGCCCGCTCCAGTTCTGGAACTCGTCCTGGTTGAAGCAGAGAAACAGAGAACCGTTTGAGCGAAGCTCAATATCAATACCTGTGGCCTGATGCAGATCTACAGCCAACTGGGGAAACAGCGACAAACTTTTACGACTTAGTTGGGCATAGGGCTGATCGGTCGAGGCGTGGGCAGCTAAAATGCCGGCTGCCGCCCAAGAGGCCTCTTGCGTCGGGCGAGGGTTTTTCTCGACTACGATTGTCTTCAGGCCAGCCTGGGTAGCATAGTAAGCGATGGTACAACCAATGATGCCACCACCAATAATCACCAAATCTGCTGAAGGGTTTGCCATCTACAAGATTCCATTTTATCGACAGTCAAAACTGTTGAACATTATAGCCTAGTACTCGGTGGATATGCACACCATTTAGTTAGAGTGAACCTTAAACAACTTCCATCCGTTTACTGAACTATCACAGGAGATCCACTATGCAGACGAGCGCGAATAGAATGGTCTGGGGAATATTGATGGTGATTTGGGTTGGGTGTACTTCCATATTAGAACAACAGTGGAGCAAAAACCTAGCACAAGAGGCAACCACAACCACGCCAGCCATGATTGATGGAGATCTTCAAACTCAGTCGCTGCTACCACTAAAAGTGACGGATCTGCACAAGCTATCTGGTTATCCATCAGCCGAAACAGTTATCCAACTGTCGTCAGTTCAGGATATCCACCGAATTATTGTCCATAGCGACGACCTAAACGATTTTCAGCTCTGGATCTTCGACCATCAAGAAGAGGAGTGGAGAGTAGTCGCCCAAGTCAAGTCACACCGACCACCGACCTCAATAGTTGAGGTGAAAGCCAGGACCAATCAGATCAAGTTGAAAGTCAATACGATTGCCGTTTTGGGCGCTAGGTCGGTAGTGGAAAAGGTCCTCAAAAACGAGCCAATTCAAGGAGGCCAGTCAGGGGCAAGAACAGCAGGAATACTAGTCGATCGGTTGAAAAAACTTGGACAAAGCGTTGCGGATCTGAATCAAATCCAGCCTAAACTTCCATCGATACGGGAAATTGAGATCTATGGGCTCAAACAATCTCAACCCGATGTCCCCGCTCAATTGCCATTTGTGCCGACAGACTAATTTTGATTGATTCTAACGCAACTTGAGCATCTACTATTGACTGATCCATATTCTCGGTGGTGATGTCTTGTAGCCACTGCTCCTCAATCGATGAGGCAACGTCAGGTGTTAGGTTAATCAGAGAAACCGGTTTGGTTCCGGTTGACGTACTCAAATGCCAGCCGTCATCTGCACTAATCAAAGTACCGTCGGTCAAGATATAACGTTGATGTTGCTCTGCTCGCTCAATTGTAACCCCGCCGGCCCAAGTCCACTGGCCGATACCACCAGATCTAAACTCAATTTGCAAACTGTTGACAAATTTCTGGTATTGACCATCACCACTCATTCCTTCATAAAATGAGGCGGCTTCAACCCATTTCGCACCGCCAAACAGATCTACGGTCGGATAAATGTGATAGATAAAAAAATGGGCTGGAATTCCAGAGACAGGCAAATTAAACAGCATTTCCGGTCGTGCCCCACGGCCGGGTGTTAGGCGCAGGAAAGAAGACAGTTGAACTTGCCCCAATTGGCTAACTGCTGACTTAAGTGCCAAATGCCTGTCTGAGATAGGTTCCGGGTGGGAGACACGCAGAATTTTTCCTCTGGCTACTGCCAACTCAATAGCACGTTGTCCACTCTCAATCGACATCGATAACGGGTATTCAACAAAAACGTGCTTGCCAGCTTTAAGTGCAGCTACAGCAATTTGACCATGGCTATTGTTATGCGTTGCAATGGCAATACCGTCGAGACCATCGGCTTGAATCAAGTCTGACCATTTATCAGTAAACTGAGTAGTATACCGTTCCGCCAGTTGCTTGCCAGTTTCCCGGTTACGGGATGCAATCGCTACCAAGCATCCGCGTTTTGAAAATCGATCCGCCAGACGGTTCGCCATTCCGCCAGATCCAACAAGGCCAATTCTCAATTTTTCCACTACCTTTCCCTTGAGGCCGGACTTCGGCCATTTTTTCGCTCTTGATTAGGTTTGACCAAGCCCAATCAGGCGATCTAATTCTTTTTTAACGGCCAGCCAAGCTAAATCCAAATCCGATAATGCGTTTTCTGCCAAGGCCAGGTTTTTAGCTTCGATATGTTGCTCCATCAGGAATGCTGTTTGCGATAACGCCTTTGCTCCCAGTGTGTCCGACGAACCGCCAATCGTATGGACATGATTGTATGCCCGTTTTAGGTCGCCATCACCCAATGCTATTTTTAACCTATGCAACTCCTTTGGAAGATGTTCGCGGGACGTTTTCAACACTTCGATTAAAAAAGTCGGATTCTGTAAACTATACCCTTGGATTAGTTCCAGATTAATTACGGGTGTATCCCTCGGTTGCCAACTGGTAGGGTAGCTCGAGGATGTCAGCCGCTGGTCCGTGCCCGTTTGGCGGGCGGTTAACTGGCCATGAGTTACTCCTGACTGGAGTTCCGGTTTGGATCTCGGGGAACCGTTCACTTTTAACCACTTGCTCAAGATTGAAACCAATTCTGCTTCCTGAAAAGGCTTAGCCAGATAGTCGTCCATTCCAGCATCTAGACACTGTTGTCGAGCCTGGTCCAGAATCCTGGCGGTCATGGCTACAATCGGCGTATTGGTCGCTTTCCCCTGTTGCCGAATTTTCCTCGTGGCTTCAAACCCATCCATCACCGGCATCCGGCAGTCCATTAAGATCAGATCGTAGGTTTGTTCACTGGTCTTCCGAACAGCATTCTGGCCATTTTCAGCAATCTCGAATTCGATCTGCATCAAGCGCAGGTATTCCTGCACCACCTTTTGGTTAGTCGGATTGTCCTCAACTACCAGTACTCGTGCCCCGGTGAAAAGGGGTAAATTAATTGATAAATGCAGTTCGTTCGACTCTAGGATAGAGGCATCGCCTAAACAGAAGCCAAGGTAGAACCAGAAAGTCGAACCTTCATTTTCGTTACTTTCAAGGCCAATTTGCCCGTCCATCGCCTCCACCAGTTGTTTGCAAATTGCTAATCCTAAACCAGTTCCACTGTATTGCCAGGTAAAATCTATTTCCAACTGCGAGAAACTTTCGAACAACTGATCTCGCTTACCTTCTGGAATGCCAATCCCCGTATCCTGAACTCGAAATAGGATTTGGTAGTCACTGTTAGACAGGTCAGTGTGATCGGCAATATTGGTTAATTGGACAGTCAGCGTAACGGTGCCACGCTGAGTGAATTTGATGGCATTACCGATCAAATTCAACAAAATTTGCCGAATTCGGACCGGATCTCCTTTCAGGTATCGAGGTAGGTTATTCTCAATCTGGCAAGTGAGTCGAAGCGATTTTTCATCGGCTTTTGGAGATAACAGGCGAATCACTCCATCAACCAGTTGATACAAATCGAAATCGATGATTTCAATACTTAGCTTTCCAACTTCGATTTTTGACAAGTCTAGAATATCATCGATAGTGGTCAATAGTGCGTGAGCAGTTTCCTGGATGGTGTCAGCATAATCACGTTGATCGGTAGAGAGCTCTAGCCGGCGTAATAGGCGAGTTAGCCCGATAATGGCGTTCATCGGCGTTCGAATTTCATGACTCATATTAGCTAGAAATTGGCTCTTGATCTGAATTGCGACTTCTGCTGCTTCTTTTGCCTCTTCCAGTTCGGCCGTCCGTTGTTTAACCTTCTGTTCCAGTTGGTCTCGATACTCGGACAATTCTTGATTTTGTCGATCTCGTTCTACTAGCAGAGCACGAATATCGAGGTACATCAGCTGGAGTGCGTTGAATAGTTCTGAAAAATGATCTCCTGTCGGCAGATCCGGGGCTTCAAACACGTACTCTTCATCCCAAGATATTTGCCCCATAGCCAGAGATAGATGCTCCAAATTTTTCCGATGAGATTCGAGCTGGCGGGTCAAGCTTTGCACTTGATCGACTAATTCAGACCTTGTTGCTTTGTACAAATAAGGAATTGGTTTGATAAGAGCTGTAGACGGTTCAGCCGTGCAATCTTTGTTCAATGCAACCCTGAACGCCTGCTTCAAACTCGGTGCAGTCTGCCAAGACCTATATGTACGGGGGAAAAGTATCGACACAAACTTGAGTAGAAGTTGAAGAGAACTCGGTGCAGTCAAAAGAACATGGGAAAAATCAGAACTATGTCCAACAAAGAATTGGTGTGCTAATTGCTGAGCCGACAACGGTATCTGTGTCGCTTTTTGTAGGTTGAGAATCAAGATTGGTTGCTCAAGCCGACAGAGGCTAAAGACGGATTCTTTAGTTTCAAACGCGCATTTTAGTACCATTGTATTGCAATGACCTTCGACGGTTACAACGATAATCCGATGGTCAAGGACATAGAATTCAAATTTAGCTCCAATCTCCGGGAAGTCTTGTTGCCAATCTGAATAACGAACAATGGGCAGATCTGGTTCGTTAGCAGTATCAGATCGCTGACGCTCGAGGCTCATTCCCGGTGTTGTTTGCTTCAGATACTGAAGGGCTTCTGCTTCGGTATGGTGGAAACTGACCTTTAACTTTGGGTAGAGTGTAGTGGCAACTTTAGCAAAAATCCGAGCCATGAACGGGGCACGGACAATGGCTGCGGCCCCGTAATTCCGTTCAATCCACTCCCCATGCTTTTTAATGCCGATCTTCCGTGATTTTGCTGCTGTACCGCCCCAATGGGTCATATCGTAGATAAAGTGGCACTTTTGTTCCGGATAGCTCCGTTCTACTGCAGAAAGAAGCCTTTCAAATATATCGAGGTATGGTTGTTCTCCCTCAACATCAGAAAATCCCTTAGAACACTGCTTGAAAATCAACCCCTCCACATGCTCGATCCAGAAGGCAAAGCCTTTATCTAGACTCTCGAAGCGGAGATCTTCCGCACCCAACCCTAAACTGTGAATGAAACTGTTTGAACGGCTATGGGTAGAGGTCTTTTCGCTTTCCATTATGTAACGCCATCGTTTCAATGATCAATGTTAGTTGTTAATCATTTATGTTAAGTTACCGAAAGGACATCGCCGTAACACCCTTTTCAATTTGATTTTCAAATATCAGGTAGAGAATAAAGATCGGGAAGCCACAAGTAAAGCCAGCTGCCATCAGCAGATGTTGCTCTGACCACCACTGTCCGTTCAAGATGGCCAAGCCAATAGGCAGAGTACGCATATTGAGGCTATTGGTAACGATTAGCGGCCAGAAGAATCCGTTCCAACTACCGAGTGCTGTAAAAATGGCCAAGGTGGTCAAGGCCGGACGCGCCAAGGGAAGAATAATCTGGAAGAAAATGCGAAGATTGCCACAACCGTCGATACGGGCTGCCTCCTCGATCTCACTAGGAACATTGAGAAAAAACTGACGTAACAGAAAGACGCCAAATGGTCCAGCCAGACCCGGAATGATCAAAGCCTTGTAGGTGTCGATCCAGCGCAATTTTTGTAAAATAATGTAGACTGGAACCAATGTAACTTGTGCTGGAACCACCATTGCGGCCACGATCAAAAAAAATAGCTGATCTCGAAACGGAAATTCAAGTCGGGCAAAAGCGAATGCGGTAAGAGACGAAATCGAAACAACCAAGAATGTCGAAAAAATGGCTAAAAAGACACTGTTCCAAAACCATCGCACCAGTGGAACTCCCGGCTGTTGGAACAGATCAACGTAGTTAGCTGGACGCAGTGTTGAAGGCAAGATCTGCGGTGGATCTTGGTAGACCTCGGTAGCCGGTTTCAGAGAGGTGACCAACATCCAGAAAATTGGTAGTAACATCACAACAGCAAAAAGACCGAGAACTAAATTCCAAATCCATCGATTTACAAATCGTTCTGTCACTAGTAATACTCCTCGTGTTTGCCCAAAAATCGGAACAAAAGAGAAGTGAAAGCAAGAATCAACAAGGCAAGGACGAAAGCACAGGCCGAGGCGTAGCCCATCCGGAAGTACCGGAATGCCTGATAGTAAATGTGAAAAATGGCGGTGTAGTTAGCGAAGTAAGGACCAACACCGGTTAGCATATAGGCGCGGTCAAAGACCTGAATACTTCCAATGGTCGACATTACTAGGCAAAACAGGATTTTGGGTCGAATCAAAGGTAGAATGATGGACCACAACTGATAAAATCCGCCTGCGCCATCAATCGTTGCCGCCTCTTTCAACTCCGTCGGAATTTCACGAATGCCAGCATAGTAGATCAACATATTGAACCCGCAACTCCCCCAAATCGCCATCAGAGCTACAGCAGGCATACTAATTCGCGCATCGCCCAACCAGTTGGTGTTTTTGAGACCAAAAAAGCCCAAGTAGTAGTTGAGTAGCCCGAAGTCAGTGTTATATAACCATCGCCACATGATACCAGTGATACCAACACTCAGCAACAAGGGAATAAAAAACACCTTCCGAAACAGATTACGGAACCGTTGAACTCTAGTCAGCCCATAGGCTAGAAAAAAGGAGAAAAGGTTTCCACCAATGACAGTCATTACAGTGTAATAGATCGTATTTTGAATGCCCTTTAAGAAAAGTTCGTCAGCGAAAGCATCGACGTAGTTCTTTAACCCAACTAACTGATACTTGCCGGAAATAAAGGTCCATTTAGTTAAGCTAACCAGAAAGCCGGCGATGATCGGAATCACGAGCCAACATAGAAATAGCAGCAGATAGGGAACTGTGTAGGAGAAATGAATCAGGGACTGCAAATTTTTTGAGCGTTTATATTCTGTTGTCAATCCACACCCCTGCGCAAAATACTCTCCACTGAGCCCTTTATCTCCTGCACCATCTTTAGCATCGGTTGTTGCCCCGACATGGCTGACAACAGACACGGTTCCATTCGTGTTTCTATTTCGATAATATTGGGATCGTTTGGACCGAAAATAATGTCGGGGATCTGAGCGGCGAAAACAGGATAGTGCTCTTTTTGGGTGAAGTCAGGTGAGGCCAATTGCGAATACCGTGCTGGGAGTTGGCCTCCATCTGACCAGTCAACACCGTGGTTAGACAGATAGGTTAGAAAGATCCAGGCGGCTTCCCCATCGATGGTATCGCTGAAACGAGGCAGGCAAAGGACGTGTGAGCTAGCCCAAACAGCTTTCTGGTCACCGAGTTGGGGATATGGTAGAACCCCCCAATCGAAGTCGGCCAACTTCTTCATCCCATTCATCATCCAGATCCCATCGGTATACATGGCGATCCGGCCTTGCAAAAATCCCTGCCACAGGTTGGAACCGTCGTGGATTGGATTGGGCATGTAACCGTCTTTATTGATGGCATCATAAAGAATCTGTAACGCTTTCTGACTGGCTGGTTGGTCGATCAGGCAGATGCCATTCTCACGGTCCAGAAATTGTCCACCAAACTGCGCTGTCAAAGTATAAAGGTGTCGGCGTACAGATCCACCAAACACGAATCCCCATTGGTCTGGACGACCATCTTTATCTTGGTCAATGGTCAATTGGCGAGCCAAATGGAAAAAATTATCCCGATCTAACTGCTCAGGGAGTGGAACCCCTAGTTGCCGGAAACAGTCTTTGTTGTAATAGACGGCTTCATCGTGACAATCGAGGGGAATACCGTAGATATTGGCTTCGCTCTGACCCGGAACCTTGATACGGACCCTCTCCCAGATCGAGGATAAGCAGTCGGAGACCGGCACTCCCTGTGGTCCATTAACCAGATCGTCTAAAGGCCGAATGGCATCTTGCAAAACGTAGTTGACCAACTCGTTTTCGTGCAGGATAAACACATCCGGTGGCTTACCGGATCCCAACGAAACCATCAGTTTGTCGAAGTAGGTACTCCATGGAATGATCTCCATTTCGACTTCATACTGTGGGTAATCGGCTTCAAACTGTCTTACAATTTCCCACATGGTTTGCCCATCAGGACCTGTGAAACCGTTCCAGAAAGAGATTCTGGTTTTCTCGGTCGTCGTGCTAGTCGCCTGCTGCTTTGAACCGGGAAAAGGATCACAGGCGGACAGCGTCAGCAACAGAATCAGTGACGCTACTTTTAATCTATTTTCAGGCCACTGCATCCAGTGGAGGGATTGATTTAGGATGGTCATCGCCTGTAAGTTAATCAAACAGATGCCGGTGAGTCTTAATCAGATTATCTTGGGGGCGATAACCAAGAATTTCGACTGCTGGATGAATATCCATGAACCCGAGTTGGTAACCATCTGTGTTACCCGAAGTTCCGTAGGTAATCAGATATTTCACTGCTCCATGATAGTCCACAGCCCGGGCAAATAATTGGGCACAGTCACGAGGTGTTAGCAACGTCGAGCAGTGACGAATCCCACTTGGTTCTGAGGTGCCGTTAAAACTGCCGATCCGGATACTAATGAAGCGCAGATCGTGGGCATCGACCAGATAACGACCGGCGATCTCAGCCATGCCTTTCATAGCACCATACCAACCATCCGGCCGAAACTGTTCAGCCGTTGAAAATTTGGGAGGTATCCCCATCCATGAAGAATCTGCCGGTTGGGCTAATCTCTCGTTCCAACCGGTGACATGGTTGGTGCTGGCGTAGACAATTTTCCGGACACCCGCTTGCCGAGCAATCTCGAATAACAGCATAGAAGTACCGATATCGGTTAACTCTTCTGGCAATCGGGTGAAATCTTGATGACGAACGTAAGCCAAGTGCACCAGTACATCCTGATTTTGACATAAGGTCTCCATCTGGTCGCAATCGCGAATATCCCCCTGATTGCAAGTCGATGTTGCCCCTTCGATCTCCCGTAGATCGACCAAAGTCAGTTGATACCGGTTTTCGGCTTCCCATGCTGACCAGAGTGCCGTACCAACAGTGCCTGCGGCGCCGGTCATCAAAACACGTAACTTTTGATCTGCCCTATTTTGACTCATGGTTAAGTCTCCAATGCTTCCCCTCAACTTATATTATCCAGGCAGCCTTAACCTGGTATTAGTATCAGTGTCCGTAGGAGAAGACGGCGTCTTCTCGGGTAATAAATTCGATTAAGGCCGGGCGGTTTTCGTCAGCCATCACTTTTTGGGCTCTCTGGATCGAGTCGATAATATCGTTCGGACATTCGACCTGTTCACTATATGCGCCTAAACCTTCAGCAATTTTAGCGTAATCACCCGTTAAGAATTTGGTGCCGTAACGTTCCGTCGCAATGGGTAAATGTTTTTCATAACCACCTAAAGCGGAGTTGTTAAATACTAGGGTCAGGATAGGGATCTGCTCTCTCACAGCAGTTTCCAGATCCAAGCCAGCCATGCCGAAAGCGGCATCACCCATGACATTAACTGCCAATTTAGCGGGGGCAGCCAACTTGGCTCCCATGGTCAATCCAAGAGAATAACCGAGTTGTGTTGACTTTCCCCAGCCAATATAACCGTTGGGGATTAGTGTCTCGTAGAAGGGCACCATTTGATCTCGTGGATTCCCTGAATCGTGAGTCACAATAGCGTTGTTGCGGTCGATGGCTTTGTGTAGATCCCAGATGACGCGATATGGATTAATCGGCACTTCGTCCGAGGTCAGCCTTGGCATCCACTCCGATAACCAGTCGGCTTTGACGGTCTGTATCTCGTTTTTCAAAGATGCATTCTCGGTTTTCCCTTCAGCCCCAACCCGTGCAACAACTTCATCAATCAATTGCTGGGTTACCAACTTCGTATCCCCCATCAATCCCACTTCAACTGTACAGTCCTTGTTGATATCGACCTCAGCGATAGAGTTATGGATGATTGGTATATCGGTTGGAATTCGAGGTGCAAAGGTGCTTTGGGACAGGCTAGAACCCAAGGCTAAAATGAGATCGGCTTGACTCAGAAAGTGTTTGACAACCCCCGTGCCTGTATGTCCACTAGCACCCAGTGCCAGATCGTGGTTTTCGGGGAACGCACTTTTGCCACCCATAGTGGTCATCACCGGAATTTGTAAGAATTCAGCCAACTGGATTAATTCTGGTGTTGCGGTAGCGCAAAGCGATCCTTGCCCAGCAATCAGGATTGGGCTTTTAGCTGCTAATAACATTTCAACGGCTGATTTCACGTTTTGTGGATCGGCTAACGATTTAATGGCTTTAGGCTGTGTATAGGTAAAGTCGTCGACCTCTTCTTCACCAACGTCGGTTGGAATTTCGATCATTACCGGCCCAGGATGGCCCGATCGCAATAAACTATAAGCACGTCGCATCAGGCCAGGAATTCGATCGGCAAAATTAGCCTGTGCAACCCATTTAGTCACATGGTCATAGTTTTTGACCGCAGAGAAATTGGTTGGAATGTCACCAGATCTGCGACCAATACCGCCAGGTAACATCAAGATTGGCACCGAATCCGCAAACGCCTGAGCTACGCCGGCAAAGGCATTTTCACTACCAGGACCAGCTTGTACTACACCAACGCCAATCTGCTCCCCATTAGAGATTCGACTGAGTCCATCCGCCATGTTAACCAGTGTACGCTCAGTTCGCGTCAAAATTGGACGAATTCCAATTTTAGCCGCAGCATCAATCAGCTTATTGGCGGGAAAACAGAAGAGATAGTCTACATTTTCTTGCTTTAGAATATTGGCAACAACATCAACACCTTGCATGATTTCCACCTTTTGAATTAATTTTGTTCAGATTATTTTAGCATTATATCACAGTCTGGAAAATTGGCAAATGCCTTTTATCGGTTTATCCATGAAAT
>Ga0208128_1000559_pt1 | contig 14859 bp, 5 predicted proteins | sample ETNtaG_35_FD_185758 | JGI IMG/M metagenome (GOLD analysis project Ga0208128, IMG submission 185758) | Marine microbial and viral communities from oxygen minimum zone, Eastern Pacific Ocean - ETNP201306PF51B (SPAdes) (version 2) | ecosystem: Environmental > Aquatic > Marine > Oceanic ... | reverse complement strand
TGCTCCACCCAATCGTCCGTATTGTGCGGGTAGGCAATGGACAGGGCGGAGACATGGGTGCGCAGGCTGCCGGTGGCCTTCGCAAGGACCATGTCGTCGATGGCTTGTACCAAGTTCAATGACGCCAGTTTCAGGTCGGCATTGACAGGAGCCTTGGCAACTCTCCCAGCGAAGTCGCCCAAATCGATGAAGTGCGTTGACGACTTGGCCTCGGAGCTCTTGGACACGGAATAGTGGGTGGCCTCAGCACGGAGCTTGGGCACTTCCTCTCCGCCAGCTTGGCCGTAAAGCTTGAGCTGTTCCGAGAACGACTTGAAGCTCTGGGCGAAAGCATCATACTTTGCCATGTCGTAGGCGGCATGAACTTTATGCGTTTGATCCATTGAGTCCCCGTGGTGGGCATTCCAAAAACCAACTTCCGCCCGGGCAAACTCGGTGATGTCCACTTCGGAGTTGGCCTTTAGATAATTGAGTGTGGCGCCATAGTCCCAGCCGTCCCCGTAGTCCAGTTCCGGGCAGGCGAAGAACACATCGCAAAGCGTGCTGAAATCGCCCAGTACCTCTGCCCCCCCCATCAGGCAGGTATCAAACCCGATGAATTCAAACTTGTTTACACCAGTACCGGTCAAAGCTTCCGTGAGAGTCGATCGGATTTGCTGTGTGGTTAATCCTTGTCCGTGCTTTAAAGAGGCATCCTGTGTGTCCCCTCCATACCCGACAAATTGACCACCATGATTCCATAGAACTAGTCCATATCGATCGGCGGGATACTTGGCCATGCCCCACTTGATGAAATCCTTGAGCACCGCCGGGTCATCCATGTTGTTGTCTTCTGATAACGACTCGAGAATCTTGGAATTAAATGAGAATTTCATGCCATCGGTGTCTTCACCGATAAGCAAACGATTCACACCCTTGTATTTTTTGGAATCAATGTTATTTCTTTGTTTCCAATGTCTTAGGATCTTTTTGGTGTTGAGATCAAGCTGAATAACGATGTTGAAATCTTCCGAACTCCCCACCTGCTCCATTTCCAAAAGGTCATCGAGGATGGCGGAGGTAAGGTTGTGATCAGCATGGCCATATATCAGGACGGTCCAACTCTCAACATGGGAGATCGCAGTGAAAGGCAACAAAATAATCGCCCCAAAAACTATTTTGCTTAAACAGACAGTTAATCGTTTCTTCATGATAAACTCGTGAAATGCATGAATTCAATTCGGTCAAGCCCGAGTCAAGTTGCAGCAACTAACGTTTATCGTTGAAAGCGAACAGTCAAGGTTAGTGTTTCGGATCATGGCAATGAGTTGGCCTTGGGCTAATTATTGTTCATGAGGAGAAGTAATCGGTTCCCATTTTGATTCCATTCTTTCAGGACGCTTTTTGGGGTTTTGAATGACTCCAGATATTTGGTGTTCTTTTCATATGGCCTCTTGGTTGTTTCGTAGTTGAGCGCCCCAAGGATAAGGTCATCATCTCCATCAGAATCTAGGTCCCCCTTGCCAATTCGGCACCATCTTGATTTTTCACTTTGGGGAAGTGGGCGACTCACAAACTCACCATTGTTTTTGTTTTGATGGATCATTGCACCCTGTTCGGGTTGGTTTTTGAAATCGCCAAAGTAGGAAACAGAGGCGAGATCAAAGTGGCCATCGTTGTCATAATCAAAGGATATAAAGTCCATGACTCCATGCACTGGAACAAACCAGCTCTCGTTAAGCGTATCTGGGGCAATGTCATAAGCCCTTATGCCGTGATAGTTTCTGGGGTTGGATCGAAATTCAGTGGTATCCCCGTTTGATATCAGGATTTCCAGTTGACCGTCATTGTCAAAATCCAGGATATCCATTGCCGTAAACCCCCATCCGGGTTGCTTTTTCATGAGCACATCCTGTTGAACCTTATCGCCCGGTCCCAAGATCAATCGAATGATGCATTCATGTTCTTGGGCAAACAAAACATAGAGAGTTGTATTTTGATCGCCCGGTTCCTTTATTATATCACAATCTATCCCGCCACTTAAATTAATGGTGAAAATCATCCTCATGTCCCTAAACAGGGTGACTTTCCCAAGGCGAATGCCGTATTCCAGGAGAATCGAGTGATTTGCCCCGTTGTGTTGAAATTCAAGGTACTTTGTTGGCCTGTTCAAGCCTTTGAGTAAGGGGGTGTATCTTCCATCAGGATCAATATGCCCGACCTCTCCCTGTTTGCTATCCAAAGGGTCGAGCGAGTTTATGCTGCAAACGATCACATTGTTGTTGGAAACGCAAAAAAACGACGGAATTTTATTGAGTTCTAATCGATTCAAAATTTCACTTTGGTTATTCAGCGCAACTGCAGTCCGGGTCTTGGCATCACCAACATATAGTGCCTTCTGGGCTTGATGGTAAAAGATTGCTGAAACATCAGTTCCTTTAAGCACTTCTTTGGCATTGAAGGATTGGATCGGCTTTTCCTTTGCAACTTGTTCACCGGCATTTTTAAGGGAACCGTTCTTGATGTAATAATCCTTAATCTTACTCCAATTATCCAGCACCTTCTCGACAGTCTTTTTGTCGTAGTTTTTGAGGTGGTGTAATCCCAACAACTCCTCCAGATATGGAATGGCTCCATATTTCCAGTCCTGCTGTAACATGCTTTTGGGTGGTGGAAACGCATGACATTTCGAGCATTCTCTAAGTGCCAAAATTTCACCTGTCTCCTCACTCAGCAAGACTAAAGGCAATAGCAGGATTAAAACGAATGTGACACCGGGACAGGCTCCAAAATTGCCAAATAAATGATTGGTATGATGCAACATGTTGGGGTTGGCCAGATACAGCCTCAAAAATTCACCGAGTACTTTCTTTTGTCTTCAGTCACCGGAATGATCGATTCACCCAGATGATGATCAATTAAAATGGATTCAACATCCTTTGAATGAGCGAATATTATCGACCGGCTTTTCGAGTTCCTGAAACCCTGCTTGGGTGAATATTCAAACATCGGACCCAGGTTTCCGTTGGAGTACTTGATTCGAGCCTTGAGACCTGCCAGGGCATTCTCATTGCCAATCAGCTTCAACTTAAGACCGGTGCCGGTACCGATATTTTCATGAAATGCATACGGCCTTCCATTGTCGCCTATCACGATATCCGGTTTGTTGTCATCGTTGATATCAGGGCTGCTGACCGATCTGGGTTCGAATAAATCAGTCCTGATTCCCAGATCCTTGCCGTCGAACGGCTCCAGGTCTCCATTCTTGTCCTGGATCAGAAACAATCCCGAATGGTTATAGCTCGATTCTGTATCACCCTTTGAGGCCGTAAAGCCCTGACACAAAAAAATGTCTAACCTCCCATCCAGGTTGTAGTCGTTGATATCTATCCCGAATGTCGGCAGAAAGTTCACCTTGGGAGCCAATTCCATGCTTTTAAATTCATTGTTACGATTGATGAAAATGCACGTATTGAACTCGGTATATGTTATGGATTTAAGCTTCCTTTTAAAGACCGATTGAATAGATTGGTTCATAAAGTCCTCATTGGACTTGTAGATAAAACCATATGATGGATGAATCTTCTTGAAATCATCAAGATTCATCAAAAACATGTCGTCATTGCCGACGGCGTATGTCTCATAAAGGTTTGTTCTTTCACCCTGCCTTTCATGATGGAGCTTATAGCCTGATTGGCGATATCTGTTCAGTGCAGTGTTGCTTCCCCAGTTGCCGCATACAAGGTCCAGGGCTCCATCGCCATTCAGGTCGCCGCTGGCGATGCTGTTCCAGTTTCCAACAAGGCCATTTAGCTTCAGTTTTGCGGTGATGTTGGAGTAAGAATCGTTCTCGAATCTCAGGGCCTGTATGCCATCACCTTCCGGTGCCAGGACCAACTCTTGGTTGCCATCTCCGTCAAGGTCGGTGAATGCCGAGTCATTCACTGCCCTACCGCCATAAATTACCTGCTTATATTCGGTCAATAATTTTCGGGTCCTTAAGTTGAATGGAATCGAGTAGGTATCACCACCAATTGGATAATGCCCTAGAAGATGACCGCCGCCAAAAATTATATTTATATGTTGGGGTTTTTCTCTGGAAACTCCCCAGTTTAGGCAATTGTATGATCCATTCAATTTAAAGGAACTAATTGGGGCAAGATTATCTGTGGTTTCACTTAGGGTATATATGTTTAAATAACTTTCCTGTTGATCCCTAATATTGTCCGATCGCAATTCGAAAATCAGCATCTTGCTGTCATGTTTGAAGGTAAAGAAATCAATTATGCGCCCCTTTTGATTGACGATTACTCTCTGTTTTTTTTGTTTTGTGCTGTAGGTTTTTGGAGCTTGCCCGGTGTTAACAATCACACTTTCGCTCCTGCGGTTTTCCTTGTCGGGTTCAATCACGGAAGTAATCGGTTCGTTGATGAATAATTCCTTATTGATGTTTTTTTGAAACAAGCTGGTATCTGTATGGCCGGGCCTGTGCACAATCCTTGATGTCCCGATTAAGGAAGAAAAAAGTTTTTTCCTTGTTGCTGTCTTCTTTTTTAAGGGGATTGAGTTGCCCTCTGTTAAATCAGAGTCCGTAACTTGATAAAGGTGATTGGGCAGGATATTCCGGAACAAATAGCGTTTCCTGGCCAGGACGACATCAATCACACTCGATTTGGCACCGGTGTTATATGCAAAGGTAACCGCAGGTTGATCGGATGAGCAGTACCTCGATCCACTTCTGATTTGTTTTGTTTGTTTGATTCCGTCCTGAATGAAGCAAATTGTGGCTCCTATGCCGTGTGTGTTTCCAGTATTAAGATTTAGTTGAACCCGGATCCTCGGTTTGCCTGTAAGATTCCTGTAGATAACGGCGTTGGGATTGGATGGCTGAATTTGAGGAAGTGTCTCTGCTAAAAGTTGATTTTCAGGAATGTACAAACTGAAATTATTGATGATTACGTCCTCGTCGCCATCGTTGTCCAAATCCGCCAGGCAGGCGCCCTGTGATATGCCCTTAAAATTGAAACCCCATTCAATCGACTTATCAGTAAATGTTAAGTCACGATTATTTTTGAATGCAATATTACTGTCATTCTTCGTATAGGATATGTCATAGGAATTTGCGTTTAAGTAGCTTAAGTTGCTGCTGTTTTTTCGACTGGCATTAATTAAAGATTTATTTGGTGATGAATTTACTAGATCAAGATGTTCTAGATCATATCCAAAGCCATTGGTTACAATAATGTCTTGATAACCATCCAAGTCTACATCCATAAAAATGGGGCACCACGACCAGTTTGAGGATTCAAGCCCGGCATAATAAGCGATTTCGTTGAAATGCCCAGATTCATCTCCAAGAAAAAGCATGTTTCTGTTATTCTCGTAATATTTATAAGGTTTGTTCTCTGTGTTACCGATGTTAGGGTTATGTGTTTGTTGCAGTTTCCTCGAGGCTAAATCATGGTTAAGCATGTCGACAATAAGAATGTCTGAATATCCATCATTGTTCATATCAGCAACATCTACCCCCATGGAAAACATTGGCGAAATATACTTAATTTTACTGTTCGCACGCAAAAAAACATCGCCTCTATTGTAGAAAAGATAATCACCGCCCCTTAAGTCATTGCATACGAATATATCATCATTAAAATCGCTGTTAAGGTCTGCAAAGATGCAACCCAACCCCCAATTTTTATAGTTGTTGTAATAAGACGAGGCATCAGTATTGGAATCGATCAAATAATCTTTTATTTTACTGGATTCAAACTTACCTTGGCCATTGTTAAGTAAGATGTAATCTGAAACTCCTGATTCGAAAATTTCGCCATTCGGATTAATATGAAATCTATCGCCGGTAATTTTTTTGCCAGTAGTGGTATCTATTGCATATACGATGACCTGTTTTCCTTCTTTAAATACGGTTTCAAAATTTAAATTTATATTGCTTCTTAAGGAATAGTTTCTGTATGTTGAAACATAGATATCTAAGTCACCGTCATTTTGAAGATCGGTAAGGGCCAGACCAAATACCGCGGATTCAGGGTCAATTGCAGGCGAATCATTAGAAGTAATGAAATCACCTTTCTTATTATTCAGAAAGATTTTGATTCCTGATTGGATGGTGCCCACCAATAAATCCGGCCAAGTGTCATTATTGATGTCGGCAAAAACAACTGACGTGGACATTAAGTCGGTGCATTTTAGCGCCTCCGGAGTGGCGTTCCTGAACCTAAAGTTGCCTAAATTAACGTATAGCTTATTTTCTTCCTCAATCCCCGCAAAGTAAATGTCGCAGAAGCCATCCTTATTGTAATCTGAAGCCGTTACCCCTGAACCATTTAGTAGGATTTGATTATTAGCTGCAGATGATAATTTGACCGTATTCTTAAACTTTAAGTCGGTGGCTTTGTTCTCAAGAAATTCAAAACCTGCCTTGATCGATGAATTAACATTTAAATTCGCGACCTCGACAGAAAAAACTGTTAAATTAAGCAGGAACGATAGAATTAGTACCGTCGGTTTTGGGGTATGCATAAAAAAGGAACCACCCGTGTAGAACACGGGTGGCGTTAACAAGCGCGACTTTAATTCATTATTAATCCAACACCTTGATTCTATAGAATACCGATGATTCATTAGCACCATCCAAGGAAATAAAATTAACATAATTACCTTTAATTGGATCTCCAATGTTGCCCCAACTAGTACTGCCCGCTTGACCGGTTGCAAGCGATATCGTGCTTTGAATTTGGAAAGTATTACCATTTCCGACCCATCCTAATAGAATCTTGTCGGCAACACGTTCTATTTTCACTAATTCCGCCCCAACTGACAGGTCATTTTTGGCAGATGAAACGTGAAGGAAATATCTACTCTCCAATTCTTGGCCTGTTGAATTTATTGTCGCCCTAAAGTGGACGTATTCTCCATTCGAATCATCAGAAACATCCCATGTTAATGTTCCCTCATTTAGGTCCATTCCGTGCGGGCCGCTTAGGAATTCTAACTCAAATTCATCATTTGCGGAAATTTTTGGTGTGTAGGCATATTGAGTGCCGGCAACTGCCGTCAGGTTTGGTACAGATGCAAAATATACTTTATCATCTATGCCTGCGACATTCCATTTTGGAGCGACGGAAATCTCAAACGTCTGAGTCACTGTGGAATTTACATGTGCTGCCGCTACTATACCATCAGGTTCTTCGGTGTTTTCAGTTGCGGCAATTGTGACCTTATGAACTCCAACTTGTTCTGGTGTGGGATTCCACTCGACAGCGCCCATTGCGGAATTGATTTTCATGCCCTCAGGGCCTTCGATGACGCTCCATATGATAGGGGTTTTAACATCACCTGTGCCGCCATCTGCCTTTATGATATCGCGTATTACGGGATTATGTTCATCCGCATCAAATAGCAGTGGGACATAAACGTAATTGTATCCTTGAGTTGCCGATTCAATCGGTTCTGAGATGATCAGTGGTTTGGTTGACCCGGGTATCTGCGTTGGGGTGACGCGATGTATTTCCATCATTGCCGATTCAAAATAATCCTTATCAGCCGTTACCACTGAAACCAAGTAGGGTTGACCGTTTTGAATGCCATCAACTATTGCAGTATTGTTTCCCTTTGCAACTAATACTGATTTATCCATTACATCGAATTTATCGCTTTTACTTACATGAACATTGTAGTGTGAAAAGTCTCCCTCGGGTTCATCCCACTCAAGAATGATCTTATTATTACCAGCGCGTGATCTCATGGTTGTAACTGGCTTCGGGGCTCCGTCTTGATCAATCCAAATAGGCATATCGGTGTATGAAAATTGGACAGGATTTCTGCCGTCATCAACGGCTATAACACCATAATACCATCCAGGCCGTACTGCTGGCAGATGGTCCGTGTCGAACTTGAAGGGTTCGTTAAAGTCAAAATCGCGCAACTTCCCGCCACCGACATGTATGCCATCGTTGCCGGTGTTATTTTTGTCTATCATAAAGCTTATTTCAGCATCAGGGCTGTCTTTATCGACTGCATACCAATCAAATTTATATGCGCCAGGCAGTATTTCACCTCCCTTAGGCGCTTGGTTGTCTATGGCGCCAAGCGCTTCTGCTTTTTGAGTCATTGATGCCAACTCGGTGCGGATTCCACCCAGTCTGCCATGTTCTTGAACGACCATCTTATATGTCCCGGGTTTCACATCGTGAATCATAAAAAATGCCTCACGTCCGTCCACGTTATGCGATGCCGCCCCAGTTACACCTTGCGCTGTAAAACCTATCGGGAATGGTCCATCCTTTAGGTTTAAAGTTTTTCCATCTGGTGTTACTAGGGCTACATTCAAGTCTTGAATGTTCTCTGTCTCATAATTAATTCTGAATACACAGGTTGTTATGTTGGGATCATCTGGAACCTCAATATCAATCACCTTTTCAGGTCCTGCTTTCGATATGGGCCCCTGTTTGATTATCCCTCCACGCTCTGTCTGGGCCCACAATATATCCCAGTTGTTATTGAACACCCACCAGCCAGGAGCCTCTGGGTCCTTGACCCAATATACAAAAGGAATTTCCCAAGGATACTTCGCGATGTGGAAATTGGAGTTTTGTACCCCGGCTAGCCAGGCTTTAAAGGATGGGCTTCTTGTTGAGTGATATGAAAAGCCTACGGAAGCTTTGATTGCGGGTATTCTTGGCGTGCAAACGTTCCAGCAATTTCTGGAACTATGAGTATGCCAACTACAACCGCTCCATCCGCATCCATGCAAATGTGGCCAGTAGAGTGTTACACAATCTGACCAACAAACGCTCGGAACCTCTGGTGTTATGACAACATAGACTTCTCCTCGTATTTCAAAATAGTTATTATGAACGTATGTAATTCCCGCTTTAACTCCACCGAGAGTCAATCCGCCTATTATTGGCACACCTCTCGGAACACCCATTCTGGCTCCTATATTGCCTCTGACGTTTGAATTGTAAACAGTCAGATCCAAGTCACCTAGAAAAACACCCCCAATTGGCACATCTCTAATTTGAACATCAAAATTTGAAGGCGGATTGTAAACAAACCTTGCAGTGGATATATCAAAACTCAGAACACTCGCCTTTGCGGACAGTTCAACACGACCATTTTGATTAAAGCCAATTCCACCTTCTGCAGAGGCTAGATATACATCATTGCCAAATATGCTAAATGGCTCTTTTCCATATGAAATTAGAGCTCTGCCATTAAAGTACCAGGGTGCCTCAGGTTTGGTCAGGTTGCCAATTTCCCCTCCAATATCCTGAAAATATGCGCCAGACTGTCCCAATGGAATGCCCATTCCGGTTGCCTCCATTGCAATTTTATTTAGTCCACCATTGGAATATTCAATTGCCGCACTCAAACCAAGTCCCCCAGCTTTGGCACTCGCGAAATCCCCCATTTCTCCCTCCATCGCAAAACTATCCTTTGAAATTTCAAGAACAACCCCCGTTATGGACACAGCTGGAAGTTCCATGTCGGGAAGAGAAATTTTAACTGCATTGAAAACTAATTTGCCGTTGGGACCGGCCTCCAACTGCAATCCTTGCTCCAAGAATGAAAACGGACTCCCTTCTTTGGCGATTGTTTTCATTTTGAAATCATCCTTGTCGGGAAATACTGGAATTAAAATTGTGGTGGAGTAGTATATTTTATCTTCCGCAGGATCAATTATGATTTTATTTTCCAGTCCCTTAAATCCTGCCAAGTTGAAGCTTAAGCCATTAAAACCAGCATAACCGGTTGATGACTCGTACCCAAAACCTCCGAAATGTTCGTAGTGTTCCTGCGCCTCGGTGAATTCTTCACCGGTGATCTCTTGGCCATGTGAAAAATTGGTTAATTTGGGATCTGTAATCTCATAAATTGTTTCCTTCTCGACGTCCACGACATCTAAACCTCCACTGGTGAACCACGACGAAACCCCGGTTATGTTGATGCTCCCATCTGAATCTGGTCGGTGTTGTAATAGATCATCTATCTGGACTTCGCTCATTTTGACCAAGTCGCTTATATGGACAGTTGGGCCAGCCTTTGCCTCCTGATTTAATGAGAACGAAATTAAGCACAGCGCAGTTAATCCATTCAGGACCTTTAACATGTTATTTGTGTATTTCACTGTTTTATTTGTCTTTTTTTGACTATTTCTGATATTTATTTGTCTTTTTTTGAGAAAATTGATTGGAGGCAAGCGAATGCGCTTGGCACAAGGAAACGTGTGTTGACATGCAGAGTCAACACTTTTTCATATTGAAAACAGATATTTTTTTCGTTCGCATACAGTGTATGAAACCTAAAATCAGCAATAGGATGCCGCAGTTGATCATTAATTGTGGCTAATCATATTTGGCTGTCTAACTAATAGATTCTTGCCAATTTACGCCTAAATCTTGTTGATCAAGTTGATGATGGACTACTGTGTCTCGCTGGGTGATTGACTCAAGCCATTGCACGGAACCGAAACGACTTGCCAAACATCAACCAAATCCCAAATGAACAAACCATGCTAACAGGTCGAATGTGAGGAGGTCGACTTCGTTAATTTGTCTCATTCTTGGTCTGAAAAAATGACTTGGGTCAGGCTTGCCATAGAAAAACCCCGCCTGCGCAAGACCAACTGATCGAGTTATCCAAACTGGGCCAAAGCTTTCGTCAGTCTGGACGGATTGATTATTTGCTCAATGTCATAGAGTAAGTCAATGCTGGGACGCATGGAGGGCGAGCCCGACCGAAGGCCCCGCATTTGACCCTGTGCCACTTCTCCAACTTCATACTGTGCAAACTCATTTGGCGTTATGTACCCCAGCGACCGATGAAAAACGATGTATCTTGCTAATCCAGGCCGAATATGTTAAGTATATTATGCCGTTGCCATGCTTCCTGCTTGGGTTGGTTTGTTACACAAGGCAATCTAAAAACAAATTTGACACTGACACCGAGTATCAGGTTGATCAAAATGCGAACCTCGATAAATAAATGGCAATCATACTGAAAACTACAGTATCTAAATATAATTAGCCATCGGAAAGTCACAGTCCATTATATATGAAATACAAAGCTATTCTTTTAACAACCGGCTTCTTCATCAGCTTCTTATTTCCTGCAAACGGACAAGATGTTGATTCGACGGTTAGAGCCGACAAATCAGACTACCTACCAGGGGACGAAATTGTCTTGTCATACTCCAACGTGCCCCCAAACAGCAAAAATTGGATTGGAATCTATAAAGAAGGAGATATACCTGGTAAAGTTAATAGCACCTTATGGTCTTACGTAAACGAAGATATCTCTGGTTTAAAAGTATTTAGCTCGCTCAAAAGTGGAGTTTACGATGCCTATTTTATGCTGGACGATACCTTTGACATCCTAACTTCCACTAAATTCAAGGTATTACTTCCGAATATAGAAATAGAATTAGGAGGAGAGGCCGTTAATGTAAAGTGGTCAATTGCGGATAGAAGTATCTTGCAACGGTCTGCTTCAGTGCAAGGTCCATGGGAAGACATTGAGGAAAGCAAATCAAAAGGTAATTATGTTGAGATACCTGAAGGAGCTTCCGTTTACTTTCGTCTGGCTACGATTCCAGAATTGGCATTTAACTATGCTCCATTTGCATTTAGTCAAAGGGTAGATGTATATCAAGATGAATCTTTAGATATCAAGCTAATTGCTGAGGATGTAGAAAAGGATTCGCTAGTCTATACACTTATTGATGCACCTGGGAATGGGGAAATAATAGGACAGTTGCCAGATTTCTCATATAAGCCCAAGGTGGGATATGCAGGAAAAGACACCTTTAGTTTTATGGTCAATGATGGGAGTTTGGAGTCTGATACGGTTACTGTGAGCATAAACATTTTAAAGAAGACACAACCCATCTCGTTAGTTAATGGCAACCATTCCTCCGTCATTACAAATGAATTTGAAAAATGGGATAATATAATAATTCAATTCTCAGATATATCGGAAGAAGAAATTAATCTTGATAACTATATAGTTGTCAGATGTGCAGATGATTCCAATGACACATTTATTTATAGACCTGCTAGCGGGGAAGGCTCGGGAGAAAAAATATTTGATGAAATATTAAAACCAGGAAAATATGAAGCAATGCTCGTCATAGATGGATTCAAAACTGCATCCACAATATTTAGCGTTAATAACCTTCCAGTTGATACTGAAGAGCCTACATGGACAGTGTTAATCTATGCAAACGGAGATAACAACCTGACAGGAAACTTGCTATTTGACATGCTAGAAATGGAATATTTTGGCAGTGACGAAAATTTCAATGTTATAGTTCAAGCAGATTTTGATTCAACATACAGTGCAGTTTTGAATGAATTTAATATACCTCAAAGCTCGCAAGATAGAGTTACAAGATATAGAATTATAGAAAGTAATGATCCGAATTCCGGTAAATTTACGACACCTTCACTGGAAGTATTACCTGAAAAGGATATGGATGACCCTATGGTGCTTAAAGAATTTCTTGGCTGGGGGATAACCAATTATCCGGCCGATAGATACGGGTTGATTCTTTGGGACCATGGGGGACAATTCTTCGGTTTTGGTGGAGATCATCAAAATGGTCAGAGGCCCGGTTGGAGTGGTCTGTTCACTGCAGATATTAAAGAAGTATTATCTGAAACGCTGCAGGATAAAGGTATCAACAAACTAGATTTTATTTCATTTGATACCTGCTTAATGGGAGGGGTTGAAGTCCTGGTGGATTTCCATGAACTTTGCGAAGTGTATATCGCAAATCCAGAGATCGATTACGGAGACGGATGGGATTTCAAAAACGCTTTGGGCTATCTGAAAGATTTTCCTTCAATCAGCACCATTGAATTTGCAGAAAAGGAAAATGAATTCTGGAATAATCATCATTCAACACAAGAAGCTGATAAGGGTTACAAGGTGCACTCGATTTATTATATGAATAATTATGAGCATTTTAATGCTTCATTTAAAGAATTTTCAAATGAACTCTCAATCTTTACATCCAATAATTATGAGATAATTCCAAAATTAAGGAGAGATGCGATTCATTATTATAATAGTGGCTCCAGAATACGAGCAGGGGCAATGGGAGAAACAGATTTCATAGATATTGGGACATTTGCAAAAAACTTGTATAATACAACGGATGGAAAATTGAAGATAGCAGCCTATAAATTATATGAAGCCATAAATAATCTAGTTATATCTAGATCGGTTGGCACATATCGAGAAGACGCAACCGGCCTTTCAATATATTATCCAACAAGTGGCGAATCACACATATTTTACGTAAAAGACAAAGAATATAATCTTACAAATGCAACAGATCCGGTGCATGTAAGAATAAATTTCCTCAATGAAAAATATGGTGGAGATAAATGGATGAAGCATCTGGAAAACACCAACCTAGCGTGGAAAGGAGACAAATCCCCCCCGGTTATACAATCAACAGGAGGTGGAAAAAGTGGGCGTATTCCCGAATGGGAGCCAATCGATCAAAAGCCTTTGTTATCAACCTACGAAGAACCTGCAATACTAGGTTTCGAGGTATCTAATGGAGATGATGCTTATGCTGCTTACGTCTCCCTGGTTAGCAATCATTTTACTGATAACTTAAATTTATACGTATACCTGGGTGAAATAGGAAGCGCAGAACTAGCAGGCGATGGTCAATATGAAGTTGGATGGGATTCAACAATCCCAATTATATCCCTTGCAGACTCTGATGAATACACTCCTGTTTATCTTGGGGGATGGGCGATGGAGGCCGGGTCTAACCTATATGTAAGCTTTGCTGATTATCAATCACCTGGGGGTAATGATTATATACCATTAATCTTGATATCCAGCATAGACGAATTTGGCATGGGAGCAATTGATACTATATTAGAAGACACAGTAGAAACAGGAGAATTACTGGATAATAATTTGGGAAGTACATTGTCATCAACAAAATCTAATCTAAAACTGGAAAAAGGCGGAAAACTTTGGCCAGTATATTACGCCGAGGAAATAATAGATGATGATTATGTGCCATCATATATATCATTTGAAGATCTAGTGATAGAAATACCAGAAAATGGAACGGAAGGATTAGAGGTAAGCTTTCTGCCCGTCGAGGAAGGATACTATGATATCGAAATTCAGACAGTAGACAATTTTAATAATTCCAGTGAAATATTAACTTTTTTTGTAGAGGTTCCTGGTGAATAAAATCGTGTGAAAAACACCCAAGATTAAAGACAATCTAATCATGAGGTACTCCTTTGCATGCTGCGGCTGTGGAAGGCCACAAGGAAGTCGCCGAACTACTGATTGCCAAAGGTGCGGATGTGAATACGAAGGATTTGCATGGCAGAACACCGCTAGATGCTACCACTGTATTTAACAAAACCGAAACCGCCAACCTCCTCCGTAAACACGGCGGCAAGACGGGGGAAGAATTGAAAGCTGAAGGGAAATGAAACACCTACTACTCACAACAATCGCAGCTGTCGTTTTGGTGGGGTGTGGGGAGCGGTGGGGTGTGGGAGAAGGAAAGGGCTTTACGTCAAGTGACAATTATAAGAGACTCTTCAAAACTTTCCGGAATAAATGCTTAGGAGTAAGAAACGAAAGCTTTGGCCCAGGTTGGTTAACTCGATCACAGAGAAAATGCAGAGATTTAATTCCACCAGTTTTACTGAGGAGGGGCACTCTACCGTATCGAGAAACAGTAGCCCCGCTTGCCCAGGCGCCGACGCCTTGACTAAGCGCAACCCGAATGGAAATCACCGTTCATGAGCCTCTTCAAGGTTGAGAAAAAAATCCTCATTCTTTGCGGTATCTATTTCCTGCTCGCGCTCTGCT